>Ga0210406_10001657_pt1 | contig 26672 bp, 28 predicted proteins | sample IncBWC30MmetaG_FD_155454 | JGI IMG/M metagenome (GOLD analysis project Ga0210406, IMG submission 155454) | Forest soil microbial communities from Barre Woods Harvard Forest LTER site, Petersham, Massachusetts, United States - Inc-BW-C-30-M | ecosystem: Environmental > Terrestrial > Soil >... | reverse complement strand
GGGTGGGATCGCCCGAGGACGTGCGGCAATTGGCGGTTGAGGGGCGGGATGTTGTTCGGATTGCCGCACCGCGTCGCTCACTTCATTTTGCCGCAACGTAATCGGATGCTGCACCACCATTTCGACCGGTGACCATACGTCGAGGAAAAAATGGTGCGTATTGACGAGCAGCGCGACCGCAGCTACCCCTCCCGCTGCCAATCCGACCAAGCTGCCGATCGCGGTGCTTTTTAATTTGCTGGCGGGAGTTGTGAGGCTCGACGAAATACATCCGGGCGGAGGACCGACGCAGCCGGGAGGCAGACTGCTGGTAAGGGTGCTGGGTTGCGAACTGGCGGCCGAGTGGCCGATCAGTGCGCCGAGGCCTAACCCGGCTGCTGGCAGGGCGAATGCGCCGATCATCCGGCCGCTGCCCGGATCTTTGAGTGCGTAACCTTCGTCGCTTTCGAGGATCATCGGACCGCGGACGGGGGCCACGTAACCGTCGGGAAAAGAGATGGACATCGATTGCAGATGCAGTTCCGCGCGTCCACCCGTGCGTTCGAGCTTGTCCACTTTTCCTTGAACAAATGTCCCGGGCGGGATCACGATCTGGTTGCCGGTGTTCACTGGGGAACTGACCTGGGCATAGATGTCATCTCCGCGATGAATGTATCGGCTCTGAATCGGATGAGTGAGCACCAAGGCGATCCTGGTGCCGGCGGGAATCGTGGCTGTAGTGTTTTCGGTTTCGACTTGCGTCTGGCCGGGTTGGGAAAGTTGGCCTTGGCTGGTTTGCGGTTGATCCTGCGCGACGCAGGTGACGGCAAAAAGAAGCCCTGTCATTGAAGTGAAAGTTTGAATTTTTCTTGCACTCGTCCCGGCCAGAGTCAGAAAGGCAATCATGGTCGAAACGGGGCTGCTGCTGCTGTTCGCCATTTGCTACCTCCTGTCGAAAGCCCAGTGAGAGCAGCCCTCGATTTCGTACGGACCTCAAAAGCGGGAATCCGCTTCCACCGGTTTAGACCCTCGCCCTGAGGAAAAGTATCGCTTTGAATCGGTAAAGGTCTGAAAAGAGATGGTAGGGATTTGTAAAGCCGCGCAGGAGCATGGGGTTTGATGAAATTTGCAACCCCCAGCCCGAGTTCCCGAGAAGGGGAGCCAGTTGCGTCACCTGTGAGACTTTTCTGGCTCGCTCTCATTCAGTCCGCATCCTGACGTCCGAAAAGGCGGGACGGTAGGATGGGTGGGCACCCGCACGCGGTGTTTGGAAAGCAACGCTGCTTACGACACTTTCTCCGCCACCCAGCGTGAAACGGCGGTAACCAGTTTACGCGGAGCGAAGCGCACGGACTGCGCCACGAGCCAATTGTGCGCCCCCGAGATGGCAACAGTGCGCCCGCTCAGGAGAGCTCGATAGCCGTCGCGGGCGACCTTCTCCGCCGACATCGCGCCAACCTGCTTGAAGAGGCGGGAATTCTCCGTGCCGGCGCGCTTGGCGAAGCCGGTGTGCGTCGCTCCGGGACAGAAGCAAGTGACGGTGACGCCGGAGCCGCGCAGTTCATTGGCGATCGCTTCGGAAAAGGAAAGTACATAAGCCTTGGTGGCGTAGTACACGGCCATCAAGGGACCGGGTTGGAAGGCGGCGGTGGAAGCGATGTTCATGATTCTGCCGGAGCGGCGTTCGAACATGGGGGGCAGGAAGAGGCGGGTGAGCTCGGTCAGTGCAGTGATATTGAGTTGGATCTGGCCGAGAATTTCTTCCTCCGGCATTTTGGCAAATTCGCCGAAGGCGCCGAAGCCGGCGTTGTTGATGAGGATGTCGACGGCGACGCCTTCGCTGTGAAGCCGGTCGAAGAGAAATTTCGGGGCGGGGATTTGAGCCAGGTCGAGCGCGATGGTCTTGACTGTGACTCCGTGAGGTTGCAGTTCGCTGGCGACTTGCGCGAGTTTGTCGGCGCTGCGGGCTACCAGGACCAGGTTGTAATGATCGCGAGCCAAGAGCTTGGCGAGTTCGTAGCCGATGCCGCCGGAGGCGCCGGTGATGAGCACGTTCATGAAGTTAGTTTAGCTGGATTGGGTGCTGGGCTAGGAAATCAAAATCCCCACCCTAACGTCGCAAAAGACGCGACCTCAGGATGGGGCACCCGGTCGAACTGGAAACTTCGCGGACGAGGCGCCCGCGCCACGTTTTCTATGCGTGGACTAGTTCTACGCCGTAGATGGAATGCCAACTGGTGGCGGCTTTCAGCTTTTCATTGATGTTCTGGATGTTCTTTACGCCTTCGGTTTCGAGCCACTGGCGAAAGGCGGCTGCGCCTTGCTTGCCGTAGACGGGGATGCCATCCTTCCAGGTCGCGCGGCCGCAGAGAACGCCGTTGAACTTCACACCGGATTCTCCGGCGAGTTCGAGAGTCTCGCTGAACTCGGCATTGCTGACGCCGGCCGACAAGTAAATAAACGGCTTGGTCGCGACGTTCGCGGCCTTGTGGAACAGTTCGATGGCTTCTTTCTTGGTGTAGGCCTTCTGTCCGGCGAAAGATTTGGTGCCTTCGACAAACTTCATGTTCACGGGCACCTCGACTTTGAGCACATCGACGCCGTAACGGTCTTTGCTGAACTCGCGCATGCTCTCAGTGACGATGTGCGGTTTCTTCTTGGCGTAGTCGAGGCCCTTTTCGTCGGCACCCTCCTGGTAGCCCACGAACTCGAGGAAGAATGGGATGTCGTTGGCGCGGCATTCGTCGCCGATGCGCTCGACCCAGGCATGCTTCTTGTCGTTGACGCCTTTGGGATCGTCGGGAGTGTAGTAGAGCAGAATCTTGACGCAGTCAGCGCCCGCTTCTTTCAGGCGGCGCGCCGACCAGTGGTCGAGCAGATCGCCAAGGCGGCCGGGGCCGGTCTTGTCGTATCCCGTTTTTTCATAGGCGAGCAGCAGGCCGGCATTTTTGGCGCGGCGCTTCGAGGCGGGCAGACCCCATTCCGGGTCCAGCAGGATCGCGGTAGCGTACGGCGTGAGGACTTCGCTGACCAGCGTCTTGAATTCTTCCATCATGGCGTCGGTGACTTCGCCGCCTTTTTCTTTGGCCAGCGATTTTTGCAGGGATCCGCGTTGGTCCATTGCGGCGGCGGCGATGACACCGCGTTCGTTCGAAACCTTCTTGAGTCCGGCAAGTTTGCCCGGGGTGATTTTCATGGATTCCTCCAGAACTGCAGATTGAAGATGAGTGCCTCGGAACCAATAATTGTAAACCAATGGGAGAGGAAAGCGGCGTCGGACCTCGGGCGTCAGGCATTCCGAGTTGGGCAGAAAGCGGAGGTCAACGAAATCGAGACGAGCTTAGCGATGCAGACGCAGGAAGAGAATGAACGTCAGACCAAGGGCTAATAGAAAGGCTGCGGCTTTCATCCGCGTGACTCAGGATCTGTTCCAATTTCGGGTATGGCGCTGGAGTGGAATCCCGCCGGAAGCAAGAAACAATCCCTGAGCCAGCGCCCGAGGTCTCGGCGCACGCTGTAAGCGGCGATGGGAAAATAGGAGGCCAGAGGGCAACGACCACAGGGGGCATCGTACTCTTCGAACGTTCCGCCAGGGTCATGGCGACGATTGACCTGGCCAAAGAACTTCTTTCCCAAGCCGACCGAGTGAATGTACCTTAGTTTTGCAGAGTTTCAGCTTGTCAGCATGGTCCGCATCTGCCGACTCTGCTTTGTAAGCCTCAATACTAGCGGAACTAATTTTTCCTCACCGCTAGTTCAGCCTCAAGCCCAAACGTGCTTCATCGGTCGGTTGATCGCGCTCTTGAGCAAGGCGGAGAACTTCATCGCCGGTTAACCTCTCGTATTCCGCCACGAATCACCTTGGGGGGCGACATTCTTGACGTTGGCCACCTGGAAGGCGCGAATCGCCAGTGGTATAGTGGTATGACCGCCAGATTCGTAAGGATTTGCCTTTGGGCACCGAAATCTAATATTCAACTGGAGTGAGCGAACGGTCGGGTGCGGATTCCGCGACCGGAGAAAAGGAAGTGCCATCATGGGCATTCGAACGATTAATCCCGCGACCGGGGAAGTAGTCAAAACATTTCAGGCGCTTTCGGAACCCGAAATCGAGAAGAAGCTTCAGCTGGCGGTGAGCGCGTTCCAGGCGGAACGCAAGACTCCCTTTGCCGTGCGCGCAAAGCGCATGCTGAAGGCAGCCGAGATTCTGGAGCGGGACAAGGACAAGTTCGCCCACTTGATGACGCTCGAGATGGGCAAGCCTTACAAGGCCGCCGTAGCCGAAGCGGTGAAGTGCACGACCGCGTGCCGCTACTATGCCGAGAACACGGAGCGGTTTCTGGCCGACGAAGTGGTGGACACGGGGGCGAAGAAGAGCTTCATCCGCTATCTGCCAGTCGGACCGGTGCTGGCGGTGATGCCATGGAATTTTCCGTTCTGGCAGGTGATCCGGTTTGCGGCGCCCGCCTTGATGGCGGGCAACGTTGGGTTGTTGAAGCATGCCTCGAACGTGCCTCAGTGTGCGCTGGCGATCGAGGAAATTTTTCTGGAGGCAGGCTTTCCTGCGGGCGTGTTCCAGACGTTGCTGATTGGTTCGCAACAGGTGGAAGGGCTGCTGAGCGATCCGCGCGTGGTCGCGGCGACGCTGACGGGCAGCGAGCAGGCCGGCATTCAAGTCGGGGTCGGGGCAGCCAAGCGGATCAAGAAAGTGGTGCTCGAGTTGGGCGGGAGCGATCCGTTTATCGTGATGCCTAGCGCCGATCTGGAAGCCGCCGTGAAAACCGCGGTGGAGGCGCGCATCCTGAACAACGGGCAGTCTTGCATTGCGGCCAAGCGCTTCATCGTTGCTGAGCCGATCGCGGGTGAGTTTGAGCGCAAATTTGTCGAGCGCATGGAAAGCCTGAAAATCGGCGATCCGTTTGACGAGAAAACCGAGCTTGGTCCGCTGGCGACGGCCGATGCGGTGACTTCGCTCGATGCCGACGTACAGAAGACCGTGAAGGCGGGGGCCAGCCTGCTGACGGGCGGGCATCCGTTAAAGGGGAAGGGAAATTATTACGCGCCGACCGTGTTAACCAACATTCCGAAAGACTCGCCGGCATACGGCGAGGAATTCTTTGGTCCGGTGGCGTCGATCTTTCGCGTGAAGGATCAGGACGAGGCGATCCGCGTTGCCAACGACGTTCGCTTTGGCCTGGGGGCGAGCGCGTGGACGCAGGATGAGAAAGAACGCGAGCGCTTCATCAACGAATTGGAAGCCGGGATGGTGTTCATCAACAAGATGGTCGCGTCGGACCCGCGCATTCCGTTCGGCGGGGTGAAGCACTCCGGGCATGGGCGGGAACTGGGAGCGCTGGGCATTCGCGAGTTCGTAAACGCGAAGACGGTTTGGATCGCTTAAGTCTGATTCAATGCCTTGCCTGTGCAAGCGGCGCTGCGGCTGCTCCTGAGCTTCGATCGCAATCGACGGATAACTGCCGTTGCGCGGCTCGGTCAGCCGTTTTTTCCGGGACACTCGCCGGGGGGGAATGCGAGGTGTGGCAGCCTGCACCGTTTCCTGGTGTCCGCTTTGGCGAACCCCCACCACTCGCTAACCCGCTTGCTTTCCGTTGCCGGGAATTCCAATCCCGTCGCCCGAGCGCAACTCAGCCTCCAGAACCCCGCAAGAGCGCGCCACTGAGGCTTAACTCACGGGCGCGCGCTTCCTCGAGGAATATCTGAAACGCCGGCGGTAGTGAGTTCGGCCACGTTTTGCCTCTCTCGGAAAGCTCGTAGTCTTAATTCAGTCACTTGGGCAGGGAAACTCTGGTTCGCTAAAACGCATGTTTGCCGCACCGGGACACAAGTGGAACCGACCCGCGGTTACGGCGCGAACACTTTGCAGCAACAGGTTTTCGGGCGGCAACTGGTGAACCGTAAAACCAACTACAATTCTTCATGAGCGCAGGGTTGGAGGTCCAGCATGCGGGCAGCGGGAGGCTTCAAGCTCAAGGCTGCCATGAGCTTGGGACTGTTATTCGCCACGGCGGTTACATTCTTAGCCTGTTCACGAGCGCCCGCCGCGATCGAGCACACTGTCATCATCCGGCAGGAGAATCACACTTTCGACAATTATTTCGGCACTTTTCCCGGTCAGACGGCGCCACCAGTGGCCTCACATCAACCGGGCTGGTAGTCCCGCTCAGTCCCATGCCGGACGCGGATCAAGCCAGCCTCTGCAACAGTTGGGATTGTGCGATCCAAGCCATGGATGCCGGCAAAATGGACGGCTTCGACCTGATCAGCAGCGGGTTGGCCCCCTACACCCAGGCTACCGAGCAGGAAATTCCGAACTACTGGGAGTACGCACGACACTTCGTCCTAGCGGACCGATACTTCACGTCGGTGCATGGTCCAAGCCTTCCCAATCACCTCTTCACTGTGGCCGCCCAGTCGGGAGGAGCCATCGACAATGGATTTGGCACGAGCGGCGGAACGGCCTGCGATGGCAGTCCGTCCGGTACCGTCGCCGTAATTGACCCCAACGGCAATCGGACGCAGCAGTCGCCCTGTTTTGATTTCATGACCCTGCCCGACCTGCTCGAAAGGGCCGGGATTTCGTGGAAGTACTACATCGATGGTGATGGTATCTTCGCCACCATTCGTCACATTCGCAACAGCTCGATGTGGACGAATAATCGGGGCACGTCGGCGCAATTTCTTCTGGATGCTCAGAGTGGGCAGTTACCGGCGGTGAGTTGGCTAATCGCACCGTGGGGGGGCAGCGAACACCCCCCGAACAGTGTGTGTGCAGGAGACAATCAGACAGCGGGGTTCGTGAATGCCATCATGCAGGGTCCTGCCTGGATTTCCACGGTTGTGTTTGTGACCTACGATGATTTCGGTGGATTCTACGACCACGTTCCTCCGCCACAAGTGGATCAGCTCGGCTTGGGTCCCCGCGTACCCCTCCTCATCATTTCTCCGTTCGCCAAGCCGGGATACGTCTCGCACACCGTCTACGAGCACTCGTCGATCCTGAAGTTCATCGAAACGCGGTATCGACTTCAAAGCCTCACCCGCAGAGACGCTGCCGCGAGCAACATGCTGGATAGCTTCGATTTTAGCCAGCCGCCACAACCGCCGCTGATTCTGCAATCACGCCCGTGCCCTTGAGACGAGTCAGCCGACGTCCGGCGCAAACCATTGACGCCGGTGGATGACCAACTGAGGCATTAGCAAGGCGCAAATGTTAAGTATGCAGAGCATGCGCTCGGCGCCGAGGACCGGTCCGCCGCGCCGGGAATGGCAAGCCGAATACGGCTGACGACAAAAATGAGCGTGACCGCATATCTTCTCATTACCCACTGGTAGTGTTCGTGGTAGTGGACCTCAAGGCTCCGCCTTCGAGCCGCAGGCAGTGCCATCAATGTCGTCACAGTCCCCACAGCGGCGACTCTGCACTGCCGTTTCTACCGAAAGTGTCGGCAGAGCGTGAGTGAGAGCCAAACAGATCGCCACAGGAGCTGCAACCAAGACGCCTCCTACCTAACCCAACGGCCAAGCGAACGGTGAGGTCTCGGGTGGGGTTGTCACAGCTTAGTTCCCAACGCCATAGCCATGTTCCGGATTTCTATGACGTGGTACCAACCACTTGCACTGAGGCGGTTACTCGCGGGATTCCATCTTTTGAGAACGTCAGAGTGCCGAGATCGAGATCGTAGTGCCAATTCGGCCAGGAGGGGATGTGCGGAACTTCAGGTCGCATGATTGGTTGAGGCCGCATGAGAGCGTGGACCGCGTCGTGGTGGAATCGAGAATTCCTCGGGACTCATCCAGGGTTTCCTTACTGCCGTAGCGCAAGCGTGCTTAACACGGCTTGTTGTTTCGCGATTAGCTGCTCGACGCCTTGCTTCGCGAAAGCGATCATCTTGGCTAACTGCTGGTCGTCGAAGACCTGGTGCTCGGCGGTTGCTTGGACTTCCACGAGCTTGTGTCCGGCGGTCATGACGAAGTTCATGTCCACGTCGGCGCGGGAGTCTTCTTCGTAGCAAAGATCGAGCAGGATTTCTCCATCCACAATGCCGACGCTCACGGCGGCAACAAAATCTTTGAGTGGAACTGAAGTCAGAGTCCCTGCTTCCACTAATTTTTCCAGAGCCAGGCCAAGCGCCACGAATGCGCCCGTGATCGAAGCGGTGCGCGTGCCGCCGTCGGCCTGGATGACGTCGCAGTCGATCCAGATGGTGCGTTCGCCAAGCCGCGCGAGATCGGTGACGGCTCGCAGCGAGCGGCCGATCAGGCGCTGGATCTCGTGAGTGCGTCCGCTCTGGCGGCCCTTCAAAACCTCGCGCGGGGTGCGGGTCAGGGTCGAGCGGGGAAGCATGCTGTATTCGCCGGAAATCCATCCCTTGCCCGAGTTGCGCATGAATTGCGGCACGGTCTCCTCAATCGAGGCGGTGCAGATAACGCGGGTGTTGCCGACTTCAATCAGGACGGAACCTTCGGCAGTAGAAATGAAGTTCGGCGTCAGGACGAGAGGGCGAAGCTGCTCGGGGGAGCGATTATCGGAGCGATAGAACATGAGCCGGATTGTAAACGATTGACCATACGGCAAATGTGGCGATTAACTTTTGTTATATCTATAGATATAGTTAACGACAGGTCGAATGGAAGTAAAAGTCTTGAAGGTTTGAACTATGAATCTTTGCGTTGCACTGCAAGGCGAGCGCGGGGGCGATTTATCCGGCGCTGCAACAACTGGAAGATGAGGAACTGGTGACTTCGGGCACGGCGGGCGGAAAGAGAACTTATTCTCTCACCGATGCCGGCAAGGCAGAGCTCGAAGGCGAGGCCGAGTCGGTGAAGAAGATCTGGCAGCGGGCCGAGCAGGCTGGAGACTGGGGTCCGTGGATGGGGCCGGAGGGAGCGGAAGTCATGCGTCCTGCAGCCGAGGTGATGAAGACGGCGCTGAAAGCTGCGACTCGAGGGTCGCACGATTCGGCGAAGATTGCGAAGATTCGCGAGATTCTGGAGCGCGCCAAGCGCGAGATCGAAGGGCTAGAGAAGAACTAACTGCTCTGACTCGGAAACACGTGCAGAAAAGCTGCATGGCTGCGGGGCACCGAAGGCCGCGAGTGCAGACCGAAGCCGCGGGCTGCATCCAACTGGGTTTCGAACTTCGTGGATTCGACCTGGCCTCGGGGCTCCGCCAGCAAAAGCGAAGCCCTTGATTTCGAAGCCGCCCCGATCTGACGAAAGAACTCTCGAGCATCGGGGAATTCGTCGACTCCGGCAAAGGCGAGGGTAAAGTCGACGGAGCCGGCCAAGTCGGCGAGAGCCATCGAGTCGGGAGATGCTAAACGGGCGTTGAGACGGTTCAGAAGGCCAGCCTTGGCCGCGCGACGTTTGAGCCCCCCGAGCATCTTAGGGTTTGAATGTCGACGGCGACCACCTTACCCGACGGTCCCACCCCATCGAAGCAATTCGAGCATGAACAATCCCATACCCGGACCAGGTTCCAGCCTGGTTATGCCTTGGCGCAGGTAGCCATCAAGAATCTCGGCGGGATTTTGCGACCAGCGCCCGAGCGGCGAGATCGAGAAATATCCCAACCACCACGGGCAGACCGAATGAGACACGCGATCCCTCCCGGCGATCACCCGACATCGATTCCTGGCCTAGGCCCGGCCGGTTACTCGCTACTGTCCGGATTGCAGTTGCGTGGCGAGTTGATTGACTGCCGTCACATCATAGAACGAGGAAAGGTCGGCGTGACCTGCCAGGGTGTCGCGCTCTTTGCCGTCAACCAGGATCTTTACTTTCAGAATGTCTGGCGTGTTGGCCGAGATCGTGTGGATGAGCGAAGTTACGGTCAATTCCTCGACCAGGATGCCGGAGCGGTGCATGTCGGCGAAGGCGGAATTCAAGTCGATCACCGCGACGCCCGGATCGACGAGAAATACGCTCCGAATATCGGCGCCAGCGCCCAGAACGTGCGGCGAGGACTTATCGAGATATAGCGAGAGTAGTGCGCGGAGGAGTTCCTCGGCGCGCTGTTGCCGTCCCGAGGGCAGTGGAATCTGAGCGGACTCAGGCCGCAGGCTGCCGTCGTTGTCGTGGGCCACGAAGAGAATGACACGCTCCGTTGGTCCCGCGACCGGAGGCGCCAGCGGTCGGGTATCGGTCGAGGGAATCGGTGTGGACGCAGCCGTTTTTCGCATGTGCAAGGCATACAGGCTCAAGCCCAGCACCGCGACCAGTAGCACCGACATCGCGATCAACAGATGCCGCGGCATCACTGCGCGCCTCCCAGCTGATCGCGGGTGGCGGCGATCGCAGTGGCCACCGCGCTGGTAACGAGTTGCTGGTAGTCAGGGGCGGTGAGTTGGGAGGAATCGGATCCCTGCGGCGCAACTTCGACCGCAATCGCGGCGCCGGCGACGTTATTGAGAGGGCGAAGGGGAGCGGCCAGACTACGCACTGGGATCTGGCGTTTCTGCATTTCCGCGGCGACTGCGCTGGCAGCGGTCTGGCTGAGCGGCAACGAAGCGTGCTGGGCGGTGGTCCAGGAGCGGAAGTTCCCACGATCGTCACCGCTGAATGGAAGCAGCGCGGTGAATACGCGTACGCCATGACCGCTGGAGGCTGCGTGCAGTGCGATGTAGATGGCGGCGCGATCGGCATTGGCGTATACCGCGCGCTGGTCGACCGAGAGGTTTGCATCCGAGTCGCGCAGTACCAGGGTTGGAATGCCGCGGCTTTCGAGTTCCTGGCGCAGGCTGTGGGCCAACGCGACCGTGACATCTTTCTCGAGGAGAGTATTGCTCAGAGCCTCTCCGTGATCGTCGCCGCCGTGGCTTGCGTCGACCACCGCAAAATAGCGGCGAGGCGCCGGGACGGCCGCAGGCGCCGTGTTGGCTGCGGCGGGAGTTGGTTGCGCCGTGGCCGGCGCAGTTCCTGGCGCTGATGAGGTTGGAGCCGGCGTGGTCGCTGCTGCAGCGGTGGGCGTAGGAGAGATCGTCACCGTGCGTCCGTCGGCGCTGAAGCTGGCGATCACGGGAATCGTGGCATTCACTGTGACCACGGCGGCGCCATTGCCTTCGGTGTAGTTGGCCGACGAAATCGCTTTGCTGCCGAAGGTAAGAGTTGGCGAGGCCGGAGCGACCACAGGTTCGCGCGAGAAAGTTAATCGCAATGCTCCCGGCTCGGTGGCGACGGTTGGATTCACCGGCGCGGTGAAATGAAAGATGAGGCGCGGAGGATTGTCGGCCGAGAGAGAGGCAGTGAAATGAGTGGCCACGCTCCCGATGAAGAGGCGGCTGGAGTCCTCGTGCAGCGTCGCCGGTCCGCCAAGGAAGCGCGGCAGCAGGGAGCTAAGCGAGCCGACCGGTACGAGTCCGCGATTGTTTTCTTGCAGGAATTTTCCGCCGAGATCGGCATCGCGGCCCTGAATTCGAGCGCGGGTCTTGCCCACCAGAAAATCGCCTTCCACATTGTTGTAGCGCAAACGCCATCCCCGGCTATCGGGTTTGGCGCTCACTTTGCCGAGTGGCTCGAGAACTTCGAGCAGGCCTACGTAGTCCCGACCTTCCCGCTGCACTACGGGCAGGGAATAGTTGGCCGCCATCGAGTAGACAGAAAGATGTTTGTCAGGCGGGACCGCCGATAGGAGAATCGCGCAGAGCAGAACGCTGACTGCGGGCAGCGCCGTGATTAGGGTCCGAGGGCGGGGCGCCCTCCGCACAGCCGGCGGAGCGCCGCCGCTACGGTTGCGGCTAGTCCAGCGCATAGGCGGTCAATCCACTGAGCAGCTTGGGGTAGAAATCGGTGGACTTCTGCGGCATCACTTCGCCCGCAAAGGCTACATCGCGAACCTGCGCGACCGGACATGGATTCATCAGAAACGAGATATTCGCTGCCCCTTTGCGCACCTGATCGAGCGCCTCGGAAGCGTCGCGAAGGTAGGACAAATTCTGCTGGTTCTGAATCGATTCCTCCGAAAGCTGCAGAACGCCCTCCAGTAGACACTTATGCAACTGGACGACATCGAGCGCTTGCTGACGAGCGGACAGGCCAGCAAACAATTGTGTCCCGGCGGCTTTTGGAGAGTGCAAGAGGAAAGCACGGTTGGCGGTGACGGCCAGCAGCGCGCTGCCTGCGCGGCCGCGCTCCGTCAACCGCGTAGTGGCGCGTGCAGCGTCGAGCCCGGCGTCGATCTCTTCTACTTCAAAGTAGCGGCTGGCGGACTTCTGAAACTCATCCGCCGAGAATGAGTTCAGCGAATGCACGACGCGATGGGTAGGCAGCACCAGCAGCCCAGGGTCATTCATGTTGACGAAGGTCATCATGACAAACTCGTAGGGTGCATTCGGGTCCGAATTCTTGCCTGCTGAGGTGCGACATTCATTGCGAAAGTTGAGCGCAGTCTCGTAGCGGTGGTGGCCATCGGCGATGACCAGCTTCCTGTCGCGCATCTTGTTCTGAACCTCGGCAATCACGCCGGCATCCGAGATTTGCCACAGGCGGTGTGCGACGCCGTATTCGTCAGCTACGTCGATCGCGGGGCTGGCGCTTGGGTCCGGGGTAAGCCGGCGAGCAATCTCGCCGGAATCCTCGTACAGCAGAAACAGCTGTTCGTAGTGCGCACGGGTGGAGCGCAGCAGATCGAGGCGGTCGGCCTTTGGCTTCGCGAGGGTTTGCTCGTGCCGGAAAACGACTCTGGCCGAGTAATCGTCCACCCGGCCGAGGGCGATGAATCCGCGTCGCTCAAACTTCGAGCCGGAGGGGGCGGTGAAGGTCTGAGAATAGGCGTAGACGGAAGGGTCTGAATCCTGACGGAAGACGCCTTCGGCCCGCCAATCCCGGGCATAGGCGGCGGCCCGGCTATAGACGTTATTGCTGGCGCTGTCGGAAGGCTCGCGGCGGCCCAGAATGATGCGAACAAGGTTGTAGGGGCTGGCGGCGTAGTATCGCTGCTGCATGTCGGGAGTGATCTTGTCATAGGGTTGGGTGACGACCTGCGAGGCCGGAACTCGCTGCAAGTCGTAGCGGAGAGCGCGAAAAGGATGGATGTCTGCCATGGGAAACTTTTGATTGTAACAAGTTAGCAAGGGATACTGAGAACGGATCCCCCTGGGCCCCCTTGGCCGGTTCACAGTGTGTTCCTAGGGGCGGCTCTCCGCGATCTTTGCGGCAGGGAAAGAACTTAACGCAAAGTGCGCTAAGCAAATCCAGGCTATAAGACAGTTTGAGGCGCCCATGGTCTCGCCCAAACGGCTTTGCATGGACTGCTCCGCTTTGGACGGTGGGGATGCGGCGGCCCACGCGAAGGGCAGAAAACTATAGAGGCAACCCTTCGTCCCAAGAAAACCACCTAAGGTGCGATTCTGCATTTCGCCGTGTCTCTGAAATTTGACAAAAACCTTGGTGCCACGGGGCGAAAGCTGTGCTAACATCCGCCCCATTGAGGTATTTATGGCCCGCCCGGATGAACGGCGATGGTCATCTCGCCCGATGGCCGTAGATCGATGTGGCTGTCTGGTTCTCCCCTGGGACCCGACTCAACCCCACCTGCGCAAAAAAAAACCTTCCGCGAGCTCCTTGCGAATGTGGCTGACTCTTAGCCTGTGCGCACTCGTGTGCCTCTCGGTTCCCTCGTTTGGACAAACCGACGTGAACGACGTGCACGTGGTGCCACGGGAAGCGGATAAGCCTGCCGAGGCTCCCAAGCCGGAGTTGGTGGCCTCCACGACAGGGTTGAATACCCGCCTACACCCGATGAAGGTTGACGTGGACCTGGTGTTGGTCCCGGTGACGATTACCGATCCGATGAACCGGCTTGTGACCGGCTTGGATAAGGTCAACTTCCAGCTTTTTGAGGGCAACGCATCGCAGGAAATCCGAACCTTTTCCGCCGAGGATGCTCCGGTATCGCTGGGCGTAATCTTCGATTCCAGCGGAAGCATGAGCAGCAAGATGGACCGCGCCAAGGATGCGGTTGTCGAATTCTTCAAGACGGCGAATCCGCAGGACGAGTTCTTCATGATCACGTTCTCCGACGAACCGGAAACGGTGAGCGACTTCACCAGCTCCGTGGACGAGATCCAGAACAAGCTGGTTTTCGCCGTTCCCCGGCATCGGACCGCGCTGCTCGACGCGATTTACATGGGCGTCAGCAAGATGCGCCAGGCGAAATATCCGAAGAAGGCGCTGCTGATCATTTCCGACGGAGGCGACAATCACAGCCGCTACACTGAGGGCGAGATCAAGTCGCTGGTGAAGGAAGCCGACGTGATGATCTACGCCATTGGCATCTACGACCGCTATGCTTCGGCCACCGAAGAGCGTTTGGGCCCGCAACTACTCAGTGACATCACGGAACTGACAGGAGGGCGGGCGTTTACCATCGATAATCCGAATGACCTGGGGGACGTGGCAACCAAGATTGGAGTGGAGCTGCGCAATCAATATGTCCTCGGATACCGTCCAAACAAGGTCGTGCGCGACGGCAAATGGCGTAAGATAAAAGTAAAGCTTCTGCCACCGAAAGGATTGCCCCCTCTACGTGTGTATGCCAGGACGGGATATTACGCGCCTGCCGAATAGGGCCGCGAGGGTTCTTCTCTTCACGTTTGTGATTTGCGCCGGTGTGCTGATGGCGATGCCAGCCTGGTCGCAATCGGCCGCGCCGCAGAACGACACCAAGTCTGCAGCGCCCGCTGGAACTCCAACGTCCGCGACACCGTCGAGCTCTGCGACTGCATCCCCTGCAACTTCGCCGGCGGCTCCGACTCCTGCTACGCAAGACAAACCAGCGCCCGATAAGCCAGCGCCCGATAAACCAGCCTCAGATAAACCAGACCACGATAAGAAAGATGAGAAACTCAATGACCAGGGCGTCTTCGTTTTCCGCAAAGACGTCGACGAAGTTCTGCTGCACGCCTCGGTGATCGACGACCACCAGCACATCGTCACGAACCTGGACCGCGGCGCGTTCAGCGTGTTTGAAGACGGGAAGCCGCAGAACATCATTTCGTTCCAACACGAAGATATTCCGGTCTCGATTGGCATCATCATCGACAACTCGGGCTCCATGCGAGAGAAGCGGAACAAGGTGAATCAGGCCGCGCTCAACCTGGTGCGCGCCAGCAATCCGAAGGACGAAGTATTCGTGGTGAATTTTAACGACGAGTATTATCTCGACCAGGATTTCACCAACAACCTGCTGAAGCTGAAGGAAGCGCTGGAAAAGATTGACGCACGCGGAGGCACCGCCCTCTACGATGCCGTGGTTGCCTCGGCTGAGCATCTGAAGCGGAATGCGCGGCTGGAGAAAAAAGTGCTGCTCATTGTCACCGATGGCGAGGATAACGCCAGCAACGAAACTTTGGAACAAGCCGTGAAGCAGCTTCAGGAGGAAAACGGCCCGTCGGTGTATGCCATCGGAATTTTGGGGGATGAGGAACATCCCAAGCGGGCCAAGCGTGCGCTCGAGATCATCGCGCAGCGCACCGGTGGGATCGCATTCTTCCCGAAGACGCTGGATGAGGTGGACGAGATCAGCCGGACGGTGGCGCGTGACATCCGGAATCAGTACACGATTGGCTACAAGCCGACCAATCCCAGAGGTAACGGCGGCTTTCGGCAAGTCCGGGTCGATGCCAAGGCTAAAGGGCACAGCAAATTAATAGTGCGCACTAAGAGCGGGTATTACGCGGGCGTGCAGCCATCGGCGGGCGGGAGCAAGTAAGGCGGCAACGTTGGTCGCTGGATGGTTGCGGAAATCAAGCCTGGCAGTCGAGTTTGAGAAGGAGTGTAAAGGTGATGTTTGTGCGCCGCGATAAACCGGCATTAGAGCGAAGACCCCGCTATTACTCAGGGTCGGTCGGGTCGTTAAAGAGCACGGTCAACTTAATGCTGCCGCGACCGAATTGAGGGAAGCCGGCCTTTGTCGGATCGCCCGGGTCGAGGCTCGACGCCGTGTCGTCCGGCGGGAACAGGATCAGCCAGTTGAGGAACGTCTGCAATGCGATCTGTTGATTGCTCTTCAAGTCTGCATACTTGTCCCGCGAAGCCTGCGCTTCCCCACCGTGGTGCAAAATGACATCGTTCAGCGTGATGCTGCGGCCGTCGTGTCCGTACGGCCCGGTCGAGCCAACGCCCCATAGGGGCCGCGTCAGGAACTGCGTCTGCATCCCACCGTCCCAGTTCCGCTCGTAGAAATTCGACCCCAGGTCGGGGGATTTTTGCGATCACGTCGTTCACCTCTGGGTGTCCCATTTGAATGCAACTTCAAGTGGACTGTCGTCGGACGCGGAGGTTGACGTGGAGTTCGATCGGCGAGCCGCCCAGAAAGGCGTGAGCGAATCGCCGGTCAGCACGACTCGCGGCGCCACTCTCCTTTGGAGTTCAAGCTCGGCGTGATGCCGTGCGTACCGGTCGTAGGCATCCATTTCGAGTTTCAGCACGGGAATCAGAGCCGTGTTGATATCGGTCATGGAGCTCAACGCTAGGCGCGCATGTCGCCCATTAACTTGGCGGGTGTAGGTTCGATGGCTTCCGCCATGATTCGTCTGACCGACCGTATCCGGACGCAACGCTTTGCCGTGCTGCGGAAGCCGGGGTCACTAGAAGATTGCCGTGTTGAGCGCGCCGTTCTTATATAAAGATCGAGTTCATATCGAGATACGTGACGTTTGGGTTCTCGCCGTAGTAGGCGGCGAGGTATCATTGACCGCCTGATCACGCTGCGTCTTATCGGCCAAGCACTCCATGCGCTTCCTTTACGACGGTGCGATTCGATCTAGCAACTAGCAGATTCCTCGCCACCGTGAGGAGGACCCTGTTGTTGAGGCGTCGCAACATTCTGCAAGTCTCAGTCGTAAGCTAATTCTGCGGGAGCTCCAAATAGTGGGTCGTCTGAACCATTGCCGGCGAGGCGAGAGCTTCCAGGCTGTCAATGTCGAAGTCCTTGTATAGATCGAGACAAAAAAGTTCGGGGGCCTGATCGAACCCCACCGGCATGTCTAGCACGTAACTTAGGCTGTGTAGGCCATCGCGCACCACAATGTCGGAGAACAGATCTGGCTCAAGGGACGCAGCGACGAGGGCAACGGCCTGGTTGCGCATGCCGCCCACTTCGAGCCGGACCTTGGAAACCTCGGCTCGCTCCTCAGCCCAGCGCGCGATTCTGACGAGCTGAGCCGCCTCCATTCCGATCGGGCGGTCGCCCAGGCCATCCAGCATTTGAGCCAATAGAAATGGATGCTCGTCTTTCCATGCCGCACCCATAAACATCAAGTCCAAAGCCACGACTTGTTCACCCTGGCTGAAACGTTGGAAAACAGCGTCGGCTCCAGCCTCTTTGCCTCCGTCGTTGAGTACGATCGTAACGGGCGCGGTATCGGAGCTTTGGAAAATGGAGCGCAACCAGATGCCACTCGCACTCAGCCCGTTGTTCATCTGGAACAGATACGACGTGGATTGCAGACCGCGGTGCTTGGTCATCGCTACGGACCAAGTTTGCTGAATCTCGACTGGTTTGTAACGGACGATGTCTTTGAGCTGGCTTCGCGCGGAACCGGCCCATGCCGCCTTAGCGGAAGGGTCTGCAGGAATGGGAATGCGCGTGATTTCCTTGCCGAGCTTGCGCGCCAGCTCGAGCACGGTCAGATTATCTTTGGGTAGGGGGGTAACCAGTTCGCTATAGGTCTTGACTTGGGCAGCAACACCGTCCTCGTTCTCGATCGCAGGGAGCCCAAACTGCTGGGTGAAGAAGCGGTAATCCGCAAGCCGGTTATCCAGTTGGTAGTTGTGGTTGCCAGGGTCGCTATTTTCATGCCAAGACAAGGAGTCGGATTTTCCGAAAAGCTTGAAAAAGGGCTGGATGGCGTCATAAACGCGCGGCCTTACTAAATTCGCCCTGAAACAGCAGTCGTCCTCGCTGTTGTAGGTCAACAGCGCCGGTCGCGGCGCCAGCAACGCCACCAAATAGGGATAGTCGGACCCTTGCAGGAAGTCAGTGGCCGATTGCTCCGGGTCGCCCATGTCGCCGTATTCTTTCGCCTCAACCCGAGATCGCAGCGACGAAAACCCAGCCACCGGGTTGGCCGCCCGGACGCGCTCATCCAAGGAACTCAGAACAATGGTTTGCCACCCGCCTCCCGAGAGACCGGTAACCCCGATGCGGTTCCGATCCACGGTCGGACTGTTGTACAGATAATCGAGTCCGCGGCGCATTTCCAAGTAAAAAAGCCCGATTTCATTGGCTCCCACCAGGTCAAGGTGCGGGGCGAAAAAATGGTCGTTCCACTTCTTGGCAAGCTCCCCGAAGCCAATCCACTCCAAGTTCAGCGCGAAAATCCCATGCCTCGCGTAGCTGATACAGCGCTTCTGCTTGAATTCGTACCCGTACCCTAACGGGCCATCATGTCCGGCTAGATTTAAGACGGCGGGCGCTTTGCCATGGAGATGGTCGGGTTCGTAAAGAAGGGCGGAAGATTCAAATCCCGGAACAACATCATAACGAAATTTGCGGATGCGATAGCCGTCTCCGGTTTCGATAACGCCCGCTTCCTCAAACTTGGGTGCGGAGACGACCCATTCCTTCGGCCAACCGTGGTAAACCACGTTGTCGAGCAGATGATGGCGCAGGCGAGCCGCGGCGGAGGTCCATTCTTGAGGCGTCGCCGGAACTTTGGGGAGTGGCGCGGTTCCGGCGATCAAGTATTGGCGAATCTGAAACTCGGCCACTGCGGGAGAGAGGATTTGCTCCCTCAGAAGCGCTCGGACATCCTCGGCCTCCCCTTGCGCAAAAGCCAGACTAGCCCACGAAGCGATGAGTAGGAGCAGGAGATACGGTTTCCAATTGGAACTTCGCTCTGCGCAAAGCAATTCGTGCTCTCCCTTTCTGCCAGATTTTGGACGGACACGCTGACTTTGAATCGCTGATGTGCGCGCCGCTGAGGAGAATACAGGGCTCAGCTCTCGTTCAGAACCTGAGCCAAGACTTACCCGCAGGGAAGTATAGACCTTCAGGTGGCTCGAGACTGGCCACAAGAGACACGGCAACCGGACCACTTACAAGAAAAATCTGCTATCGTTCGTGGACTTTGGCACCGGCAGCAGCATCGAAGAGCAGCCGGCCCGAGCAAGCTGAGCGCGGCAAGTTCGCGTCCTTTGGCCACAGACGGTCAGTCGTGAAGGTGAAGCGGCCGGTTGGGCTGGGCGCCCGCGTGGCGCTGATGGAACACGATCGGCTCGGTGTCATGGGTGCAACTACTACGGAGGAATGCTCGATATCGATTCCGACCTCACCTAGCAGTACGCCCGCTTCGGAGGTCACATCGAAATTCTCGAGGTGGAGAAATTGGCGGCCTCGCGACGAAAGGTGGGAGACGCGAAGCGGCGCAGCCGGCCTAGCAGCTGTGGGCAAACAAGCCGAACCAGCTGCAAGAGCCGTTAGGATCAATGGAGATTGGTTCCTAATCCTCTGCTAGTGCTGTTCCGGATTGCCGTTTTGCCCTTCCGGGGGCCCCGGTGCATTGTGGGAAGTTTGTCCGGTCTCTAACTGGTTGACAATTTGTGTTTCTTTCCGCGCCCGTTCGCGTTCTCCCAAGCGGGCATAAATACGCGCGAGCGCGATGTGCGCCGACATTTCCTTCGGATTGAGACTCACCAGGTGTTCGAAAAGTGGCCGGGCCCCGGCAAAGTCCCCACTTTGCATAAGAACCGTGGCCGTCACATATAGCACATGGGGGTCATGGGGCTTTAGGGCTCGCGCCCGCCGGCAAGCGGCAGCGGCCTCCGGCAGATCCTCACTTCCCAGGTGCGTCAGCATTTGGGCCAACGTCGCCCAATAGGTCGCGTTTGTAGGATGGTCCTTTACCAGCTTGCGAAAGATATCAGCCGCCTGCGCATAGTCTCCCTGCGTGGCAATACAGGCGGCAAGCAGGAACTGCGCCCGATCCAGACTATGTGCCAGACGAACTGCTTCCTGAAACTCCGGTTTAGCCTCTTTTATCTTGTTCTCGCTGTAGTAGGCGAGGCCGAGATCGTAGTGGAACTCAGGGTAGGTGCCAAACTTGTCCTCGACAGCGTGGAGGAAGTCCACGGCGACGCCGAAATGCCCCCAGCCGATGAGCGCCTCGGACAGCAACAAACTGTTTTCACGCGAGTTGGGATTGATCTGCACCGCCAGGCCCAATTCCTGGACAGCGTCTTCGTATCGTTGCCGTTTGAAAAGCACCCGGCCGAGCGCCGCATGCACGGCTTCAGAATTGGGGTTGGCCTGCGTCGCCGTACGCAAAACCGTCTCCGCCTGTCTGAGTTTGCCCGCATGCACCAGGGCGGCGGCTTTGTCGAGTGCTGTCTGTTCGCTGGCCTGTGCTGAGGAGAGCCCGAGAGCGAAGCCCAGCAGAATGTACCGCAGCGCTGCAAACGTTGCCATTGTGCTCATTCTATAGCCCGAACCAGACGCCCCTCAGCGCGAGCCTTCTGCAAGTGCAGCCAGGGACTGGAAAGAAACAGGCGCCATGGAGCCGCCGAAAGCCGCGAGTCGGACTATTTGGAAACGGTGCTTGGTCCTTCGGTGACTGTCATATAGCGATTCATTTCTGGCTTGTTGATGCGGTCCACTTGCTGGCTGGGGCGTGGCCACTTGATTTCTATCCAGTCAATCTGGTTCTTGCCTGCGCCGAGAATCAGTCGCGGGTCGTGGCTCGACAAAAAGCTCCCACCGGCCGTCTTCAACCGTGAAAATATCCTGCCGCCGACGCTCCAGCGGATGATTGCCCCCGTGGCCTCCGGATTGGTTGTCTTGGCCCGGAGAATCAGGGCAAGCCAGTTGTTTCCGCTGGCAGCAGTGTTCATCAGCACGTGAACCGGTCCGCCGTTCTCCGCGAAAACTACGTCGGGATAACCATCGTTGTTCAGATCGCCGACGGCCAGGCCGCGGGAAGAGTATTTCTTGGTGAAGGCAGGTCCTGCTTCGCTACTCACGTTTTCCATCTTTGCTCCGGCCACGTTGTGCATCAGCAGAATCGGCTGACGGTAACCGATACCGGCATTTCGGGTTTCGACTGCGTCGTCAGGGTGCCCGTTCGACAGGATCAAATCCGGCCAGCCATCGTTGTCGTAATCGATAAAGCGTAATCCCCAGCCGCTCATCATGCGTGTGGCCTGGCTGACCCCAGTCTTTAAATTGACATCATCAAACATTTCCTCGCCGACATTGCGGTAAAGTGATGTCGTCTGGGTGTCGATGTTGGCGACAATCAAATCCTGGCGACCATCCTGATCGAAGTCATCCGCATCCACTCCCATCCCGGAACGCGGTGCGCCCTCGATACTGTAACCAACCCCGGCCTCCACTCCCACCTCTTCGAACTTCTTGCCGCCGAGGTTCACCCAAAGATAGTTCGGCACAATGTCGTTGGCTACGAACAGGTCGAGAAACCCGTCGTTATTGATGTCGGTGGCGACGACTCCCCACGCCTTCCCCGGCCGCGAACCGATTCCCATACTTGCGCTGACATTGGCAAACCTGCCATTTCCCAGGTTGCGGTAGAGTTCGCTTGGCATGGGCTTGAATAGTTTGGGTGTGCAATAGAATGCCGACTGGCTGCCGCCTGACTCGCCTCCGTAAGACTCGCTGGCCGAGCAGACTCGTAAGCTTGAATAATCCGCAAACTCTCCCACGAACAAATCCAGCTTGCCGTCATTGTCATAGTCAAACCACACTGCACTGCTGCCCCACTGGGTTGGAGCGATGCCGCTGGCGGCGGTCACGTCGGTGAACGTGCCATTGCCATTGTTGTGGTAAAGCACACATTTGCCGTAGCCGCTGATGAAAACATCTTCGTATCCGTCTCCGTCATAGTCTGCCACCGCAACGCCTTGACCGTATAGATCGGCCGAGAGCCCGGCTTCTTTCGAGACATCGGTGAACTTGCCATTGCCATCGTTGCGGTAGAGCACAGGATGCAGCGGAGCATCAGGCTTGTAAAAAGCGCTGGTTCCCGAATCGACCAGCAGGATGTCCATCCACCCGTCGTTGTTGTAGTCGAAGATGGCGACCCCGGGTCCGGTCGATTCCGGCAGGTAATGCTGTGGCGAAAAACCGTTGTGGTGAATCCATGTGATTCCGCTTTCGCGGGGCGGAACTTCGCGAAAGATCGGACCAGGGGAGACGGCAGCAAGAGCAACGCCTGCGAACAGAAGGGTTATGTAACTTGGCCCGCCCCACGACCTTCTCATAGTCGGAGATTTTACAAGAAATGCCGGCTCGACTTGCTACGGCGTCCGCGCTCATCAAGCAGATCTCCCCGCGGGACCTACGAATTGAAACAACTTTGTTACCGGTCGTCGGGGCTATCCAAGTTGATAGCGGTATCACGAATTGCCTCCGGCCTGAAGGTCACACACGAATCCCGGTCGATCGGGAACATGAGCGAGTCCGTCGCGAACTTCAAACTGCTGTTCCAGAACAGAATCCAGCCAATCAAAGGATTCGATGGCAATGGTGTGGGGCTGCGAGCGGCCAGTTGCAGAGCATATGCGCGGTAGAAGGCTCTCGCAAAGCAGATTCTCTTGGCCTGGACGAGTCGCGGGTTTCGCGATCAGAGAGGAAATATCCTGCATACCGCTGAGCAATTTTGCGATGGCCAGGGGCATTCAATCGGCTTGCTCAGAACGGAGTTGGACTGCAGATTGCCAGAGGTGCTATCTATTCCGTTCATGTCCAGGACTTGTTGCAGTCGATTGGTGCGTTCCATAGTACACAGACGAACCAGCTCAATGTATTTCATGCCGCCATGTTTAATTTGATCCGCGAGGCTTCAAACTTCCGCGCCGCGCTGCCGGAGATGAACGGTCCCGAGTCGGTCTGCGAGCGTTATAGCAATCACGTAGGCGCTCATCTGCTAGGACTTCTGGCCATGGCGCGTTTCCTCGATGATGGCCGCAAATTCAATGCGGTCCTGTGTGGCACAGGCCGCTCCATTCCTTTGGCGATTTCGTGGGCGGATTGGTTCAACCATGCGGTTTACGGCGAACCCGATAAGCCCATCGGATGTCACAAGAGCGGGAACGCCGTGGTGATCCCCTTCTTCAATTCCGGATATAGGGTCGGCAGGCTCTTCATTTCGTCTGCGGGTGCGCCTTTCAGGTAGACGTCAAAGAAGGTATGCACGCAGGCGCTGGCGATCGCCAGTCCGCGTCGGTTCCCGAGCGATCCCATCACTCCGGCCCTGCGAAGAAAGAACATCAGAATAGGACTCTTGGTGAACATCTGGTCGCTGAAGGTGAAATGATTTGCGCCCGCAATGGTCATTCCCCAGCGTTTCCCTTCAGGAACGTGGTCATAGATCGATTCAATGTTCCTTTCCACTGTTTGGGGCTCCGATCCTGACTCCTTGCTGTGATCGCTCATGAGGAAGAAAAAAGGTTGATGGAGCCCATCCTGAATGACATTTCCAAAGGGCATGCCATCGATATCGATTCCTGCTGTGCACCGCGGATCGTCGTGACAGAATTGCGCGGCGGTTGCGCCGCCCAGAGAGTGCCCGGCGATTCCCACCCTCTGCATGTCGAACTTGCCTTTGAACCGTCCGGTCCGATCATTTGCGTTCAGTTCCTGCAGTTGGTCGAGCACAAATTTAAAATCCGCAATCCATGCTCTCATCAGTTGGGTTACAAGACGCTGTGTGGCGGAGGAGGGCATCCTATCGAAATCCCCTCCTGCCGCTCGAAGCGCAACACGCCCATCGGGGAAGGCCGTGATCACCGTCCGATATGGTGCGTCGAAGCTGACGACAATGTACCCGTGACTTGCCAGGTCCTCCGCAAGCGTCGTGTAGTCAGAGCTCAAGGCTCCGCCGCCAGCTCGCAGAATGACCACTGGATACATTGCCTGTTCACTGGAGACTTCGGCGTCGCTCCAACTGTGAACTTCAACGCGGGTGAGATCCCGACTGAGCAGTCTGCCGAGGATGAAGCCCTCATGGCGCACCAGGGCCCGACTCCAGTACTCAGGAAGATATTCCGATTTTCGAGGGGAGGTCGTCGGGGCGGCCGGGTACCAGATCCAGACAGCAAGGTCCTGCTTGGTGGCGGCAACGGGGGCGTAGGGATTGACCCGCGTCTCATCTCTCCAAACATAAGTGGTACGGCCGACTTTGTAGGAGCCGCTGAGGTCCGGCAGCGGTGTCGACCTCCCGTAGTCCACCCATAGTGCAGCGAGCAGCACCGTCAATCCTGCCACAGCAATCAGGGCGAGCACGCCAACGGCCTTCACAAGGCGCATCCCAATGCGGTTGACCATTCTCGCCATTTTTAGCGCTCCAGACTTTCCGCTCCGTTACACCAGTTGCGGAAGTGGAATCAGGAAAACTTCGTTCGCGCAATTTGAATACGCCAAAGAAGATACGGCAGCACCACAAGCGCGAGAATGACCAGTGCATGAACCAGGCCGTCGTGCCCGTTCTGGGCCCAGCGCCAAAGGACAAAGTCCATGCGGATATGCCCCAGTCCGTCGGGAATCCCCGTCCGGCTTGCTCGGATCCGTGCCGTGGCTCCCATCCATGCCACTAGAACGAAGCCGGTCAAGGGCCAAACCGCTTTCGCTCTTTGACGGACCGCTACGACTGCAACCGCCCAGCCCACAAGAATGGGCGCACAACCGTAGAAATACTTGCCAAATTGAAAATAGAGATTTGCCAACCCGTGCTGCGGTCCGCCGCCAAAAGGCGTATCGCTTCCCGGCAGAAACATTGTCCAACCTATCCACAGAATCAAACAGGCCGCAATGTAACAGCCGGCAAGAAGACTCAAGGGAGCGAGACTGAAGATGGCCCACGGCGCTCCCGCGCAGAGGGAATGGAACCGACCGGGGACTGTGTCCCGATTCGGCGTGAGTCCTCGGATGGGGAAAATGTGCTCACGGAGTCCCGACCAGGCGACGTTCGCTACCATGCGAACACCACCCCGGCCGGTTTCAAGAAGTTCTTCGAACTCCGCTCCGTAGCGCTCTCTCCACGAAACTGGATATATGCGGGTGAGCAGTCTGGCGAGCCTTGGATTCACAGCAGTTCCAATCGTTTCAATCCGGATTTGGCGAACCGTTGCAGCGTCGTTAGTTTCGCTCGAAGAACACTCATGCCTTCAGCAGTGATGCGATAGGGTTGACGTCTTTCCTCTACTGGGAGTGGTTCAATCCAGCCCTGCTGCTCCAGGCGCCCGATCGCGCCATAAAGGGTTCCCGGTCCGAGCCGCGTTCCGCATAGGCGTTCAATGTCTTCGATCATCGAGTGCCCATGCTTCGGCCCGCTGGCGAGGCTCGCCAGAACCAGAAGTGGTGGGTCGGAATAACGTCCCATTTTTTCGGGGGTGTTCGTCGATACTACGCGTTGCGTACTTCGCATGACGTAGTTGTAGCACACACTTGCCCGCAACTACAAGGCATCAGAGGCACTTACTGCCTCAAACGGAAGGAGCCTGCTCCCGCCTAATGGGTCCCCAAATGCAATCGCTCTGGAGAATCTTCAGGGGCCAATAACTGAGAGGTATCTGGGTTGACTATGCCCGGACAGATTCGTGTCGATAATGTCGACAAGGGTCTACCGATCTTCCTGGGCAACAAAATCAACCGACGATATCAACCGTCACTCGTTGACTGCCGCAACCGGCGATCGGCGAAGGCCTGATCTTTGCTGGAGTAGCTGATGAAGCAGGAGCAGAACTCCATGGGATTCGACGTGAGAGACTTCGTGAACGTGATGAAGTCCTCGGGGACGTTAGCGCCACGCAAGAACGCTTCGGGGATCTTGCCTCTTGAACACTAGATTGTGTCAATGATCGGAATTAGTCCGGATAAGTTTGCGTCCCTCTAAGCTTGCGTCCTTCTTTCGACACCCGTCGGCCCGGGGTCACCTCATATAAGCGTCCACGAAATGATCGTGCTGCTGCGGGGTGAGGCAAACCGGTATTCGATCTCGATGCTCATGGAACTAGCGCCCGATCTTCCCAAAATCTCCGCAGACCGAGTTCAGCTGCGGCAGGTGTTGATGAACCTCATGACCACCGCTATTGAGGCCATGAAGGAAACAGGGGGGGTCCTTCTGGTCAATACGCAGCTGGTTGAGGATGGTCAACTGCTGATCTCAGTTAGCGACGCTGGCGTGCGCCTGCCCAATGAAAAAACGGAGCAGATTTGGGAATATTCGCATCTCGTATGAGCGGTGCTTTCTTTCATTGCACTCGTCACATTGACCGTTGCTCTTTCGATGAGTCGCTGAATAAAAGATCCTCCCTCCTAAGTTTGCCCAGGCTCATTGCCGGCTGATCGCAAGCTTCCGATGTTGCCCCCGATGCACCGTCCTAAACGGCTCAAGTTCGCATCAGTGCCACACCCAAATGCCAAACACGAACCGAGGTGCACTGGTTGGTAGCCCAGCCTGGCGGTTGAATGTGGCGGTCTGGCCGAATGCCCCGGAATACGTGTATCCGATGTAGGGAGCGAACTTGCGCGAAAACTGATATCCGAGCCGCAATCCGCTATCGAGGTCGGAGAGACCAGTTCCAATTCCCCGTGCAGAATCGGCCTGACTGTAGAAATTCATTTCGACTTGAGGTTGCAATATCAGTCGCTGGCTGAGGTACAAGTCGTACGAGCCTTGGATTCTTGCCGCGACCCGCGCTCCATCGCGAAGATACAG
>Ga0210406_10001656_pt1 | contig 26682 bp, 19 predicted proteins | sample IncBWC30MmetaG_FD_155454 | JGI IMG/M metagenome (GOLD analysis project Ga0210406, IMG submission 155454) | Forest soil microbial communities from Barre Woods Harvard Forest LTER site, Petersham, Massachusetts, United States - Inc-BW-C-30-M | ecosystem: Environmental > Terrestrial > Soil >... | reverse complement strand
TCACGTTCTCCGTTCTGAAACGCGTTCCCCGGGGGAAGAACCCACACTTCCTCTTGTTTAGACTCGCGTTGCAGAGATGTCAATGCGAATGGCGCAGGGCGCGGCGTAGGGGTAATGGCTGAAATCCCGGGCAGGTTAACAAGGACTCTTGGAAGACGAGGATTATTATTTCGTGCGCGAGCTGATCACAACTAATACGATGCCAACAGTGAGAACAACGATCGACACCGCGGGCGGGACCTGTGCGGTTTTCTCTTCATCCACGGTGGCTTTGAAAGGACCAACTTTTGCTACTTCTTCCCGTTGATGGTAATTGAAACTTGGGTGGACGAGTCCAATCACACCCAAAATCACGAGGATGACTCCAAGAATGAGGGGAAGACGCTTCATGGTTCAGAACCTATCACAAATGCCCAGATTGCGTGAGGCGTTCCAAAAAAAGACCCCAGCACCAAAAAAGGCGCTGGGGTGTACGACCAAACTAAGGAGACTTACGCTCGGCTGGCCGCGGTTGCTGCGGCGGCTTTCTTGGCGGCCTTGGCTGCGGTGGAGGCTTTGCGGCGACGCTTCGTCTTCGGCGGAGTGGCGGGCGCTTCGCCGATCAATTCTGCGGTCATGATGCTGGTCACGAACAATTTAGCGCCATGATCGTCAAAATCGACAGCGGTGCGTTCCTGGTCGGATGCCGTCACGATACCCAGGCCGTACATTTCATGCTTGATGGTCTGACCTTCTTGCATTACTTGCACAACGTCCTCCTTGACCGCGCTCGCTTAGAATCTCGATTCGAATCTCTTGGAGACGAAGCCCCCGAAACCGCCGGAGGCTCTCATCGCAACGGCTAGACGCCAGTAACGTTCTCAGCCTGAAGGCCCTTGGGGCCCTTCTTCACTTCAAATTCTACTGCCTGACCTTCGTTGAGGGTTTTGTAACCATCCATTGTGATAGCGGAGAAGTGCACGAAAACGTCTTCTCCCGTTTGGCGCTGGATGAATCCAAAGCCCTTTGAAGCATTAAACCACTTAACTGTTCCCTGTTCCTTCACTTGCCAGCCTCACGCGCGCAACCCCGGCCAAGCCGGAATTGACGATATTGGAATTGCGAGGTGTCTCTCGGTCCGTTTCCTGGTGACGGTAGAGGTGGTCCTTGCAGAGCCTCGAGCGAGCCAAAAAGAATCCCAAGAGCACCAAACGCTAGACCCACAATACCACAAAAAGGCCCATTTGTCCACGGATGCTGGCTGGACAGAGCAGCCTTAGTAGAATGCGTAAATAATTGACAATAAACAGGTTATGTGGAATCCAAGATTCTAAAGTGGATCGCGGGCAGTGTGGATCGCACTTAATCCAGGGATTCGGGCTGAAGGTTCAAATCCCCTTCTCCAGAGGTCTTCTTCTCCCAATATTTGCCGACCCAGGCTTCCCAGCTCTTTCCGGCGGCGGTGTCCCGGCCGGTGAAAGCCAGTGCCGCAATATCGGCGTAGGAAATCTTCAACTTTTGGCGGGAATCCTTGGGAAGAATTCTCACAAAACTGGTGGCGAGAGACGAACCAGTCGTGCGATCGAACAAATAACCTTCGATTTTTGAATTGTCTTTGAGGGTTAGCGTCACATCGCCGCGGTAGTCGAAGGCTTTCTCGAGAGCGACGCGCAATTCTTCTTCCGTGGCCAGGGCGGGTACCCATCCTTGCACGCTTTCATGAATTGTTCCGGGGGCCACTTCCAGTGTGTCGGGGTTCAGGGGAGAATCTTCCGTGTGGCTTGGGCGGTCGGCGTGGCGCGGGCCTGTCACGCGCGCGTCTCCTCAAGCCGGCTCTTTTCGGATTGGATCTGAACTAGAGGGTTGTAGGAATGCACCGGTTTCGCGGGTTCATTCAACATCGCGAGCGCATCAGAATCGTTGTACTTGGTGGACAACTCGGCCTTTACCGTCTCCCATAGTCCCCGCAGGCTGCTGAAAGTATGATCCACCGCCGAAGCTTCGTAACCGCTGTGAACCATGCAGTTCGCGCACTTGGGATTGCCGGATTCGGTGCCGTAGTTCTGCCACTCGGTGGTATCGAGAAGTTCCTGGAAGGTATCCACGTAGCCGTCCTGTAGCAGGTAGCACGGTTTCTGCCAGCCGAAGACGTTATACGTAGGCATACCCCACGGCGTGCAAGCATAAGTGCGCTTGCCCATCAGAAATTCGAGGAATAGCTTGGATTGGTTGAACTGCCAGCTCGGTTTGCGATTGGACAAGATGGCGCGGAACAAGCGGCGGGTGCGAGCCCGGCCGAGGAAATGCTTCTGATCGGGCGCTTTGTCGTACGAATAACCAGGCGAAAGCATCATGCCTTCGACGCCCAGTTCCATCATCTCGTCGAAGAAGGAGCGGACACTCTTGGGATCGGCGCCGTCGAATAAGGTCGTGTTAGTGGTGACGCGGAAGCCTTGGTTGACTGCTTCGCGGATGCCTTCGATAGCCAGCTCGTAGCCGCCCTCGCGGCAGACGGAAAAATCGTGATGTTCTTTCTGTCCGTCGACGTGAACAGAGAACGTCAGATACTTGCTGGGCTTGAAGAGATGCAGTTTTTCTTTCAGCAGGAGGGCATTGGTGCAGAGATATATGTATTTTTTCCGCGCGACCAAGCCTTCGACGATCTTGTCGATCTCCGGGTGCATGAGCGGCTCGCCGCCGGGGATGGAAACCATCGGCGTGCCGCACTCATCCACGGCCTTGAAGCACTCTTCCGGGCTCAAGTCCGTTTTCAAAATGTGGGCGGGATATTGGATTTTGCCGCATCCGGCGCAAGCCAGGTTGCAGCGGAAGAGCGGCTCGAGCATCAGCACGAACGGGTAGCGCTTGCGCCCCCTCAGCTTTTGCTTGAGGACGTAGGTTGCCACCGTCCACATCTGTGAAATCGGAACCGGCATCTTTCCTGCTTATCTCCGAAAATGGATAGGGGTGTACTGCGGCCCCCAGGATCTCCGCATGGTATGGAGATCACAAGTCACTATTGTAACCGAGAACGCGCGGATTTGGCTCGGCTGCTTTTACTCGGATGCACGGGCCTGTTCCTTGGTGGCACTGGAAGTGCCATTTAATAGCGAATGCAATCTTCTCCACGAACCGATTGTCTTGCAGGCCCGAAGGGCGTCGCCGCCGCTTCAGGGGTAGAATCGAGCCATAGCAAAGGCAAAGAAACTACTGCACTTATGCCGCGAAAGAATCTTCTGAGTTTATTCACAGAATTTGTCCGCTTTGGCGGAGACGTGGCCGTCGTCCAAACACGCGGCTACCGCCGGGAAAAGCTGACGTTTTCGGAGCTTCACACCCGCATTCGATTGTGGAGTTATGCGCTTACGGGGCGCGGGATCGTTCCTGGCGATCGCGTCCTGCTATGGGGTCCCAATTCCGCCGAGTGGGTAGCCTGTTACTGGGGAATCCTCTTGCGCGGCGGAGTCGTGGTCCCGATGGACGCGGCAGCGACTCCCGAATTCGTGCAACGGGTGATCAGAGATGCTGGAGTGAAACTGATTTTGCGCGACCGCCAGCAAATGGAACTACCCGGCGCGCCGCCATCGGTGGTCATCAACGACCTTAAAGATATTGCGGCAAGCCCACGGCCGAGCCCAGATGCAGGTGTGGACCCGGGAGATGAATCCACGCGCAGCACCATTGCGGAAATTCTCTACACTTCGGGAACGACGGCGGAGCCGCGCGGAGTGGTGCTCACGCACGGGAACTTTCTGGCGAATCTGGACCCGCTGGAGCGCGGTATCAATGAGTATCGGAAGTACGAGCGCTGGTTCCACCCGCTTCGCTTCGTCACGCTGGTTCCCCTAAGCCACGTCTTCGGACAATTCATGGCGTTGTTTGTTCCGCCGCTGCTGGGAGCTGCGGTTGTGTTCGAACCGTCTAGCAATCCTGGCGAAATCGTACGCACCATCAAGCAAGAACGCGCCACTGCGCTCATCGCCGTTCCGCGGATGCTCGATCTACTTCATGCGGGAATGGAGAGGGAATTCGAAGGGCAGAGCAAAACTCCGTGGCTGACCCGCACGCTCGAAAACGCAAAGAGCAGAAAATTTCTCAAGCGCGTGTGGATGTTTCGCCGAATCCATCGCCGCTTTGGCTGGAAGTTTTGGGCATTCATTTCCGGGGGAGCCGCGCTCTTGAAGGAAACGGAGGATTTTTTCAAACGCGTGGGCTATGCCGTCGTGCAAGGCTACGGCATGACGGAGACGGCGTCTCTCATCAGCTTGAATCATCCGTTTCACGCGACGGAAGGATCCGTTGGCAAGATTCTGCCGGGCCGTGAATTCAAGCTCGGGGAAGACGGCGAAATTCTCGTGCGCGGAGAGAATGTCTCCAGCGGCTATTGGGAGCAAGGGGCGGTTCGGTTCGCAGCTGAACAAGGCTGGTTGCGAACGGGCGATCTGGGCGAACTCGATGCCGAAGGCAATCTGCGATTCCGCGGCCGCAAAAAGAACGTGATCGTCACGCCTGCCGGTCTCAACGTTTATCCGGAGGACCTTGAAGTTGCCCTTCGCAAACAACCCGGCGTGCGTGATTGTGTAGTCATTCCGCTGGAACGTGGCGGCAATGCCGAACCTTGCGCCATTCTCTTGATAGAGAATTCCGATCGGCGAGCGGCTGCCGCAACAATTGAAAAAGCCAATTCCGCGCTCGCTGAGTATCAACGCATGTGTACGTGGATCGTCTGGCCCGACTTCGATTTTCCTCGCTCGCCCACCGGCAAACCACGCCTGTCTGTGATCGCTGCACGCACCGCGCAAATCCTGGATGGAAGGCTAGTTGATGACACCAAGAGGGTGGGGGCGGACTTGAGCCCGGCCTCGTCGCCACGAAGCACGCTTGATCAATTGTTAGAGAGTATTGGTAAATCGCGAGGCGGGGGCGGGCAAGCCAACCGTCACCTCGAACAGCAACTGAACCTCTCCTCCCTCGACCGCGTGGAGCTGCTCAGCGCCCTGGAAGAAAAGTTCCACGTGGAACTCAACGAAACTGCCTTCGCCAATGCGAAGACGGTCGCCGATGTTGAGCGCGTCCTGCGGCAGCCTGCCGCGCGCCGCACCCAATATGTCTATCCACGCTGGACACAACGCGAATCCATTCGCTGGCTCCGGCTAGCCGTGTACTACGCCCTTGTCTGGCCTGCAACACAGATTCTTGGACACCCGCGGGTTGTCGGGCGCGAGAATCTTCGCGGTTTGCGCGGTCCGATCCTAATTGTTTCCAATCACATCACGCGCCGCGCCGACATCGGCCTGATTCTCGCCGCGCTGCCGGCGCGATTCCGCCATCGTCTAGCGACCGCCATGGGCGGCGAGACATTGCGGGAAATGCGCAATCCGCCAAGGGATTGGTTCTTCGCCCTTCGCTGGGTCTATCAGCTCGGCTACTGGCTCGCCACTTTGCTCTTCAATGTTTTTCCGCTCCCGCAATCTTCCGGCCTTCGCGAAAGCTTCCGATTTGCCGGAGAATCCGCTGACCGCGGCTACAGCGTTCTCGTTTTTCCCGAAGGCGTGGTCAACAACTCGGAACACGGCCGCATAGCCCCCTTCCAGAGCGGAATCGGACTTCTCGCCGAAAATCTGGGCATCCCCATTGTTCCAGTGCGACTCGACGGCGTCTGGCAGATGAAGCGCGAGCATCGCCGCCTCGCCCGCCTCGGCGAAATCACCGTCCGCATTGGAGCACCCATTTCTTTCTTGCCTGACACGACTCCCGCCGAAATCGCTTCCCGGCTGGAATCCCTTGTTCTCTCCCTCTAGGGCTGGTAGAAACTCAGCGCGCGGTATGAGCTGTTCCGTTCCTTCAGCATCAGTGCACGTTACGCCCCCTGCCAACCAAAGCGCCCCCCTGCACTGATATTCTTGCTTTTAACGTAGCTCCATTCTTTAGTTGGGAACCGATCGCGAGGTAGGCTTGAATACAAAGCAGAGCGAATCCCTGAGCGGCCGCACCCTGGTGATGTGGCTTGTCATCACCCTGACCATGCTTAGAATCGCTTCGTGGGCTTCCGGGCAGATCCTCTTGATCCATGCATATGGCGGGGAACGAGTCTCACGAGAGCATCTGCAATTGAAAAGATTGAAACCGCTCCTGGTGGTTTCCAACGGCGACGTCCTTCCGATTTCGCCTTTCGTGCACTATTTGATTGGTGTCGCGATCTGGATACCCTCGTCCATCCTTCTATTGATGCTTGCTTTCAAGCTTTTGCCGCAGCCATATCATGAAGCCATGAAGGGTGGCACCTACGCCGGCTGGAGCATTTTGTCGGTGATCCTCCTCTTTTTTGCCCTGAACATGCTCCCGCTCAAACTGGCTCTCGCCGCGGCGTCTATTCTTCTGGTCTTGCTGTTTCTGACGGCAAGGGCGTCCTTGCCGGCTGGCGGCGAGGCATAGGCCACTCTTTTCTTCGCGTGGTTCGCCACTCACGCCGCAAGGAGACTCCAGAGTCTCCCCCAATCCTGCGCGTCATCCGCGTCTTATGGCAAAATAGATTGTCTGAAAGTGACGCTCATGGCCAACCGTACTACGCTAATTCCCGACCGACCCGCCAGACCGGCAAAGAAGTCTGCTGGTTCAACTGCCGCTGGCCCTTCGGAGCGGGAACTGATATTCGACGCCTTCCGCCGCTGGGGCTACCTGGAGGCGACGCTCGATCCCCTCGGTTTGTTCGAGCCACTAAAGTATCCCGACCTGCAAGGACTGACCGGCGAAGTCGCGGAAGAAGCCCGCGACGTTTACTGCGGCACGGTCGGCGCCGATTTCATGCATCTGGAAGAGCCGGAGCGCCGCCGCTGGATCGCCGAGCGCCTGGAAGCACCGTCAAGCCAAGTGGATCAGCATAAAATCCTCGAGCGCCTGATTCGCGCCGATCTCTTCGAACAAGTCCTGCAAGCGCGTTACTTGGGCACCAAGCGCTTCTCTCTTGAAGGCGTCACCGCCCTGATCCCACTGCTGGACTCGATTCTCGACCAGGCCGGCGAAGACGGCGCCGAATCCTCCATCATGGCCATGAGCCACCGCGGGCGCCTCAACGTTATGGTTCACGCGGCCTGCAAGCCGCCCCACGAAGTCGTCGGCGGTTTTGAAGATGTCGATCCCCGCAGCGTTCTAGGTGCTGGCGACGTGAAATATCACGTCGGCGCTACCGGAACTTACGTCACCACCAGCGGCAAGGAAATCGGCATCCACCTGGTTTCGAATCCGAGCCATCTCGAGGCCGTCGATCCCGTCGCCGTCGGGCGCGCGCGCGCCAAGCAGACACGCTACGGCTTGCGCGGAGGCTACATCGATCGCTCCCGCGAAACTCTCAACAAAGTCATTCCCATCGTCATGCACGGCGATGCTGCTTTTGCGGGCCAAGGCATCTGGGCGGAAACGCTCAATTATGCCGACCTGCGCGCTTACACCGTTGGCGGCACCATCCAAATCATCGTGAATAATCTGATTGGCTTCACGACCCAGCCGGTCCAGGAACATTCGGCGCGGTTCGCCTCGGACATCGCCAAACGCCAATCCGTGCCCATCTTCCACGTCAATGCGGAAGATCCCGACGCCGTCGTGCGCATCGGCAAACTTGCCGCGGAATACCGCGCCACCTTTGGAAGCGATGTGGTCGTGGACATCATCGGCTACCGCCGCCACGGCCATAGCGAAGTCGACGATCCCACCATCACCCAGCCGCTTCTCTACGAGCGCATCAAAAGCCACGCCCCACTCTGGAAAATTTACGCCGAGCAGACCGGCATTGACGCCTCCATGATGGTGGACACCGTCCGCAAGGAATACGAAGAGGAGCAAACCAAGGCCCGCGCACTGAAGAAAATTCCGCACCTGCGAAAGTTGCCCGATTACTGGGCGCCGTACGTTCACGGGCGCTACAAGCCGGAATATGAAGTGGACACCGGCCTGACTCGCGAGCACCTTGCGGAGTTGACCGCAGGGCTTGTCCGCGTTCCGGAAGGCTTCCACGTCCATCCCAAAATCGTCAAATTACTGGAGCAGCGCGTGGAGATGGGCAACGGACAGCGTGCGGTGGATTACGGTTTCGCCGAAATCCTCGCCTACGGTTCCTTGCTGCTGGAAGGAACTCCCGTCCGCCTCACGGGGCAAGACACCCAGCGCGGAACGTTCAATCAGCGCCACGCCGTACTGATTGATACGGCGACCGAGCACAATTACCTTACGCTCTCCCATCTCTCGAAAGAGCAAGCCTTCTGCGAAATTTACAACTCTTCTCTCTCGGAAGCCGGCTGCCTCGGGTTTGAATACGGTTTCAGCCGCGACTATCCCGAGGCGCTCGTCTTGTGGGAAGCGCAGTTCGGAGATTTTGCCAACGGCGCGCAGGTGATCATCGACCAGTTCATCAGCGCGGGCGAGGACAAATGGAACTTGCCGGCTGGTATCGTGATGCTTCTGCCGCACGGCTATGAGGGTCAGGGACCGGAGCATTCCAGTGCGCGCATGGAGCGCTTCATGCAGCTCGCCGCCGAGGACAACATGCAGATCTGCCAGCCCTCGACCGCGGCGCAATATTTCCACATGCTGCGCCGCCAGGCGCGCCGCCAGTGGCGCAAGCCACTAATCGTCTTTACGCCCAAGAGCATGTTGCGGCACCCGGACGCCAGTTCAGGCATCGAGGAATTTACGAAACCGCGTTTCCTGCCGCTGATTCCCGACCGCGAGGTGCAGGACGCGAAGCGCATCTTGATTGCGAGCGGGAAAGTCGGCCACGAGCTGCGCGCGGAACGGCGCCGGCGTAAGGACACCAACACCGCCATTTTCTTCCTCGACCAGCTCTACCCGCTGCCGCGCACGGAAATTTCCGCCGCCATTGACGAACATCCCAACGCGCGCGAGATCGTTTGGGTGCAGGAAGAACCGGGCAACATGGGCGCCGCAGGTTATATTTTGCCGCGACTCGAACGCCTCGCCAAAGCCAAGGGCCTCAACTTTCGCTCGGTCAAGCGCTCCGCCAGCGCTAGCCCGGCAACCGGCTCTGCGAAGGCGCATGAGATGGAGCAAAAAACGCTCCTCGCGCTTGCCTTCACAACTTCTAGCAGCGATTAGGTTTGCCCGCTTTAACACTCCATTCACATAAATGTAAGCGTACCGTGACCCATGCGAGTCGCTCCCCTGCGATAATGAGTCGTGGTGCAACAACGCCCGAGTGATCAAAAACTTCCCCATGCCTATCGCAACCCGCCGCTATACGGTACACTTCCGCCAAGCCGGCGAGCGATGCGATCAACCCGAATGAAGCGCGTACTTATCATCGAAGACGATCGCGATATCGTCGAATTGGTCCGCTACAATCTCGCGAACGAAGGCTTTCAGGTCAGTTCTGCGCAAGACGGCAGCACCGGCCTGAGCACGCTGAAAAAGACGCCACCCGACCTGCTGCTTCTCGACCTCATGCTCCCGAAACTTTCCGGCCTGGAAATCTGCCGGGAGATTCGCCGGGATGATTCGCTGAATCGTTTGCCCATCCTCATGCTCACGGCCCGCGGCGAAGAAGCCGACCGCGTCGTGGGGCTTGAGATGGGCGCCGACGATTACGTGACCAAGCCCTTCAGCCCGCGCGAATTGCTCGCGCGCGTCAAGGCGCTGCTCCGCCGTGCCGAGCCGCCCGCCGACGCGCCGCGCACCATTGAGATCGGCAAGCTGGCGATTGATCCGGCGTCCTATCGCGTAAGCCATTCCGGGAAGCCCGTGCCGCTCAGTACGCTTGAATTCCGGCTGCTCTATTACCTTGCTTCGCGCCCAAACCGCGTCTTTACCAGAGATCAATTGCTCGACGCGGTCTGGGGAACGGATCGATTCGTTACTCCGCGCAGCGTGGACGTTTACGTCCGCCGCTTGCGTGAAAAAATTGAATCCGATCCGGAAAACCCCCTGTACTTGAAAACCGTCCGGGGCGCGGGGTATTTGTTCGAGACCCGTGCGGCTTAATCTTTTCTGGAAACTCGGTTTTGCCTTTTTCGCCCTGCTTGTCGCGGTCCTGCTCCCCGTCGATTTCTATGCCGAGCGCGCGCTGCGGCGGAACTATGAACGCGCCGGTTTCGAGCAACTTAGGGGCATCGCCCAGATTGCTCTCGCCATTCCTCCTGAGCCTTCCGCGCTTCCACAATTGCATCCCGAGGATTCTCCTGAATTGCGCGCCTGGGTTGCGAAAATGGCGGCCAGCGGAGTTCGCATCACCGTAATCGCTTCCGATGGCAAGGTGCTGGCAGATTCGCAATCAAATATTCAAACCATGGAAAACCACGCCGACCGCCCGGAGATTCGGGATGCCTTTGCAAAGGGCGACGGCCAATCCAGCCGCCGCAGCGTCTCTGTCGGCAACAGCCTCTTGTATTACGCGGTGCGCCACTCCGTTCCCGGTGGATCACCTGTCGTCCTGCGCTTTGCCTTGCCGCAACAGGCGGTGGACCAGGAGCTCTGGGAGTTCCGTCGCCGGCTATCGCTGGCCTCCGTTGTCATGCTATTTGTGACCGGAATCGCGTCACTGCTGATCTCGAAATCTTTCTCCGGCCGGGTGGAGCGACTGGAGAAGTTTTCCCTCCGTGTGGCCGAGGGCGATTTTCGCCCGATTGAAGCGGATCGCACCGGTGATGGCCTGGAGGCGCTGGCAGTTTCGCTAAATGCGACAGCCGCACGCCTCGACCGCACCATTCGAACCCTGACCGAAGAACGCAATCTTTCCGCCGCCATTCTCGGCAGCATGGTAGAAGGCGTGGCGGTCGTGAATTCTTCCGAACGCCTGCTCTTCGCAAATACCGGCTTCGCGGAAATCCTGGGCCTGGATGTGCCGCCGCAATCCGGCAGCGCCCTCGTTGAAGTAGTGCGGCAGACCGAGCTGCTCGAAGCCGTTCGCGCCGTAGTGAAAGGCGAGCCCCGCGTGGAAACCGAAATCGTCACCGGCACGCTGCGCCAGCACTTTTTCGCCGTCACCGTCGCGTCGGTCCGCGCCGCCGATGCTTCCGGCGCGGTCATCGTGCTGCATGACATTACCGAGCTGCGCAAGCTCGAGCGCGTCCGCCGGGATTTCGTCGCCAACGTTTCGCACGAATTCAAAACGCCGCTTACCGCGATTCAGGGTTTTGCGGAAACGCTTCTCGCCGGGGCCATCGACGACCCGCAGAATCGCCTGCGCTTCCTCGAGATCATTCTCGAACATTCGCGGCGCCTCGCGCGGCTCACTGACGATCTGCTCAAGCTTTCGAAAATGGACGCCGACCGGCTGGAGCTGGAGATTCGCCGGCTCAGCGTTTCCCAGTTTGTCGAGAGCTGCATCGAGACCACGCAGCGCACTGCCGCCGAAAAAGATTTGCGCGTATCCGTGAATCTGCAGCAGCCCCTGCCGGACATCGCTGCCGACCGCCGCCGTCTCGCCGAGGTTTTGCAAAATCTGCTGGACAACGCCATGCAATACACTCCGGCCGGCGGCCAGATTATGGTCGGTGCCTCAGCAAACGGCACCGAAATAACCATCACGGTTTCCGACACCGGCATCGGCATCCCACGGGCCGACCAGTCGCGCATTTTCGAGCGCTTTTACCGCGTCGATGTCGCGCGCTCCCGCGAGGTGGGTGGCACCGGGCTGGGGCTCTCCATCTCCAAGCATCTTGTCGAAGCTCATGGCGGCCGCATCTGGGTGGAGAGCGAAGTGGGACAGGGTTCGCAGTTCCATTTTACGGTTCCCATCTTCGATCCGGAGCGTGCTGCGGGTCGTCCTTCGCGGTAACTCTCGGGGCGATGCGAGGCGAAAGTCGATTCCGCCGTAAGCCCCCTTGTTTTCAGCATTTTCACATTCTTGTGAACAAACTGTAACGATTCATGAGGCAAGATTTCGCTTACGAGCGGAAGTGTGACTTCCCGCGCTCCGCTCCGAAAGGGGAACAATGGCCAGTTCTGCCGGACTCACGGAAGCCGTGCTTTACGACACGCTCGTGAATTATCTCGTTTCCATGGCGCGCACTGTCGAGGGCGCCATGAACCGCGCGCTCGATGCCATTGTCAGCCTCGAAAGTCCTCGCACCTCGGTTCTACCCGGAGAGGTGTTTCTGCTCGAGCCGCGCATCAATGAAATGGAAATTGTCATCGACGAGCACGCCATCCGCCTGCTTCGCCGCGGTTCGTTTTCAGACGACGAGATGCGGCTCATCGTTGCCGCCCTGAAAATCACCAACGATCTTGAGCGCATCGGCGACCTCGCCGTAAATCTCGCCGAGCGCGTTGTCTCACTTCGCGATATGCAGGGCGCGCAGGTTCCCGAAGAGTTGGCGCCGATGGCCTCTGCCGTTCGCGCCATGGTCAGCAAGAGCCTCGGCGCGCTGATTTTCCGCAACGTCGAGATGGCTACGCAGGTTCTCGAAAGCGATGATGTCGTCGATCAATACCGCGATCGCATCTTCGAACAACTCCTCCAGCACATGACCAAGGAACCCACTCTTGTCAGCCCGGGCCTGCAATTCATTCTTGCGACGCGGCACCTCGAGCGCATTGCGGACCACGCCACCAACATTGCCGAGGACATCATTTTCTGGGTCCGCGGTCTCGACGTGCGCCACGGCCGCGGCCTCGCCATTCGCCCGGAGCAGGGCGATGTGACTTCCGCTGGCGATTCCGCCATCACGGAGAATTCACACGCCCTTCATTCGGACGTGAACCCGGCTTGCGAGACTGAACGCGCTTGATCTTCACCTAGAGTCCTACCTCGGGGACCGGTGCACCCCTGGCTCCGGTCCCCATCTCCCCCCTCTTGGGATTTTGAAACAACCGCCAGGCATCCCCTTGACCGCGCCGCGCAGTCCTACTATCGTCGTAGCAGGGTCGAGATGCATCAGTCCATTCATACTGCTGAGCGCTCCGCGGTGCCGCGATGGCAATCGCTAGTCTGTTTCTGCCTCGCCCTTTTTCTGCTTTACAACCCGTATATGACTGCGCCGGGTTCAACGAATGGCTTAACTGTTCGCCATCCGGCAAGCAACCGCGCCACCGTAGGAGCCTCGGAACTGCAGCACTTCTCGCCTGCGAATGGGCGAGACAAACTTTCAACTCCCGCAGCTGCCGTTGTCGAGCCGCTCGCATCGTTTCCGGTAGTCTCTTCTCAAGTCTTTGAATTCTTTCCTCAAGTAGCTTCTCCTGCGCAACAGTTTTTTGGATCGAGCCTGTGGTTCCGGCCGCCGCCTTCTCTCTAATTATTTTCCGCTCCCGCTAAACAGAGCAGTAGTCACGGCTGGATAAATCGTCACCGTGCCGTCATTGATTGGGCCATTTCGAAAATTCTGCAGGTGTCTGGAATCCGTCATGGCAACTCTTGCCAGGCTCCGACCGCCTGCCATGGACACAAGTAATGACTCAAAAAAGACTCTGGATTGTGATCTTCGTTCTGCTGGTGATTGTCGTTCTTGCTTGGCGTTGGCTTGGACGTGCGCCGACCGAAGCTGACGACCCAAACCATCCCTTGGCCACTTCGGCGGAAAGCGTCGCGGCAGTCGCCCACGCCGAGCGGCGGAGCATCGGTACCACGCTGACCATTGCCGGAGAGTTCAAGCCGTTTCAGGATGTGGATGTCCACGCTAAGGTGGCCGGTTACATCAAGGTCATTTACGTTGACGTCGGCGACCACGTCAAAGCTGGCCAGACCCTCGCGGTGCTGGAAATCCCCGAACTGGCTGCGGAACTGGCGGGCGCGGACGCCGCCGTGCGGCGCTCCAGGGAGGAAATCCGGCGCGCGGAAGGAGACTTGGTTCGCGCGCAATCGGCGCATGCTGCCGCTCACTCCGCTTACGCGCGCTTGAAACAAGCGGCCGAGTCGCGCGCCGGATTGGTGGCGCAGCAGGAGATTGACGATTCGCAAGCGAAGGATCTGGAATTCGAAGCTCAGGTTTCCAGTTCCAGCGCGGCGCTCTCCTCGGCGCAACAACAGCTTCAAGTCGCGGAGGCCAATCAAAAGCAGTACGCAGCCCTCTCGGATTATTCGCGCATCGTCGCGCCATTCTCCGGAGTGATCACCGCGCGTTTTGCCGATACTGGCGCGCTAATTGCCGCCGGTACATCCAATAGCTCGCAGTCCGTGCCCGTCGTGCGGCTGGCCGAAATCTCCAAACTGCGCCTCGTTCTCCCCATTCCCGAATCGGTTGCCGCGCAAATTCATCTGGGCGATCCGGTGAAAGCGCGCGTGCAAGCACTGAATCAGGACTTCACCGGCAAAGTGTCGCGCTTCGCGGATTCACTCGACCGGCAAACCCGCACTATGGAAACGGAAATTGATTTTGACAATCGCAGCGGCCGCCTGATTCCGGGTATGTACGCGGAAACGCAGCTTTCACTGCGCGAGAAAAAAGATGCGCTGACCGTTCCGCTGGAGTCCGTCACGCGCAACGGCGACGACGCCACCGTACTGGCCGTCAACGCCGATAACAGCATTGAAGAACGCCACGTCAAACTGGGACTGGAAGACAGCGTCCGCGTCGAAGTACTCTCCGGCTTAACGGACAAAGATCGCGTGGTGATCGGCAACCGCAGCCAGTTCCGCAGCGGACAGAAAATTCAACCCAAGGAAATCGGCCCTGGCGCCTCGAAAACAGGGGGAGAGAACTGATGTCCGGCTTTTCGATCAAATATCCTTTCTTTGTAATCGTGGCCTGCCTCGTCATCGCCATCGTCGGCACCGTGACTCTCGTGCGCATGCCGGTGGACCTTTTTCCGCCCATCAACATTCCCGTCGTGGTGGTGGCTACCTTTTATTCCGGCATGCCGCCGCAGCAGATCGAAACAAACATCACCAATCCATTTGAGCGGTTCTTCACCCTGGCTAGCGGCGTGGATCACATCGAATCGCGCTCGCTGCCCGGCGTGAGCCTCATCAAAATCTATTTTCAGTCCGGCACAAACGCGGATGCCGATCTCAGCACGGTTTCGAATCTCGCCATGGCGGATCTACGCCGCCTCCCTCCCGGAACACTCCCACCGGTGGTATTGAAATTTGACGCTTCGAGCCTGCCCGTCTGCCTCATCACCCTCAAAGGCCAGGGCCTGAACGAAACCGATCTTCAGGATCTAGGCCGCTACACCGTGCGAAACCAGATCGCCAACGTCCCCGGCGCTTCGGTGCCTCAGCCCTTCGGCGGAAAGTATCGCCAGATCATGGTGTTCGTCGATCCCATGAAACTCGAAGCCCACCAATTGAGCCCCATGGATGTGGTGCGCACCGTCAACGAAAGCAATCTCATTCTTCCCGCCGGCGACGTCAAGATTGGGCCCATCGATTACAACCTTTATTCCAACAGCCAGGCTCCCACCGCCAAGTTCATCAACAGCATGCCGCTAAAGACAGTTGGCCAGTCCTCCGTGCTTGTCGGGGACGTTGGCAAAGCTGTCGATGCCAGCGCCATTCAGACCAATATCGTGCGTGTGGACGGCCAATCTTCGGTGTACCTCCCGATTTTGAAGCAAGGCGGCGACACCAACACCATCGCTGTGGTGGACGGCATCAAGGAAGCTCTCCAGCACCTCGTCGATATTCCCAAGCAACTCATCACCCGCGTTGTTTTTGACCAGTCTCTCTTCGTGAAAACGGCCATCGCCAACCTGATTCGCGAAGGTTCCATCGGGCTCATTCTGACCGGTGTGATGATTCTTCTTTTCCTCGGCAGCATGCGAGCGACTCTCGCGGTCTTTCTTTCCATCCCGCTCTCCGCGCTGGCCGCGTTTCTCGCCATCAGCGCCGGCGGCGGCACGGTGAACACCATGGTGCTGGGCGGCCTCGCTCTGGCATTCTCCCGCTTGATCGACAATTCCGTCATCGTGCTCGAAAATATTTTCCGCCACCTGGAGATGGGCGAACCTCCCGAAGTCGCCGCGGAAAAAGGCGGGCAGGAAGTCGCTTTGGCCGTTCTTGCCGCCACCATCACTACCGCCATCGTTTTCTTTCCGGTGGTATTTCTCTACGGAGTCAGCCGTTTCCTTTTCATGGCGCTGGCCTCGGCTGTGATCCTTTCTCTGTTCGCTTCCTACTTCGTTGCGATGACGGTCGTCCCCCTCTATTGCGCAAAGCTCATCAAGAAACAGGAGGCCGACGAAGAAGTGGGAGAGCACTCCAATTCGCCGCACCTCTGGATCGTCAGGAGATTCAATTTCTACTTTGAAAGAATGCTGGGGAAGTACGACAGCACGTTGGCCACCTCGCTGCTCAAGCCGGTCAACACCGTTGTTGGCCTCGCCGGGATATCGCTTCTCTCTCTTTCTCTCTATCCCTTCCTTGGCGTCTCTTTCTTTCCAAGAACAGATCCCGGCCAGTTCGTGATCAACCTGAAGGCTCCCTCCGGCACCCGCGTGGAGCTCACCGAGGACTATGTGAAGCAAGTGGAAAAGATCATTCACCAAGTGGTCCCCGCCAACGAACTCCAGATCATCGTCTCGAACATCGGCATCACCACTGATTTCTCCGCGATTTACACGCCGAACTCCGCGCCGCACACCGCTTTCGTGCAGGTGAGCCTCAAGGAAAACCACAAGATCGGCAGCTACGAGTACATGCGGCGCGTGCGCACGCAGCTGAGCCAGCAACTCCCGCAGCTCAGCACTTATTTTCAATCCGGCGGGCTCGTCGATGCGGTCATCAATCTCGGGTTGCCCGCGCCCATCGACATCCAAGTCAGCGGCAATAATCTCAACAGCGTTTACGCCACCGCGGCGAAAATCGCTGGGCCCGTCCGCGCGCTCAGCAACGTCAGTGACGTGCTCATTCCCCAGGACATCGACTATCCCGCACTGCAACTCGACGTGGACCGCGGCAAAGCCAGCCTCCTCGGCCTTTCGCAAAAAGAAATCGTCGACAACGTTATCACTGCCCTCACCTCGAACGGCATGATTGCTCCAAATTACTGGGTCGATCCGAAAAGCGGCAACCCCTACATGCTCACCGTCCAGTATGCGGAAGATCAGGTCAAGACCATGTCCGACCTGAAGCAGATTCCCCTGCGCGGCGCAAAGAGCACTGAGGCTACCTCCCTCGATAGCGTCGTGAAAGTCAGCACAATTCCTTCTCCCACGGAAGTGGACCACTACCAATTGTTTCGCGTCATTGATGTCTACGTGTCGCCCAAGGGCGAGGACCTCGGCCGCTTGACCGGCCAGGTCGAAAACATCATCAAGGACACCAAGCTACCCGAGGGAGTTCGCGTAAATCTGCGCGGCTCCGTGCAAGGCATGCGCGCTTCCTTCAAGAGCTTTGGAATCGGCCTGATTCTTTCCGTCGTCCTGGTCTATCTCATTCTGGTGGCGCAGTTCGCCTCATGGAAGGATCCCTTCATCATTCTTTTGGCGATTCCTCCGGGCCTTGCTGGCGTGCTCCTGTTCCTGCTCGCCACCGGCACCACTCTGAACGTCATGTCCTTGATGGGGCTGGTTATGATGGTCGGAATCGTCGTATCGAACAGCATCTTGATCGTCGAGTTTGCCCGTCATCTCCATCGCGATGGCAAACCGTTGAAGGAAGCCGTCTCGACCGCCTCGCGCTTGCGCCTACGGCCCATTTTGATGACCTCGCTCGCCACTCTTCTCGGCTTAGTCCCCATGGCCTTCGGCACCGAGCCCGGCAGCGAGCAATATGCCCCGCTGGCCCGCGCAATCATCGGTGGCTTGCTTGTTTCGGTTGTCGTGACCGTCTATCTCGTCCCCGCGGCCTATCTCATCGTGCACCGCGAGAATGAGACTAGTCCTCAGGAGGCAAACGCGTGAGGCGCACTCTTCTTGCTTTTGGCATTTTTTCCATCTCGATCTGCACGCCGCTTCGAGCGCAGATGCCAGCGAGCTTGCCGGCCTCTCCTGCGTCCTATCCACCTGCTTCGGCAGGCAAGGAACTGACGCTGGCCCAAGCCGAAGCCTTCGCCCTGAAAAACAATCCGCAAATCACCATTGGAAAGCTGCGCGCTCTCGTCGCGCACCAATATGTCCGGGAAGCACGCTCCTCATTGCTTCCCAATGCTTATCTCAGCGTGACCGCCGTGGACTCCAATCCCGGTAGCCGCCTCTCCGCCGGCGGACTCAATAATCCCATCCTCTTCCCGCGCGCCGCGGCTGGCGCCACAGTCAACCAGTTGATCACGGACTTTGGCCGCTCCACGAATCTGCTTTCCAGTTCCGAATCTCAAGCCAAGGCCGAAGATCAAAACGCCATCGCGGCGACAGCCCAGATCCTCCTGGCGGTCGATCAGTCTTTTTACAACGTACTGGAAACCAAGGCCCTGGTCGCCGTGGCGTCGCAGACCGTCGACTCCCGTCAGCTCTTTGTCGACAAGATCAAAGCGCTAACCGACGCCAAGCTGAAGTCCGACCTCGATCTGAGTTTCGCGCGCGTGGACCTCGCACGCGGGAAACTCTTGCTCCTGGAAGCCCAGAATAATTACCAAACTTCGCTTGCCTCCCTCTCTGCCATTCTTGGCTACCCCGACGAACAAAATTTCCAACTCGTTGAGGAACAAGCCGCCATCGCGCCCCCAGCTCTCGACGTTCTCCCGCTCATTCAACAAGCTCTGCTGCAGCGCCCGGAAGTCGCCGCGCTTCAAAATGAAGTCGCAGCAGCGCAAAAATTCAGCAGTGCCGAGCACGATTTGCAACGCCCCACCATCAGCGCGCTCGGCGTCGTCGGCGAAGCTCCCGTTCGCGATAATCACATCCCCAATTGGTATGGCGCTGTCGGCCTGAATATCAACATCCCGATCTTCAACGGTTTTCTTTTTAGCGCGCGCGCCAAAGCCGCCGATCTTCAGACCGATGTAAATCGTCAACGGCTTGCCGGCCTCCGCAACAATATTGCGCGCGACGTGCGTACTTCCTGGCAGGATACCAATCGCGCCTACGAGCGCCTTTCCGTCACCCAGCAACTGCGCGAGCAAGCCGGCTTGGCGCTCGACCTCGCGCAATCCCGCTACAATCTCGGTCTTGGATCCATTGTCGAATTCAGCCAGGCCGAACTCCAGAAAACCGAAGCGGAGATCGCCGACACCGATGCCCGCTACCAATATCGCTTGACCCAAATCGTCCTCGCTTATACCATCTCCGCACCGAAGTAGGTCCCTCCTCGCGGTGCCGAGGGGAAGCCGCCCTTTAGAGGCCAAGGATGATTCGGTTTTTCGCACAACCTGCCAGCGGAAGAGACATTCACAAAACACGTTTTTTTCGGCTTGTCTCGACCTTTGGCCGCTGTTGTTGAATCTCCGAAGAGTCCGCAACTTCTGATACGTCAATGGTTTCCCGTGGATTCCCAGGTATTGTTACAGGATATTCACATTCGGTTGACGTAATTGTAAGACGGGGCCGTTACCTTCTGGCGCGGGGTGGTACGCATTCTTTTCGGTACCAGGTCGAATTTTGCTCCAAAGAGAGAGGAAATGAAAAAACTAGCAGCACTCACACTATCGATGTTCCTCGTTTCCGGAACTGCATTTGCTGATACACCGAAAGACGCCGATGCGCAACCTGCCAAGGCTCAGCCGGCGAAGCCCAAAGCGGCCAAGAAGGCTGACAAGTCCGATGCAGCCATCTCGGCCCAACTCGAAGAGCTCCGCCAGACCCTGCAGTCCCAGCAGGAACAGCTTCAGTTGCTGAAGGAAGAGCTCGCTAAGCGCGACCGCCAGATCGATGAAGCGCGCGAAGCGGCCGCGGCGGCCAACGCTCGCGCCACCGAAGCGAGCACCAAAGCCACCGAAGCTGTGAACACCACTGCCGAAGTAAAGTCCAATGCCGTGGCGCTCAATTCCACCGTTAGCGACATTCGGGCGAGCAACGAAGTCCTCAAAACCACCGTCGACAAAGAACAAGCGGACGCCAAGAAAGCGTCCGAAGATGGTCCCACCACCATCAAATACAAGGGCGTCAGCATTACTCCGGGTGGCTTCATCGCGGCGGAAACTACTTATCGCCAGCGCGCGGAGAGCGCCGACATCAACACCCAGCTGAACGGCACCCCCTACCCGGGGAACGCGCTGAGCAAAGTCTCCGAAAACGTTTTCTCTGCTCGCCAGACCCGTGCCACCGTGTTGGCCGAATCGAAGGTCGGCCCTGCCAAGCTCACCGGTTATTTCGAAGCGGACTTCCTCGGCGCTGGCACCACCTCCAACAATCGTCAGAGCAACAGCTACGTTTTCCGGCAGCGCCAATTGTGGGCGCAAGCTGCCTTCGACAGCGGCTTTTCCATCACTGGTGGCCAGATGTGGAGTCTTGCCACGGAAAATAGGAAGGGCATTCAAAACCGCCAGGAAGCCTTGCCCATGATGATCGACCCACAGTACGTTGTCGGCTTCACCTGGCAGCGCGCTTATTCGCTCCGCGCCACTCAGACTCTCCTCGACAATAAACTCACTCTCGGCCTTTCCATCGAAGGTCCGCAAACCACTCTCGGCGGTCGCGGCTTCTCCGCTTTCACCAACGCGGCGGGCGCCACTTCGCAGAACTTTTGGTATGCGGCCCCCGGAAATGGCGGCGGACTCGACAATGCATTCGACCCGACCGGCTATGCGCAGAACCGCGCGCCCGACGTCATTTTCAAGGCGGCAATTGATCCTGGCTTTGGCCACTATGAAATCTTTGGAATCATCAGCCAGTTCCGTGCCCGCATTTATCCTTGTGCGGTCGTCAGCGATATCGCGGCTGGGACGGTTGGCACGACCACCTATACTGGCCCGCAAATTGGTTGCACGGTTGCACCCGGGGCGTTGGCTCCCACTGCTGTTGGTGCCTTCAATGATTCGCGTACCGGAGGCGGAGGCGGAGCCAGTTTCCGCGTTTCCTTGTTATCGAAGAAGCTGGACTTTGGTCTCAAGGGCGTTTATGGAGACGGCATCGGCCGCTACGGTTCCTCGCAGTTGCCCGATACCACTGCTCGACCCGACGGCACTCTTGCTCCCATTCGCTCTGGCCATGGTCTCGGCATCCTCGAGTTCCACCCGACGCCAAAATTGGATTTCTACGGCTACGGAGGCGCCGAGTACGCTGCCCGCGCTGCCTACACTGGTTATAGCAGCGTAAAGATCACCACAACCACCATTGCTCCCGCCGGAGGTGGTCCCGTCACCACAACTACGACCGTCGCGCGTTCCAACAATGGCATCGGCGGCTACGGCAACCCGGCGGCTAACAACTCCGGTTGCAGCACTGAGAATCCTCCGGCTAATCAACTCACACCCAGTGCTGGCGGCACCTGCGCTGGAGACTCTCGCGTAGTCATCGAAGGCACTTTTGGTTTCTGGCATAAGATCTACCAGGGACCGAAGGGTGGCTTCCGGTGGGGCATGACCTATTCCTACTTGACCAGGACGGGCTGGTCCGGAGCAGGTAGCCTTGAACCCAAAGCCGTCAACAACATGGTTTGGACCTCTTTCCGCTATTACCTGCCGTAGTCCCCGGCCGGGCAATTTGCGGTTCGTCCCTCCCCTGGGGGCGGAAAAGGGCAGTCCGCTTCGGCGGACTGCCCTTTTTTATTTGCGCACCCCGATACCGCCCTAAACCTCTCATCTTTAGAATCTTAGGCGTCCCCAAATCTCCTTCGATTCAACCAACAATGAACCGTTTGTAACAATGCCGTAACAATCAGAAGACATACTTAGCTTCCCCCGGGAAAAGACAATTATCTGAGACGGAGATCACGAATGAAGCGAATCGCAGGAATGCTCTTGGTTGCTCTCGCTGTTGCCGGAGTTCTGTGGGCGGATAACGCGCTCTCGATCACCGGCGCCGGCGCGACTTTTCCGTACCCCATGTACTCCAAGTGGTTTGACGAGTACCACAAGCAGAACGCCAATCTTTCGATCAATTACCAGTCCATCGGTTCTGGCGGCGGCATCAAGCAGGTCACCGAAGGCACCGTAGACTTCGGTGCTTCCGACGGCCCCATGAATGACGAGCAGCTCAAGGCCTACGCCGACAAACACGGCTCCGGAATACTTCATTTTCCAACCGTGATGGGCGCCGTTGTTCCCTTTTATAACATTCCCGGCGTCACCGCGGAGTTGAACTTCACGCCGGAAGCTCTAGCCGGAATCTACCTCGGGAAAATTACCAAGTGGAATGACCCGGCTATCGCTGGTACAAATAAGGGCATCAGCCTTCCGGCCAACGATATCGTGGTAGTGCACCGCGCCGAGGGCAGTGGTACAACTTTTTGCTGGACCGATTATCTTTCCAAGGTCAGCGACGAGTGGAAAACCAAGGTAGGCAAAGGCGGTTCCGTGAACTGGCCCGTGGGCCTCGGCGGCAAGGGCAGCGAAGGCGTCACCGGCACCGTCAAGAATACTCCGAACTCGATTGGTTACGTGGAACTCACTTATGCCGAATCCAATAAAATTCCTTACGGGAATGTGAAAAATGCCGCGGGCGTTTTCGTGAAAGCCACGCTGGGAGCCGTCAGTGCAGCCGCGGCCGGCGCGGCGAAGGACATGCCTGATGACTTTCGCGTTTCCATCACCAATGCGCCGGGCAAAGCCTCGTACCCGATCTCCACGTTTACTTGGCTTCTGATTCCGGAAAAGTTCACCGATACGGCCAAGCGCGATGCCATCAAGGGCTTCGTCAAGTGGGCGCTGAAAGATGGACAAGGCTATGCGGAAAGCCTCTCCTATGCGAAGCTCCCAACTGAAGTGGTGGCCAAGGAATTAAAGGCCATCGACAAGATTCAATAACACCGGCTAAGAAAGAGTGGCCACCACAACCACCACCGTGCCGAGCGCGGGCCCTGTTGCGGGCTCGCGCTCGTTTCTTTCCCGCCTTCGCGAAGGCGATGAAATCGCGCGCATGATTACTTTTCTGTTCGCCGCTTCCGTTGTACTTGTCACCGTGCTCCTGGTCGTCGAATTGTGGCAAGGCTCCGTTCTGGCGCGGCACAAATTCGGCTTCAGTTTTTTCCGCACCTCTGTCTGGGACCCCATTTTCGATCAGTTCGGAGCGCTGCCCTTCATTTATGGCACGCTCGTCACTGCCGGAGTTTCGCTGGTGATTGCCGTACCGCTCGGTATCGGCGCGGCTATCTTCCTCGCCGAGTTGGCTCCCGCGAGGCTCTCTGACGCCCTCGAATTCTTCATCGACCTGCTTGCGGCTGTGCCCAGCGTTATCTACGGACTGCTTGGCGTGTTCATCGTGGTGCCTCTGATGCGCGATTACCTGCAGCCTGGGCTGAAGAAGACTCTCGGTTTCCTTCCCTTATTTCAAGGCCCGGCTTATGGCGTCGGGTTTCTGACCGCCGGCATCGTCCTCGCCATCATGGTCATCCCTTATATTATTTCTGTCTCGCGTGAAGTACTGCTCTCCGTCCCGCGCGACCAGCGCGAAGCCGCTCTCTCTCTCGGCTCCACCCGCTGGGAAGCTACTTGGAAGGTGGTCGTGCCCTTTGCTCGTGGCGGCATCATGGGCTCTATCTTTTTGGCTCTCGCTCGTGCCCTCGGCGAAACCATGGCCGTCACCATGGTCATCGGCAATAACCCCATCGTCAGCGCTTCTCTCTTTTCCCCGGGCTATTCCATCGCCGCTGTCATCGCCAACGAACTCACCGAGGCTACCAGCAATCTTCACTATCAATCGCTCATTGAGCTGGGACTCGTGCTGTTTATTCTGACTTTCGTTCTCAACGGCCTCGCTCGCCTCTTGATTGTCGCTACTTCTCAGCGCGGGGCCGGAATGGGGAACGCATGAACGCCCGGCTCCACTGGCGCAAGTTCTTAAGCGCTTTCATGCTGACCATGACCGGCGTATGCGCCTTGATTTCCGTTTCCGTCCTCTTCTTCATCCTTGGCTACCTCGTCTACCACGGCGGCGCATCGATCAGTTGGAACTTTTTCACCAAGTTGCCGGCCCCGGTCGGCGAAGCCGGCGGCGGAATGGCCAACGCCATTGTCGGAAGCGGAAAGCTGCTTCTGCTTGCCACCCTGTTCGGCGTTCCCATCGGATTTTTTGGCGCCATTTATCTTGCGGAATTCAGCGGCGGCACCACTGCCTTTATCGTTCGCTATGCCGCGGACTTGCTCAATGGTGTCCCTTCCATCGTCATCGGCATTTTTGCCTATGCCCTCGCCGTTCTTCCTTTCAAGCATTTTTCCACGCTCGCCGGCGGTTTCGCTCTTGGCCTCATGATGATTCCCATCACCCTCCGCAGCACCGAAGAATTTCTTCGCAGCGTGCCAAAGGCCTTGCGCGAAGCCGCGATGGCCCTGGGCGCCAGCAAATGGAAAACCATCACCTCGGTCATCGTCCCCGCCGCCTATCGCGGCATTCTCACCGCTATTCTGTTGGCCTTCGCCCGCGTCGCCGGTGAAACCGCCCCGCTCCTGTTCACCGCTTTTGGCAATCGCTTCTGGAGCAATGGGTGGAATCAGCCCACCGCTTCTTTGCCCGCGATGATCTATACTTACGCCATTGCGCCCTATGATGACTGGCATCGTCAGGCTTGGGCCGCCGGACTCGTCTTGCTTGGTTTGATTTTGATCATTAACATCGTCGCCCGGGCGATTCTTTCCCGGGGCATAGCGGTTCCGAGGGCTTAACCAATGCACGCTACTGTGAGGCCAGCAGTGTCCGTGAAAATTCCACCTGTTGTTACTGGCGCGATCAACCGGGAGCCGGCGTCCGCCCTCTCCATGCGTATGACCATCTCCAAGGTCAATTTCTTCTATGGCGCCAAGCAGACCCTTTTCGACGTCAATTTGGGCATCGCCACCAATAAGGTCACCTCGCTCATCGGCCCCTCCGGCTGCGGCAAGTCCACTCTGCTTCGCACTCTCAACCGCATGCACGAAACCGTCCGCGGCGCTCGCCTCGAAGGCGAAATTCTTCTTGATGGCCAGAACATCCTCGCGCAAGACGTCACCGCTCACCGCCGCCGCGTCGGCATGGTTTTTCAACGCCCCAATCCTTTCCCCAAATCCATTTTCGACAACGTGGCCTACGGCTTGAAGATCAACGGCTCGAAGACGCCCATCGCCGAAGCCGTCGAAAAAAGCTTGCGCCACTCCGCCCTCTGGGACGAAGTGAAAGATCACCTTCACAAGTCCGCCTACGAACTTTCCGGCGGCCAGCAGCAGCGCTTGTGCATCGCCCGCGCCCTGGCCGTCGAGCCCGAAGTCCTTCTTCTCGACGAGCCGTGCTCCGCTCTCGATCCCATCAGCACCGCAAAAATTGAAGAGCTCCTCGTGCAGCTCAAGGACATCTGCACCATCGCCATCGTTACCCACAATATGCAGCAGGCCGCCCGCGTCAGCGACTTCACCGCCTTCCTGCTCACCGGACAGCTCATCGAGTTCAGCCCCACGCCGCAGCTCTTCACCACGCCCGGCGATCCGCGTACGGAGGCCTACATCACCGGCCGCTTTGGCTGAGATAGAATGAATTCCGTCGTTTCGAGAGAAGCGAGAACCGCTTCCTCTCCGCGCGATTTTGGCGCAGAGAAATCTCTCTTCGTTTTCGGCGCGGAGGCTGCACAAGGAAAGGGCTCATGGAACGTCACTTCGAAAAAGACCTGAACGAAATGAAAGAGCGCCTGCTCTGGATGGGCAGCCTCGCGGAACGTGCCGTTCATCAGGCCGTCCACGCTGTTCTCGAGTCCGACGAGCAGCTCGCCAAGCGCGTCCTGGCCGAAGAGGACGCCATCAACGAGCTCCAGATGGAAATCGACGATCGCGTTGTCCAGCTCCTCGCCCTGCACCAATTGATGGCCATCGATCTCCGCTTCGTGCTGGCGGTCTCGCGCATTAACAACGACCTCGAACGCATTGGCGATCAGGCCGTCAATATTGCCCAAGGCGCACTGCGCATCCTTCGCCACCCCCGCGTCAAGCCCTATGTCGATCTTCCGCGCATGAGCGAACTCACCGAAGAAATGGTTCGCAACGCCCTCAACGCCGTCGTCCGCCGCGACGTCGAGCTCGCGCAAAACGTCCTCGCCACCGACGACCAGGTAGACCACTACCGCGATCAGATTTTCCGCGAATTGCTTACCTATATGATGGGCGATTCCAGCGTGGTCTTCCCCGCGTTCGAATTGATCCTCGTCGCCAAAAATCTCGAGCGCATTGGCGACCACGCCACCAATATCGCCGAAGACGTCATCTACCTCGTCCAGGGCCAGGACATCCGCCACAACGTCGTCGACCGCCGGTGAGACAGCCCTTGCCGGATTGTTTCCTCAGGATTCTCGGAACTGTCTATTCCATCACTCCGAAGGTATAGAGCTTTCCCGCCTGCATCGATCCGCCCTGCACCGTCTGACCGCTCGCCCCGCCGCCCGTTCCCCCAACCGACCCGGATCCCGGAGGAAGCAAGCCGTATTCGCCCTTCTTCAAGCCCGCAAGCAGGATCTTGAAAGTTCGCGGGGCGATTTTCTGAAAATCAAACTTGATCGCATCCTTCTCCAAGCCGCCTGAGGAGTGATACACGCCCCCAGTGACTGCGCGGAATTCGCGCCGGTCACCCTTCTCGTCCAATTTCAGCAGCATGTATTCTGAGGCAGTAACGCCCTCGGCGCACTTGATCACAATCTCGATAGGTGCGCCAACCTGCAGTTTGCTTTTGGGGCCGCTAACTGTGGCGTTCACATGGCCCTTTGTAAAACCTCCGGTTAGCATGCTCTTGCCCACTCCGCCGGATTTCCAGCTCACCACTTCGGCGTACATC
>Ga0210406_10001655_pt1 | contig 26697 bp, 20 predicted proteins | sample IncBWC30MmetaG_FD_155454 | JGI IMG/M metagenome (GOLD analysis project Ga0210406, IMG submission 155454) | Forest soil microbial communities from Barre Woods Harvard Forest LTER site, Petersham, Massachusetts, United States - Inc-BW-C-30-M | ecosystem: Environmental > Terrestrial > Soil >... | reverse complement strand
CAAGAACTCCTCCAGCCCCTCGCGTCCATGCGTGGCCGTCTTATAGTCGATGATCCAGAGGCAATCATCTCCCGCGTCTAGCGGTCTCTGCCCGGCAAGAAACACCCGGTCCAATCGCACACTGCTGCGCATCTCTCCCCACGAAGTCAAAGCGACCTCACTCATCGCATGCTTATCCGGCGAAAGTATCCACAACCCCTCAGCGTCTTTCAACATATTGCCGAGCGCCATCTTCACCCGCGCTACGAGCTGGTCGACAATCGCCGGCCCCAAACCTTCCCCACGCAATACTGCCGCGATCCGTGGCGTCCATCCCGCGACCTCACGGAGCAACGCATCGACACCCGTCCCATCCGCGAGCCGCTTCGTCAGCATCTCCGCAAACGCGTGGACCGCATTGCCAAAAGCCCGCGCCTCAAACGATCCTTCGGGCCGATCAAAATGTACCGGCGCAATCGCCGCGGCCCCATAGGGGAGTTCTCGCTCCACCGCAAAACGCCGTTCCGGCTGAAAATCCAACGGCAGACGCTGCAGTATCGCTGGTTGCCTCTGTTCGTCCGCACTCGCAGCCAACTCGCCGACGAATTGATCTTCCTGTGCCGCCGGGAACAGAGACCGAACAAACATTTTTGCCACGTTCGCCGGAACCGCAGCAGCCTCAGCGAAGTGACTCTTCGCCGCAGGCCACGCCGCCTCCAGCAGGCTTCCGGCTCTCCGGCTGATCTCGCCATCTTTCTTCGTCTCCGGCGCAGCAAATAAGTGGAGCGCCTCCCGCGCCCGCGTACATGCCACATAGAACAGCCGTCTCCGCTCCGCCGCCTTGCGCGCTCTCTGCATTCCTTTCAACCACGCATTCAGTTCGCGCGACTCCTCGCCCTTTCCCTCGATCGGCGCGAACATGATATGAGCCGCGTCATCCGCCGATGCATCCATCTCCTCCCACGTCAGCAGCGACGACGCATCGCCCTGCGTCAGCCGCTCTAGTCCGGGAACCAGCACAATATCCCATTCCAACCCCTTCGCCTTATGGATCGTCACCAGCTCCACCGCGTCGTCGCGCACCGGACTCTCCGCGTACAGCCTCTTCATCCTCTGTTCCAGCTGTGTCAAATCTATCTGTCCAGACTCCTCTTCCATCGCATCGAGCAGTTGCAGATACCGCCGCGCATTTTCCATCTCCTCCGCCTTCAGATAGGCGTCTCCGCCCAGGGTTCTCCAGGAGCGTTCCACCCACGCCGCTGTCGACAACCGCCCACGCTGCTGTTCCGCCGCCTCCATCACCGGCCACAACCGCTCCAGCCGAGCCACGCCGTCCGCACTCAGAAACTCGCCCCGCTCCTTTATTGCCTCCCACAGGCTCCGCTCTCTCCACTCGAGGTCATCCGTTCCCGTCAGCACATGCAGATCCGCCAGCGTCATCCCGCACCACGGAGCCCGCAGCGCCGCGAGCCATGCCACACGATCCGCGGGATGCCGCAGCGCACGCGTCAACGCAAGCAGGTCCAGCACCTCCTGTCTCTCTCCCAGCTCCTCGATGTCTACAGCTCGGTAGGGAATCGCCGCATGCGCTTCTCCGCCCTTGAACCCACTCACAATATCCGCGAGATGGTTTCGATTCCGCACCAGCACCGCAATTCGCCACGGTGTCGTCCTTCCCTTTGGCAGCGGAGTCGCTCTCCATTGCTCCACTACCTCCCGCACAGTCGCTGCATCCTGCCGTCGCTGGTGCCGTATCGCCCGTTGTTTCTCCTCCGGATTGAGCCTGACAGGTAGAGCATTCGTATGCCAGCGAATCGCCTCTGACCCATTCTCTAATTCGGTTGCAGGGCGCACGGCGACAGCCCTCACAAACGCGACCTCGCCGTCGTTAGCTCCGCCCCTGACCTTCGGAAACAGCAGTTCGAACTCTTCATTGAACGCTTCCACCAACGCACCCTGCGATCGAAAATTCGCCGTCAGCCGCAGACATCCCAGCGGCAGCTCTCCCAATCGCTTCGTCTCCATCGTGCGCAGAAACAGCTCCACCCGCGCCTGCCGGAACATGTAAATCGACTGCTTCGGATCGCCCACCAGAAACACCGTCTGGCTTGCCCCATCCCAGCCCTGCGTCAGCAACTGAATTACTTCGTAGTGGCTCGTCGAGGTGTCCTGCATCTCATCCACCAGCAGGTGCTCCAGCCGCATTCCCGTCACCGCGGTCATCTCACTCGCGCCCCCCGCATCCAGTGCGTGCTTGGCCAGCAGCGTCAGTTCGGTAAAGTCGCACTCGCCGCGTTCCGCAAACACCACCTGCAGCTCTGCCAGCGCCCGCCGAAGCACACGGAACAGCGCCTTCGCCTGATCCCATTGCTCCTGCGGATAGTGCACCGGGGGCAGGCTGTCCACGCTCGCAATGACAGCTTGCAGATAATCGTCATGACGCAGCGCATCGAGGATCTCTTTCAGCCGTTCCTTCTCATACTTCGGCAGCGGAAAGCCCAGCGTCTTTTCTCCGAGTATCTTCCGCCATGTTCTTTTGGTTGGCGTCACCAGCAGATGGATCAAAGCGCGCCAGTGAGCGAGATCGTCGGCGTTGGCCGAAGGAAGATTAATTTTCTCGGCGCAAACCGCAATCGGCGAATGCTCCTGTTCCGCGCCTGCGTTTCGGCTCCCTGCATTTCGGCTCAACGACCGAGCAATCTCCGCCAGATCCCGCAGGATCTTCGCAGGCATCGCCTGCTCCAGCCGAGTCAGAGCGGCGCAGATGGCGATCTCCAGCGCCTTCTCCAGCCGCTGGCGCACAACCCCATCGAGATACTCTTCTCTAAGCTCTTCCCCCCGAAGCGGCACGAACTCTGCCCACTGCTCTCGCCGCTGCAGCATCTCTGCGATCAACCGCTCGCAATCATTCAGGCTTCCATCGCGATGGAGCAGCAGCTTTGTCAGGGACTCATCGAGCACCGCATCGTTGCCTCCCAGCTCCATCAACGTCCGTCGCGCCGCCTCGCGATACAGTGGCGCCCCATCCTCCACCGGGGCAAGTCCTCCGCCGCTTCCCGAAAGCACAGGCAGCGATCGTGCAATCTCCGCGCACACGGAATCGATGGTCTGGACTCGAAGCCGACGCGGCCTGTCCAACAATCCCCACCCTAACGTCTCATCTCTCCGCAGCACCGCGTCGGCCAGCTCCCGAGTCGTGCGCTCAAACTGCGCCTCACGCTTGAGTGGGGCTCCCTTCGCAGCGGCTTCCAGCTCTTCGACGATTCGTTCGCGAATCTCCTGCGTCGCTTTTTTTGTAAACGTGATGGCCAGCACCTGCTCCGGCTCCGTCACGCCCTCCTGTCCCAGCAGTTTCAGATAACGCTGGATCAGCAGCCCCGTCTTGCCCGAGCCGGCCGGCGCCTCCACAATCCAGGACCGCTTCACATCGAGCGCCTGCTCGCGCGCTTGTGAATCTAACGAAGCACCGTCTTGCGCTATTGTTGTTTCGTTATCCTTCGCAGCCAGGCCGGGAAAGAGGAACAGCTCACCCACCGCTCACCCCCGGCGAATCTCCTGGCTCTTCGTCATCGTTTTTTTCGAGATTCGCTTCGGAGACCCGGCACAGCAGCCTCTGCCCACAATAAGCACACGTCTTCGGATAGCTCTTCGGCCGCACCCCCGCCTCGCCAGCCGCAAATTGCTCTGCCAGGTTCGTTAATACGTCGCGCCACTCCTCCACCTGCGCTGCAAAAGTTTCCGTCTTCAACCTGTCGGCCTGCAGCAGCACTCCATCTTGCCCGACAAACCCTTTCCACCCCATCTCCTTGCCCACCCGAAGCCGCGCAAACGCCACACCCCCCAGCCGCGCCGCATCCGACATCACCGCGTACAACGGCAGTTGCGGAGCATCCGGCCGCTCCGACAGCCAGTCGCTTGTAGAAACACGCCCTGTCTTATAGTCGATCACCAACTCCCCGCCCTCGGTCACATCCACGCGGTCGATGCGCAGGCTCAGATGCAGCGGCCCAATCTGCACATCGCTGGCTTTCTCCTCACGCTGCTTCACTGCAAACGTCGGTCGCGCCAACTCGTGCTCGAGCCATGGCCGCAGTAGCCGTCGCAGGCGTTCTCGCTGCATCGTTAGGTAGGCGTCATCCCAGTCCGACGCGCTCAGCTGCGCAATCTTCCTCAGACCTTCACCGATCGCGATGTCCAGCACACTCTCGCGTTCGGCGATCGTCATCTCGCGCAACTTATCTTGCGTCTTCACCTGCCCCCAAAAGGTCTCCATCACGGCATGCACGACGATTCCACTCTCGAGCGCATCCATCCCCAACTCCACGCTCTCCAGTTCGGTCGATCCCAGCCGGTGCTCCGCAAATGCTCTGAATCCGCAGGCTGCCTGCAACGCCAGCACCGTCGCTCCACCTCGAATCACGCGATCCGGCAGCGCCGCCACCGTCACATCGTCCTCCGCCTTCTCCAGATCGACAATCACGCGGGGGGGCTCCGGCGCGAGCAGCTCCGTCGCCGTTGTCTCTTCCAGTTCTAGTCCCCGCAACACCTGTGAAGCCCTTTGCCGCCCCTCCGTCGATTCCTTCGCATAGCTGAACACCACCGTCTTCGCACTCGCCGCCACCCGCTCCGTCACCCGCCGCGCCTGCTCTGCCTCCTGAGCCGCATCCACCCCCGGCATCCCAAGCTCCCGCTGCATCGCCCACGGCAACAGCGGACTCGCCACAGCGAGAGCAGGCCAGCTCAAATCCCCCGCTCTCAAAAACCACACCGCGTCAAAGGCCCCGCCGGCCGCCTCCAGCGGGCCCATCACCTGTACCGGAGCATCACGCGACTCCGGCGCAAACGTCGTCTGCCGCGCAATCCTCTCCAACGCCTCCAATGCTTGCGCAAACTCCACCTGCACTCCATCGAAGTCCAGCGTAGCCAGCTCATCGAACGCGCTCTCCCACTTGCGTCGCGTCTGAAACTCGACGCTGGTTTCTCCTGCTCCGGAGCCCCAGGCCGCAGCCTCCAGCAACTCCCGCATACCCTCCGCCCACTCTGCATGCGTCCGAGCGGTCATGCCTTGCAGGCGATTCGCAACAACCCGCATCGCCCGCAACACACCCAACAACTGAGAGAGTTTTGCCTTTCGCTTCGATCCACTTACCGCAGCGAACAATCCATCCAGCGAAATCTCTGGCCGCAGCATTCCCGTCTTGCGCAACTCAAACGCGTCGAACTCCGCCCGTGCACCCCATTCTTCGCTCGTCATAGCAAAGTAGCGCGACAGCAACAACCCGCTCACTCGCTCCAGCGGCAAGGCTCCCGTCACCCACCGCAACAATTCCAAAGCCGTCGCGACCATCGGCGTCTCCGCCAGAGCAACCCCGAGCGAAAACTCGTAAGGCCCCCCCTCGCTCCCGGTTCGTATATCCTCGAGCTCCGGTGCCAGCACTTCACGAAATACCCGATCGATCTCTCGCCTATGGGTTTCGAGTCCAGGCGCAATCACCGCCACCTTGGCTCCGGGCTGTTCCTCTAAAAAATTCCGTACCCACCGCGCCGCAACACGCAACTCCTCCGGTTCATCGGCCGCCTCCACCAGCATCCGCCGTGCAGCTTCGATTGCCGGCCGCAACTCCTCTACATCAACTCCAGCCGAACGCAGCGTCTCAACCAGCTGCGCCTGCGCCGGCGTCATCGCATCGAAACCCACCAGCACAATCCCACTGGCCGGCAGCCTGACCAGACCATCGGTCACGGCGCCTCGCAACGCCTCTTCCAGCTGTGCCTGAGCCAAAAAACCTTCCACCTGGCAAAGTCGTTCGAACGTCCGCGCCCACCGCTGAAACGCCCGCGTATCCGCTCCTCCATCCGCTCCCGGCAGGCGTCGCCGGCCCTCGTACCGGCAGACAAGCCGCCACGCATCCGCTACTATCTCCGCCAGCGAATCCACCGTCCTCAGACTCGCCAGCTCCTCGTCCGCCTCCAGAATCGTCCGCCACACGACATGCTCCTGCGTCCGGTTCAGAAGCATCTGCGCAGCATGTCCTTCAATCACCAATCCCTGCCACAACGCCACCACCCATGCATCCCACGCCATCACCGGCGGTGGCGTCCAGCTCGACAAACCCCGCTCCTTACTTTTCTGATCGAAACCACGCCGCAAGGCTCGCGCCGCCCGCTGGTTTCCCGTCACCACCGTCGCGCCCCGCTCCAGCGCGTTAGCAATCTCTACCGGCAGCAACTCCATACCATCCATATCTCGGTTATACGCTCGCTGCCGTTGGAAAATCAGTCCGCTATCACCGTCGCTCTCGGCGCAAACCAACTCATCCCCAACAGCCCCAGCGCCGCAGCGAACGGCAACGCCAGCGCCACCTGCAACGACCCCGCCCGCGTCGACACCACTCCCATCAACCATGGCAACGCCGCCGCACCCAGCCCCGACACCGCCAGCACAATCCCCGCCTGCCGCGCCGTTGGACGCTGCGCCATCAACAGCGCCCATGTAGCCGGAAAGAACGGCGCGAGGCTCAACCCCAGCAGCACAGCGAATCCTGCGATCGTCACCGCCGAATGTGCCATAGCCAGCCCCGCGGTAAACACCGCCGCCAGTCCCAGCGCCAATCGCTGCACCGTCTTCTCTCTCACGCGCAACATCACCGCCGAAGCCCCCGCCCGTCCCACGGTCAACGACATCCACAGCAGAAGCGTCGTATACTCGCTCACCGCCAGCGTCTTGTCTCCATAGCGCAGGGCAAACGTCGTTAGCCACCCGCTCAGACAAGTCTCGAGGCCCCCATACAACACCAGCAGCCCCGCAAAATACAAATACGCACGCCCACCCAAACCAACCCGCGGCTCCGCCTCCATGGACGCCCTGTCGAACTCCTCTGCGCTCTCCCCATTCCCGCGCATCTGCGCAATCAGCGCGACCGCCCCAGTCGCGAACAACATCGCAAACCCCACAAGCACATCTCTCAGCGCAAACCGAGGCAACAGCCAAGCCGCCAGCAACGCCGACAACATGGCCCCCAGACTGAAAGAAAAATTCAGCATCGCCAGCGCCGACCCGCGATGAGCAGTAAACCTTCGCCCTGCCAGAATATTTACGGACGTAATAATCTGCCCCAACCCATACCCGCCAACAAACAGACAGACGCACCCCACGCTCATGGAAGGCGCAACCGCGAACCCGCCGAACCCCACCGCGCCCGCCATCATCCCAACCAGCAGACTCCAGCGAAGCTTGCCCGAAACCGTAACGCCGCCCAGAAACGCCCCACAAAACTTCGCCATCATCAGCAGTCCGCTCTGCGAATCCAGCATTCCCCACTGCCTCGCCAGCACCGGCAGAATCGGCCCCAGCAGCGCCGTCCCCAGCCCTGCCAGCACCAGCCCATAGTGCATCAGCCCCAAAGAAGGAGCAACCGCCCTGCCTCGTTCCACCAATCCGACCCCGCCGCAAACTTACGTACCAGCCATTATCATGGAGACAGGAGTTTCCTTCGTGCCTCGCAAGCCTTTATTTCTCCTCGTCGGTATCGCCCTTTTCTTCGGCTCGATCGGCTGCCGTCAAAACCCATCCTCCCCCGCCAACTCGACCTCGCAGCAGAAGACCTTCACCATCCGCGGCAAGGTCGTTGCCACTAGCGGCACCCGCATCACCCTCGACGGCGAAGACGTCCCCGGTTTCATGGAAGCCATGACCATGGACTACAAGCTCAAAGATCCCAGCGTCGCCAGCGAACTCCACCCCGGCGACCGCATCACCGCAAAGGTCCTCGCCGACAAGGACGGCGACAACTACACCAACGTCCAGCTCGACAACATCGTCGTCATCGCCCAGGCGCGCCCCGACTACAAACCTCCCATCTCCTACCACGTCCCCACCGCAGGCGACCCCGTCCCCGACTTCCACCTCATCAACCAGAGCGACCGCACCATTCACCTCGATCAGTTCAAGGGCAAGCTCGTCCTGATGACCTTCATCTACACCCGTTGCCAGCTTGCCGACTTCTGCCCTCGCATGAGCCGTAACTTCGCCGACATCGACCACGCCCTCGCCGCTGATTCTTCGCTCTACAACCAGACCCACCTCCTCAGCGTCAGCTTCGACCCTGCCTACGACACCCCCAAAGTTCTCCGCAGCTACGGCGGCGCCTACACCGGCAACTACACCAACGAAAAGTTTCTCCACTGGGACTTCGCCGCACCCACGGAAAAAGATCTCCCCGCAGTTACACAATTCTTCAACGTCGGTGTCACCCCCGGCGACAGCAAATCCCTCACCCACTCCCTGTCGACCATCCTTATCGGCAAAGACGGAAAGATCATCGCATGGTATCCAACCAACGACTGGGATCCCAAAGAGGTTCTCACCGCCATTCGCAAAGCCGCCATCGCCTGAGCCGTAGCAGCTGAAAAGAAGGGCTCTGCAGCTATCAGAAAAAACGCTGCTTAGACCGACTGCAACCTCAGACAACAAGAAATCAAATTCGATCATCTGACTTATCCGTGTGCGATTGTTTGTTTGGCTGATTCTTTCAGCTTTTTGTGAACCACGCATGGAGGAAATTGACAATGATGCGGAATCAACTCGCAATAGCAGCACTTGCTCTTGCTCTATCAACGTCCGGCTTCGCCACGGCCCAACCGTTTGCCGCGGCAGATCCGGCACTGCAGTACCAGGATCACGATCATGACCGTGACTGGAACCAGCCACCTCAGGAATTTCGCGAGATCCAACAGAAGGGATATCACGACGGCATCGAGGGTGCCCGCAAAGACTACGACAACCATCGCCGTCCCGACGTCAACAATCGGGATGAGTATCGCCATCCGCATGTTCCCGAGAGCGCCCGGTCAGACTACCGCGAAGGCTTCCGTCGCGGCTATGACACAGCCTGGGACCACCTGATGAACGGCGGGCGGAGATAGCCAACCTTTCTCGCTGAAAAATGCCCGGTCCGCGTGGCCGGGTATTTTTCTGTCCGCAACTCCCAACCCTCATCCAGCCGCTACACTGCATGCGCAAATCCGTTATCCTGACAGTGATCCATCGAGGAGTCCCTGACATCATGGCAAAGCTCACCATCGGCTTCGGCGTTCTGCTCATCCTGCTTGGCATCTTCGGCTTCGTCGCTACCGGCAGCGCTCATCCGACGGCTCTGATTCCCGCAGGCATTGGCCTCCTCTTCGTCATCTTCGGCGTCATGGCCAACACGGAGAACTCGAAGAAACGCATGCTCTGGATGCACATCTCTGTCACCGTGGCCCTCTTGACCTTTCTCGGCATGGTTCCTGCCGCCATCGACACGATCCGCCTCTCCCGAGGCGTCGCGTTCCCACACCCCGCCGCCGTCGTCGAGAAGGGAGCCCTCGCGCTCTTCAGCCTCATCTACGTTCTCTTCTGTGTCCGCTCCTTCATCAACGCCCGCCGCAGCCGCCTCGCTTAAGCCATTCAGGCCGCCCGCGAAACTGCATCGCCATCCGTCGCAGCGTCATCAAAATAGCTGTGTTTCGCGGCGAAAATCGCATCTCCTCGCGATGAGCTTCCGTCAGGCGTAAGGAATTGCTCGCCCTTCGGCGTAAAATTGGTATTGACAATGTCCTCATCCTTTGGCCCATCCAAATTCGGCGGCGGCATGAAAGCGGCAGACCGCCCCTCGCGCAGCGTCGGCAAGGCCACAGCGGCCGACCTCACCGCGGAGCGCCCCAAGCCAAAGCTGAAGAAGGTCCTGCCCGAGGTGTGGAAGCTCGTTAAGCCGCGGCGCTGGCTCCTCCTCGGCAGTTTTCTCCTGATCATCCTTAATCGCCTCTGCAGCTTCGCCCTGCCGGTCTCCTCGCGCTACCTCATCAACAACGTGATGAACCGGCATCAGTTCAATCTTCTGCCCTACATCATCGGAGCCGTTGCCGCCGCGACCTTTATTCAAGGCGTTACCTCCTACACCCTCACCCAGCTCCTCTCCACCGCCGGCCAGCGCCTCATCTCGGAGCTCCGCACCCAGGTCCAACGCCACATCGGCCGCCTGCCCGTCGCCTTCTACGACGAAAACCGCACCGGCACCCTCGTCGCGCGCATCATGACCGACGTTGAAGGCGTTCGCAATCTCGTCGGCACCGGCCTGCTCGAATTCGTCGGCGGTGTCCTCACCGCCATCATCGCCTTCTCCATCCTCATCCGCATCAGCGGCCGCATGACGCTGCTCACCTTCTGCATCCTCCTCGTCTTCGGCCTCATTCTGCAGAAGGCCTTCAAGACCATACGGCCCATCTTCCGCGAGCGCGCCAAAATCAACGCCGAGGTCACCGGCCGCCTCACCGAATCGCTCGGCGGCGTCCGCGTCGTCAAGGGCTACCACGCCGAAGACAGCGAAGCTCACGTCTTTGCCGCCGGCGTCAAGCGCCTCCTCGACAACGTCATCAGCTCCATCACGGCACAGTCGCTCATGACCCTCTCCTCCACCATGGTCCTCGGAGTCGTCGGCGCCCTCATCATGTACCTCGGCGCCAAGGAAGTCGCAGCCCATCGCCTCGATGTCGGCGGATACGTCGAATACACCATGCTCCTCGCTTTCATGATCGCGCCCATCGTCCAACTCGTCTCCATCGGCACTCAGCTCACCGAGGCACTCGCCGGCCTGGATCGCACCACGGAGATCATGAGTGAGCACGAAGAGGACAGCGAGCCGAGCCGCACCGTCATCCTGCCCGCCATCCATGGCGATGTAGCCTTCAACGACGTCACCTTCAGCTATGAACCCGGCAAACCCGTCCTCCACGGCATCAGCTTCGAGTCCAAACCCGGCACCGTCACAGCCCTCGTCGGCTCCTCCGGTTCCGGCAAATCCACCATCATCTCGCTCATCTGCGCCTTCCACACAGCCACCGGCGGCCAGGTCCTGATCGACGGCGTCGACCTCGCCACCATCCGCCTCAGCAGCTATCGCAAGCAACTAGGCGTCGTCCTCCAGGAGACCTTTCTCTTCGACGGCACCATTCGCGAGAACATCTTCTTCAGCCGCCCCGATGCCACCGAGGAGCAACTGATGGAAGCCTGCCGCATCGCCCGCGTAGACGAATTCGCCGAGCGATTCCCCGAGCAGTACGACACCATCGTCGGCGAGCGCGGCGTCAAGCTCTCCGGCGGCCAGCGCCAGCGCATCTCTATCGCCCGTGCCATCCTCGCCGACCCCCGCATCCTCATCCTCGACGAGGCCACCAGTTCCCTCGACTCCGAGTCCGAGGCCATGATCCAGAACGGCCTCAGCTACCTCATGCAGGGCCGGACGACGTTCGTGATTGCGCATCGCCTCTCCACCATCCGCCGCGCCGACCAGATCCTCGTCGTCGAGCAGGGCAACATCGTCGAACGTGGCACCCACGAGTCCCTCTACCAGCTAGGCGGCCGCTACTACGACCTCTACACCCGCCAGCACGGCCTCGAAACCAACCTCTTCCTCGCCCCCGGCGAAGGCGACAAGATCGAGGAAGACCTCGCCACCAAAGGTTAGCCCGCAAACCTTAACAAAATTTTGGATTTCTACCGCGGTGTGACTTCCACCGTAGTAGTGGTGGAGCTAGAGCCTGGTGTCACGGCCGCCCGTCTCTTCATCATGACTACACCGGTGATCGTGAGCATTAGGAGAATTCCGGCAAGAGGAAAGAAAACATAGCGAGATCTCGGCCACACTGCGGCTGGTAATTTGTTCGCAAATCGGTCGGTCATCGTTTCCATGGACCGTTCCGGAAACTCCTGATCACCAGAGGCAGCTGACTGAGCCATCCAGCGGCGGGACATAACGGTCGCCCGGACATTTGCGAAGAGAAGCATCAGGATGACAAGCGGGACAAGAGGATTTCCAACAGAACCGATGACAATGCCTCCCACCCAATTGATCAGGTAAAGAGTAAAAACCATGGCTGCAGCTGCCAGGCTTCGCTGGCGAACTCCACATCCGCCTAGAAAGAAAACAAGCGCTGTAAAAACCCCTGTAACAGGCGTGCCAAGCACGAGCATGACGATCAGTGACAGTACAGCAACGATCGTGCAGACCCAGAAACCCTGTTGTCCGAGAAGGTCAACGTCGTACTGGCTTTCAATTGCTGGCCAGAAGAGGCGTTTGAATAGGTTGTCAGTCGGTTGCGGTTTAGACGAGAGTCCAAGTGTCTGCATTTCGATGATTCAAATAGATTACCGTCTCTTTGTCCATCAAAATTATGGGCTAGCCCTCCACCCCCAACTCCCTCAACAAAAACGCATAATCAAACGCAATCTCCTTCAGATAGTCATACCGCCCACTCGCCCCGCCATGCCCAGCATCCATGTTGATGTGCAGCAGGAGCGGCGTGTCATTCTTCTTCAGCGTCCTTAGCTTGGCCACATACTTCGCCGGCTCCCAGTACATCACCTGCGAATCATTCAAACTCGTCTTCACCAGCATCGCCGGATAGTCACCCGGTTTCAGATTGTCGTAAGGCGAATACGACCGCATATACTCAAACGCCTCCGCTTCATTTGGATTTCCCCACTCCTCATACTCCGCCACCGTCAAGGGCAGGGAAGCGTCCAGCATCGTATTCATCACATCCACGAACGGCACATGCGACAGCACCACGCGAAACAGATCCGGCCGCTGATTCACCACCGCCCCCATCAGCAATCCGCCCGCACTTCCACCTTCGATCGCCACTCTGTCTTTCGCTCCATACCCCTGCGCGACCAACTGCTCCGTCACCGCGATGAAATCCGAAAACGTGTTCCATTTCACCATCATCTTTCCAGCGTCGTGCCACGAATCGCCCATCTCGCCACCACCCCGAATGTGCGCATACGCGATCACTACACCCCAGTCCAGCAGCGACAATCGCGACGCACTAAATCCGATCGGCAGCGGGTACCCATACGATCCATATCCATAGATGTACAGCGGATTCTTCGAGTCACGCTTGAAAGAATCGCGGCGGTAAACCACCGACACCGGAACCCGCACTCCATCCGCAGTTACCGCCCACACCCGCTCCGACCCATACAGCGCCGGATCAAACCCACCAGGAACCTCCTGCTGTTTCAAAAGCGTCGAATCCCCGGTCCTGACGTCGACCTCATACACCGAAGCCGGCGACACCAGCGACTGATAGCTATACCGAAACCTCTCCATCTCGAACTCAGGATTGATATGTGTGCCCGCCGAATAAACCGGCTCCGGAAATCGAATCTCCTTCGACTGCCCAAGCGCGTCGCCGGCAAATTCCGTCAACGTCAAGGTCGGAAGTCCCATCCGCCGTCGCGAGCTGACACAGAACGACGCGAATAGGTCGAAGCCCTCAAGCGGAGCCTCAGGATCCAGCGCAATCAGTTCCTTCCAAGACTCGCGCCCCGGCCTCTCCACCGGCGCCGTCACCACGCGAAAGTTCTTCCCCACATCGTTCGTCCGGATGTAGAAAAACCCGTGCCGATGGTCGACGACATACTCCTGCTCCTCCACGCGCGGCGCAATTACGCGAAACTCCCCTTCAGGCGTGTACGCAGAGAGAAACCGCCATTCACTCGTCGTGTGGCTACCGCACTCCATCAGGAGATACTTGCAGTCCCTCGTCTTGTCCACCCCAACGTTGAAGCGTTCATCCTTCTCCTGGTACACGACCACGTCCTGCGCCGCACTATCGCCCAGCCGATGCCGAAACACATGATCGTGCCGCTTCGTTACCTCGTCCTCGGTGGTATAGAACAGCGTTGTCGAATCGGCAGCCCACGCAATCGATCCGACCCTCTCCGCCGTATCGGTCAGGTCTTTTCCTGTCCTCAAATCGCGAACATGCAGCGTGTACTGCCGAAAACCGGTGTTATCGGTTGAGTAAGCCAACATGAACCCATCCGGGCTCACCGTCATCGCACCCACAGCCATAAACGGCTGCCCCTCTGCCAGCTGATTGACGTCCAGCACAATCTCTTCCGGCTGCGACTCGTCAAACTTCGCGCCCGTAGCCAGTCTCCTGCAATGAATCGGATACTGGCTTCCTTCCACCGTCCGCACGTAGTAAAACCATCCGCGGTTGCGGAAGGGAACCGACACATCGGTCTCCTTGATATGCGACAGCATCTCCGCATACAGCTTCGCCTGCAGCGCCTCCGTCGGAGCCATCACCGAATTCGTGTAAGCGTTCTCCGCCTCAAGATAAGCAACCAACTCCGGCGAGGATTTATCCCTCATCCAGCGATAGGAATCCTCGAGTGTCTGTCCGTGCAATGTGGTTGGTGTCGGTTCCTGGCGTGCGTGCGGCGGGCTGATGGTACTTTGCGTCATGAATCGGAGCTCCAGCTATCAGAATACAGTGTCAGACTGTAGTCGAGAGGCAACCATACAGTATCCCTGCACACCAAATCGGAGTATGACCAAAGGCAAGCGTGAGTTGTATACTTGCCCGCTACAGAGGCGACCTAATGAAGTTCAATCACGTACGTTTGATTCTTCTTGGCACAACGATCCTGTCGCCTGGTCTGCTCTTCGCCCAATTCGACCCGACAGCGACCCCTGCGTCCCCTACCCAGCCCGGCCGGCCTCAACCGCCGTCTTCCCCCGCGCAGCAGGACTCAGGTCCCAACGCCGGAGATGTCGGCCAGGTCATGCAGGACAAGATGTTCCTTCGCAAAGCCGCAGAAGGAGGCATCGCCGAAGTGAAACTGGGACAACTGGCCGCCCAGAAGGCAAGCACCGACGACGTAAAAGCCTTCGGTCAGAAGATGGTAGACGACCACACCAAGTTGAACCTTGAGATCGCCCAGATCGCCGATTCCATGGGAGTCATGTTGCCGAAGTCGATGAACAAAGAAGACCAGGCCGAGTACGACAAGCTCAACGCACTATCCGGCAACGACTTCGACATCGAGTACCTCACCTTCATGGTGAAGGACCACCACCACGATCTTCATGCCTTCCGCATCGAAGCCGCCAGTCCCACCGACGCAACGCTGCATAACGAGGTGGTCAAAGCGCAGGGCATCATTCACGACCATACCGTGATGGTCGATAAGCTGGCTCGGGCCAAGGGCATTCCCGTACCGACCCACGGCGAGCATAAGCCAAATCCCGCTCCCACTTTGTAGATCCTCTCTCCCCCAGTGCGCGCCAGAGGGTGCTCGGCATCCTCTCTGCTTTGCCGCGAATCCCGCAATCGTCGCGACCCCAACCCGCAGCCCTGGGGAACTTTGTTAACCAGCCAAGCGTAGAATGACCATCGATGACCTATCTTTCGCGTTGGCTGGCAGTGGTTCTCCTGATCTTCGCACCGTCGGTCATCCTGACGGCCGAATCGGTGAGCAGCCTTCCCGCTCCCACCGGATACGTCAGCGACTTCGCTGGCGTTCTGTCTCAATCGACCAAATACAACCTCGAAGATCTCTGCACCCAGCTTGATCGCCAGGCACACGCTCAGATCGCGGTAGTCACCATAAAAACGCTGGACAACGACCAGCCGATAGACGAGTTCGCTACCGCGCTCGAAGAGAAATGGAAAGTAGGCAAGAAGGGAACTGACCGCGGCGTCCTGATGGTCGTCGTGATGAACCCGCGAAAATATCGAATTGAGGTTGGCTACGGCCTCGAGGGCATCCTCAACGACGCCAAGGTCGGCGATATCGGGCGTGCGATGGTCCCATCGCTCAGCCAGGGTGACTACAACACCGGAATTACGCTCGGCGTGCAACAGATCGCCCGTGTTATCGCCACCGACGCAGGCGTCACTTTGAACCTCGCCCAGCCCGTCCACCAGTACCATCGCCAGCAGGCGCCAGTTCAGATCAGTTTCGTGCAGCTTCTCCTCGGCGGCGGCGCCATCCTCCTGATCCTCTTCTTCCTCGCCAAGACCGGCAACATGGGCCTGATCTTCTTCCTGCTGGGAAATCTGATGGGAGGCGGCGGAGGCTACCGCGGCGGACGCGGTGGAGGAGGCGGCCGTGATGGTGACGGAGGCGGTTTCGGAGGCTTCGGCGGCGGCAGTTCCGGTGGCGGCGGTGCCAGCGGAGACTACTGAGGAGAGCGAATGTGAGAGACAGGTGCTGCAAAGAAGGGCGCGCGAGATTCGGCTTCAGATGATAAAGTACAGCCGAACAGACCAGCCGGAAACAACATCGAACCCTAAACGAGAGGAAATCGAGGAAACATGAAACCTTCATGGATTGTGCTTGGTGTCGTGGCACTTCTCATTGTCGTGCTTCTTTTTATCGGAGGCAGCTACATCGGCTCCAAGAACCAGATGGTCGCCAAAGATCAGAACGTGCAGGCGGCCTTCTCCGAGATTGACGTTAACCTCCAGCGCCGCGCCGACCTGATCCCGAATCTGGTAGCGACCGTCAAGGGCTACGCCAACGTCGAAGAAACCGTCCTGAACAACATCGCACAAGCGCGGTCCGGCCTGTTGCAAGCCAAGAGTCCAGACGAGAAGCTGGCCGCCAACGACCGGCTGAACGTCGCTCTATTACCCTTGATGCGGCTGCAGGAAAACTACCCTCAGCTCAAGAGCAACGACCAGTTCATGCGCCTGCAGGACGAACTGGCCGGCACAGAAAACCGCATCGCGGTGGCCCGCCGGAGGTACAATGAAGCGATTCGGGAATACAATACTTTCATTCAGCAGTTCCCGAACAGCCTCTGGGCAAACTTTGCCGGGTTCCATCCGAAGAACGAGTACTACACAGCGGATCCCGGATCGAAAGTGGCGCCGAAGGTCGACTTCTCGAAGTAGCGAAGCGAACTGAACTTTGGCCCAATAAAAAGCCGTCGCATCTGCGGCGGCTTTTTATTGGGCGAAGCATCGCCCGAAAAGTTTACTTCGTGAACGCCGAGATTGCGGTTGCCTCGTCGTCCTTGATATCAAAGACCGTGTAGAGTTTCGTGATCTGCAGCAGGTCGTGGACCTTCTTGGTAAGGTTCAGCAGCTTCAGCTCGCCGCCGCTGTTCTTGACCGTGGTGAAGGCGCTGACTAGCTCGCCGATCCCCGAGCTGTCGATGTAGCTGATGTCGCCAAGGTTCAGCAGAATTTTGTTCGAACCCTTCGCCAGCACATCACGAACGGCATCGCGAATCGTTACGCTGCCTTCGCCGAGAGTGATGCGACCGCTGAGATCCAGAATGGTGACGCCGTCGACCTGGCGAGTTTGTACTTTCATGCTCATGTCTTGTCTTCTCCTTAAGGTCCCCGGTGCTTTTGATCCCAGTCCCTTAGGTTCCAGGCTGCGCCGGTGTTCTATGTTTTATCAGTGTCAGTTCCGTGCCCGGATGTAACTGCCGAAAGTTTACCTCATCCATGAAGGCCTTGATCAGAAAGATGCCCCGGCCAGACCCGCGAAGGATGTTTTCCGGTGCCAGAGGATCGGGAACCTTATCCGGATCGAGCCCCGGACCCTGGTCGGCAATGCGGATAATCAACGAGTCGGAGGTCGTCTCAAACGAGGCAACAATATGCTTGTTCGTGTCGTACGAATTGCCGTGCAGCACAGCGTTCACGGCTGCTTCGCGCACAGCCATGGCGATATGCGGAATCGTGTCTTCGTCGAACCCGGCCCGCTGCGCGACTTGCTCAGCAGTGAGTTCAATCTTGTTAACGCTGTCCAGAGACGAGTCAAGGGTAAAGCTGACACGGCTTGAGTTTGAGTCGGCCAAAGATGTCCTTGCGTACCTATATGCCCGTTGTCAACTTCGATTAACGGTATTGATGGCAGTGTGCTTGTGGATTTCTTGAATGTCAAGGTTGCCCCGCCGATCTTCCCAATTCCCGTGCCTTTCGGTCGTGGGATTGACAAGACCGGCCCTGCCTGCAACGATCGGCGGCAAGTTGGGCTAACATGCGGGTTAGTAGGTAAAGTGGGTAGAGCACCCGCGGCCGATCCATGACAAAGAACAATCAAAGGACGAGCGTCTCCGCCCTCATAGGGGCAACCGTGGTCGACGCGACGGGAGCCACCTTCGGCCACGTTCGCGAGTTTGCCGTCGCGCCGCTGGTCGATGCCGCTCACATCCACGGCCTGGTTCTCAAGCTCGCCTCGTCCAAACGCAGCGCCCAACCCTCCCTCGTCCCGATCGCCGACTTCCAGCTCACCCCCGGCGGCGGCCTGCAGCTCCGCGAGACTGCTCATCTCGAGTCCCTGCCGACGGACGATAGCTATCTGTTGCTGGAGCGCGACCTGCTCGACCAGCAGATCATCGACGTTCATGGCCACAAGGTCGTCCGCGTCAACGACGTAGACCTGATCTGGGAGCACTGCGACGAAAACGGCCGTCAAAACGGCGATGCCCTTTCCCTCCGCATCGCCGAGGTCGAGATCGGTATGCGAGGAGCAGTCCGTCGCCTTCTCAAAGGCCTGCCCAAGGAACCCGTCAACCGTATCTCCGCTCGCTTCAGCGCCAGCTGCATCCCGTGGGACTTCGTCGACCTCATCGAGCGCGACCCCGCCCGCCGCGTCCGCCTCAAAATCGAGCAGGATCGCCTCTCGAAGATGCACCCCTCCGACATCGCCGACATCCTCGAAGAGCTCGCACCCCCTGAACGCCACGCCCTCTTCCTCTCGCTCAACGAAGAGGTCGCCGCCGAGGCCCTCGAAGAGGTCAAGCCCAAGATGCAGCAGTCCCTCATCGAATCCCTCGACTCCGAACAGATCGCCGGCATCGTCGAAGAGATGGACCCCGGCGCCGCCGCCGACCTCCTCTCCGAGCTGCCTGACGAACGCTCCGAGGCCATCCTCGAAGAGATGGACCCGGAGGAGCGCCAGGACGTCGAAGATCTTCTCGAATTCTCCGGAAACTCCGCCGCCGGCCGCATGACCACCGAATACGTCGCCCTACCCGCAGCAGGCATCGTCGATCAGGCCATCAACGCACTGCGTGAGTTCGAAGGCGACATCGAGACCATCACCGATATCTACCTCGTCGACGAAGAGGAACGAATCACCGCTCTCATCCCCATCGTTCGAATCCTGCTCGCAAAATCCCATGCGGAGTTGTCTGGCCTGCCGCAGGGCCACCTGGTCACCTGCAGCGTCGACGCCAACGGCCGCAAAGTAGCCGAGCTCTTCGACAAATACAACCTCCGCTCCCTCCCCGTCGTCGATCACGACAAAAAGCTCGTCGGAGTCATTCACGCCGAACAAGTCATCGCCCTTCTGCGGGCTAACCACTAATGCATTTCTTGCTTAACGTAACAACTCCAGTTGTCATTCTGAGCGTAGCGAAGAACCCCTGTATTTTGTTAGAAACGCCGCGATTACACTATCGATGAAATGCTCTTGTGCGTCCTGAAACTGGCAATTCATCAGACAACAGGGCAAAGACAAAGGAAACGCTGTACTCGATGAAGATTCTGTATGCCGCCGGCCTCTCCCCCAAGGAATCCTCCCTCTATCGCCTCTGGGCACTTGAGCGCCTCGGCCACCACGTCGTCCCCTTCAACACCTTCGACTATCTGCCGCGAAGTCCCCTCGTCCGCAAAGTTGCCCATCGCCTCTCCGCTGGCCCCTCCGTCAACCGCCTCAATCGCGACCTGCTTCGCATCGCCGAAGCCGAAAAAACCGACCTCTTCTGGTCCGACAAACTTCTTTCGATGCGCCCCAAAACCCTCGACCGCATGCGCGCCATGGGCTTGGCCACTGTCAGTTATATGATCGACAATCCTTTCGGCCCCCGCCGCGACCCGGGCTGGCGTCTCTACATGAAAAACATCCCGCACTACGACCTGCACGTCGTCCAGCGCGACAAGAATATCCTCGACTACACCTCGCGAGGCGCGCGCGACGTCATCAAGATCCAGACCGCCTACGAACCAACGCTGCACTTCCCGCCACCCGCGGGCTGGTCCGACGCCGACCGCGATCGCCAGGTCTCCTTCGTCGGCACACCGTATGACGAGCGCGGCAAAACGCTCAGCCGTCTCTGGCGCGAAGGAATTCCCGTCGATGTCTCCGGCAGTCCGCCGCACTGGGTCCGCGCCATGGACCCCGACGCCTTCAAGGCCACCTTCCGCAGTGGTGAGCTCTTCTGCGACGACTATCGCAACGCCATCTGGCGCTCCCGCATCAATCTCAGCTTCCTCACCCACTCCAATCAGGACGAGTTCGTTCACAAGAGCTTCGAGATCGCCGGCTGCGGAGGCTTCCTCCTCGCCGAGCGTTCCGCCGGCCACCTGCAGCGCTTTAAGGAAGACGAAGAGGCAGTCTTCTTCTCCACCTTCGACGAACTAGCCGAAAAAATTCGCCGCTACCTCCCCGACGAAGCCGCCCGCCAGCGCATCGCCACCGCCGGCAACCTCCGCGCCACCCGCGACGGCTACCACAACGACAAACAAGTAGGCCTCATCCTCGAGCGAATCCAGTCCATCAGGAACAAGCGATCTTCTGGAAGTGAGTAGAATAAGCTCCATAAACGATCATTGCCCAAGACAAAGTACACACGTCACGAAGTGACCGCGCGCCGCGCAGGCGGCCCGTCCGGCAGGACAAAGGCTCTTCCAACCCAAAGTGATTCACGATCTCCTCCACGACATTCCGCCCGCAAACCTCACCGCAGACATCTGCATCATCGGTGCGGGAGCCGCCGGCATCACGCTCGCCGTAGAGTTCGCCCGCAAGGGCAAAAAAGTCCTGCTCCTCGAAGGCGGCGGAGCCATCCGCGAAGACTCCTCGCAAGCCCTCTACGACAGTGAAATCGCTGGCCTGCCACATCGCGGCATCCACACCGGCCGCATCCGCGTCAAAGGCGGAACCACCGTCCGCTGGGGAGGCCAGATCCTCGAACTAGACGCCATGGATTTCACCGAGCGCCCCGGCATACCCGAAAGCGGGTGGCCCTTTCCAAAGACTGAAGTCACCCCGTTCTATGAGCGAGCCCTCCACCTCGAAGGCCTAGCCAAAGTCGAGCGAAGCGACGCCGCCGTCTGGCGCAACCTCAAACTCCCCTTCACCCAGTTCGCCGACCTCGAAGCCTACCTCTCCCGCTGGTGCCCCGAGCCAAACTTCGCCCGCCTCCACAAAAAGACACTCGCCACCCACCCCAACCTCCACCTCTGGCTCCACGCCAACGCCGTCGAGCTCCTCACCGAAGACGGCACCGCCACCGGCCTCCGCTGCCGAACCCTCACCGGCGTCGAGACCATCTTCCGTGCGCAGCGCTACATCTTTGCGCTCGGAGGCATCGAAAGCTCACGCTTCTTTCTCCAGCCCCGCCCCGGCGGCCTCCCCTGGAACCGCTCCGGCCTCCTCGGCCAACACTTTCAGGACCACATCGACTGCAACGCCGCCCAGGTCATCCCTCACAACCTCGCCACCTTCCACGACACCTTCGACCCTATCTTCTCGCGCGGCTTCAAATACCTCCCCAAGCTCCGCCTCCCACCCCATCTCCAGTCTCAGCTAGGAACTCTCAGCGTAGGCTCCACCATGGGCTTCGAGGACACCGGCAAAGCCCGCATGCAGGCCAAGCACACCATCCGCAACCTCATGCGCGGACGCTTCAACGAAGTCACGCGCGGCAACCTCACCCACACCGCAAAGCACGTGCCCATGCTCTTCCACCAGGTCTGGCGGTACAAAGTCCAGCGCCGCGCCTACGCCCCACCCGAGGTACGCATCTTCCTCCGCATCCACTGCGAACAGGAGCCCACCTCCCGCAGCAACATCACGCTGACTGACCAACGCGATCCCCTCGGCCTCCTCCGCGTCCGCTTCGACTGGCAGATCTCGGAAGGGGAACTGGACACAATCCGTCAGTACGTCCTCATCGCCCAACGCTCCCTCGCCGGCATCGCCACCATCATCCCCGACCCAGACCTCGTGTCCGGCAGCCCAAACTTCCTCACCCGCTGCGATGACAGCAACCACCACATGGGAGGCATGCGCATGTCCCCAACAGACTCCACCGGCGTAGTCGACGCCAACCTCCGCCTCTACGGCCTAACCAACACCTACATCTGCTCGAGCGCCGTCTTCCCCTGCTCCGGCTTCTCCAACCCCACCCACACCGTCCTCGCCCTGGCCATCCGCCTCTGCGACCACCTCAGCTAACGCAACCACCCCAGTCATCCCGCCACCAACACCTGTCATTCTGGCCCTAAGCTTGTCGAAGGGGAAGAACCCCTGCAGTTTTTTTGCTCTTGCCTCTGCCTCTGCCTTTGCCGTTGCCTCTGCCTCTGCCTTTGCCGTTGCCTCTGCTTTTGCCCTTGCCGTCGCCTCTGCTTTTGCCCTTGTCGTTGCTTGTTCTTTTGTTGTCATTCCGCAGCGAAGCGGAGGAATCTGCGTTTGCTCGTGCAGTTGTATTCGCCATCCACTCCACAAGTACACTCAAACCCGAACCATGCAAACGATCCCCTTAGCCGGCACCAACCGCCAAACCACCCGCCTCGGCTTCGGCTGTGGAAGCCTCATGGGCGCAACCAACCGCCGCGACTCGCTCAAGCTCCTCGAAACCGCCTACGAAGCCGGCATCCGCCACTTCGACGTAGCTCCGATGTACGGCTACGGCGAAGCCGAAACCTGCCTCGGCGAATTCCTCCAGCACCATCGCGGCCAAATCACCGTCACCACAAAATACGGCATAGCCCCGCCAAAAAAATCAGCCATCCTCAAATTGGGCCGCATCGTAGCCGGCCCCGTCCTCAAACAACTTCCCAGCCTCAAGCAAAGCCTCGCCCACGCAGCCAACGCCGCTACGCGCAACCCAACTCCCAACCAGGACCGACCCACCTTCACCGCCGCCCAGGCCAAAGCCTCCCTCGACCGCAGTCTCCTCGCCCTTCGCACCGACCACGTTGACCTCTGGCTCCTCCACGAAGCCACCGCCGCCGACCTCCACGACGACACCCTCCTGCACCTGCTCGAAGACGAAGTAACAAGAGGAACCATCGGCGTCTTCGGCATCGGCAGTAGTAGCGACAAAATCCCTGCCCTACAAGCCCAGCGACCCGCCTACTGCCGCACCCTGCAATACGAATGGTCCATTCTCGACTCGCAAATCCAAGACACACCCTCAGCACCCTTCCGCATCCACCACCGCGCCCTCACCAACAACTTCCGCGCCCTTCATACCGCCCTCATCAAAAACCCATCCCTGTGCCGACGCTGGTCCGCATCCGCCAACACCGACCTCAGCCACTCCGAAGCCCTCGCTCACCTGATGCTGAAGGCCTCCCTCGTCATGAACCCCACCAGCATCGTCCTCTTCTCCTCCAAAAATCCCGCGCACATCCAAGCCAACGTCGAACTCGTCGACGACACCAGCCTCGAGCACCCCGCTCGCCAACTCTACAATCTGGTTCAATCAGAACGCGACCAGCTTCTGATGACCATCTAACCTCTCAGGACCTATGCCGCATTAAAAATTAAAAGATGAGTTAGCCTGATAGAGGCGAGCCCACGCGTTCTCCCGACCAGAAAAAAAGGAAACAAGCAATGACTCCCTGGCGTCTATGGAGAACCCGGCTCATCCTCGTCTTCGCCGTCCTCGGCCCCGGCTTCATCACCGCCAACGTCGACAATGACGCCGGCGGCATCCTCACCTACTCCTCCGCCGGAGCCCAGTTCGGCTACACCCTTCTCTGGACGATGATCCCCATCACTCTCGCCCTCATCGTCGTGCAGGAGATGTGCGCCCGCATGGGCGTCGTCACCGGCAAAGGGCTCAGCGACCTCATCCGCGAAGAGTTCGGCCTCCGCATCACCTTCGTCATCATGATCCTGCTCGTCGCCGTCAACTTTACCAACGTCGTCACCGAGTTCTCCGGCATCGCCGGCAGCATGCAGCTCTTCCACGTCACAAAATATGTGAGCGTCCCCATCTGCTCGCTCATCGTCTGGGCTCTAGTCGTCAAAGGCGACTACAAGAGCGTCGAAAAGGTCTTCCTCATCGCCAGCGTCTTCTACATCGCCTACATCATCACTGGCGTACTCAGCGGCCCCGACTGGCACCTCGCCATCGTCGAAACCATCAAGCTGCCTCCCCGCAGCGTCTGGTCCAACAAGGCCTACGTCTACACCACCATCGCGGTCATCGGCACCACCATCACTCCTTGGATGCAGTTCTACCTCCAATCCTCGATCGTCGAGAAGGGAGTGAGCGTCCGCCAGTACAAAGCTTCGCGCCTCGACGTCATCATCGGCTCTATCTTCACCGACATCGTCGCCTGGTTTATCGTCGTCGCCTGCGCCGCCACCCTCTACACCCATGGCATCCGCAACATCACCGACCCTTCCGACGCAGCCGGCGCCATGAAGCCACTCGCCGGCCAGTACGCCTTCATCCTCTTCGCGGCCGGCCTCTTCAACGCCTCACTCTTCGCCGCGTCCATCCTTCCTCTATCCACCGCCTACACAGTTTGTGAAGGTCTCGGCTTCGAGAGCGGTCTGGACAAGGGCTTCCGTGAAGCGAAGTTCTTCTACTGGCTCTACAGCCTGCTCCTCTTCGCCGGTGCCGCTGTCGTCCTTATCCCGAACTTCCCGCTGGTCAAATTCAGCATCCTCTCGCAGGTATTGAACGGCGTCCTTCTCCCCCTCATCCTGGTCTTCATGCTAAAGCTCATCAACAAGCACGAACTCATGGGCAAATACACCAACAAACGCTGGTTCAACGTCATCGCCTGGACCACAGCGATCATCGTCACCGCCCTCTCCCTCGTCCTCGTCTGGAACACCCTACACGGCTAAACCCGCGACAGAGGGCCGACCGCGGATATTCAGGGATAAACACGGATAAAAAACAAAGACATGGACACGCCTTTGGCCTGAATCAGTTTTGCTCTTAAATCCGTTGTGCTCTAATCCGTGTTGATCCGCTAAATCCGCGGTAAGCTTCTACAACAGCTTGCCCTCAGACAAATCCCGAATCAGCCCCAGATCCGCCGCCAGAAAGTCATACCCCGGCAGCTCGCCCAGCGGAGCCCATCGCACATCGTTAAAGATCCGGTTTTCCAGCGCCCCATCGAACTCCCGCACCACAAAAAACTGAAGATCGATCGACCCGCCATTCCGGTACTTATGCCTGACCTGCGCCACCCGCCGGCCAATCACCGCCTTGATCCCCAGCTCCTCATCCAGTTCGCGCGCCAGGGCGTCCTCCGAACTCTCTCCAGCCTCGATCTTGCCCCCCGGAAACTCCCACTTCAAGCTCATCGGCTGATCCGCCTTTCGTTGGCAAATCAGCACTTCCACACCCGATGCCCCATCCCCCACGGTCCCTCGCAGGATCAACGCGGCCACCACCAGCCGCAGCGGCTTGGCTGCCGTCATCTCCGCGTGGTCTTCGACCTTGCCAATGGACTCACTCATGCCTGTAGATTAGACGAGGCACAACGCCAAAAGCCTCAATTCGCTTTACTTAGGCTCGACCGACACCGGATAGTAAACCGGCCATCCCTCCTGCGCACTCCGCTCCACCAGTCCCGGCGTCGGATTCACCGGAAAGGCCCGCCGCGCAATCCCGAGCATCGCCGCATCATGCACCGAATTGCCGAACACCGCATCCGGCGCCGTAACTCCAACCCGTGCCAGCGCCGCCACCTTGCCCTCATCCGTCGGCACATCCAACAGCACGTCCGTCACCACCCCGTCCCTCACCTCAACCCGCGCCGCCAACACCCGGTCGGCAGGAATCCCAAAACGTCGCACGCCCTCCTCAATCACCCAGTTGTTGGTCGAACTCACCGCCCAGATATCCGCGCCTGTGCCGCGAAGCTCCTCCACCAGCGCCAGCATCTCGGGAAAGATATTCCGCTCGATCTGCTTCTCGAAGAAAGCCCTGGCCCCCCGCCGCATCTCCTCCTCCCGCAGCCTCTGGTACATCTGCACCATCTCCCCGCAGATCGCCGCCTCCGACACCTCGCCCTTCAAATATCCCCGGTACCGTCCATCGATCCAGTCCGTCGCCTCCCTCGAAACCAGCCCCGTCTCGATCGTCCAGTTCATGAACCCGGACCCTGCATCCCCCGACCACAGCGTCCCGTCGCAATCGAAGACGGCCACCCTGGGCGACAACGCATGCACCGCCTCACGAAACTCCGGCGTACTCAAACGGCTGACTGCAACAACTTTGCTCACAGAACCCACTCACCTTTCCTACGCGGCACACCTCACGTGTCGACCGTCTACACTATGACCCGTTTTATGACCCTTCAGTATTAATCTTACGTTGCCCGTTCTTTTGTTTGTCATTCCTCAGCGCAGCGGAGGAATCTGCGGTTGTCTTTGCCGTTGTCTCTTCCTTTGCCTCTCACCCAGGCGAACGCCCGCACAGCAAATTGACAACCTCCTAAATCGGCGGCAACCCCTCCACCACCGCCACCCCAGGCGGAGGAACAAACGCAAAATCCGAGTCCTTCACCGGCACATTCTCCTTCAGGCCAGAGAAGACGAACTCCGTCACCGCTCCGTCCACCTCTTCCAGCCGCATCCGCTCAATCGCCCCCGCCGGCGTCACCCACAACGACAGCACCTTCACCCGTTGCTCCATCCCCTTCGGCACACCCGAGATCCGAAACCCCGCCCCATCCGCCGCCACCGTCAGATTGTCCAGTTCCTTCCTCAACTGCGTATGACCAAGCAGAAACCGCAGCGGGGACCGCAGATCGTCCAACTGCTTCGCCGGCACCCGCGTCGCCTGCGCATCTCCCGGCGTATAAAACCACGCAAACTTCCCATCCAGCACAAACACCTTGCCCACCGGAGCCGCATAGCTCCACCGCATCCGCCCCGGC
>Ga0210406_10001653_pt1 | contig 26741 bp, 23 predicted proteins | sample IncBWC30MmetaG_FD_155454 | JGI IMG/M metagenome (GOLD analysis project Ga0210406, IMG submission 155454) | Forest soil microbial communities from Barre Woods Harvard Forest LTER site, Petersham, Massachusetts, United States - Inc-BW-C-30-M | ecosystem: Environmental > Terrestrial > Soil >... | reverse complement strand
GCCAAACCGCGCCTCTTCCTCCCCGCGGTTTCCTCCTTACGAGGCTTTCGGACCCCGGCCCCGCGCCCAGTCCCAGCGCGCCTGCAAAGGCCGGCCGTCCGAAACCCTTCAGTGAAGCGGACATCGCAGACCGCGTCCGTGGACGGGAAAGTTGGGCGGACTCCAGTCATTTCGATGTGCGTAAGGGAACGGCGAATTTTGCGGCAAAAGCTGTCGCTCGGGCAGACGCTTGAGACCATTCACATCCGACCGTGTCGCGGCTGCAAGCGCGTCGCGATCCTTTGCCTGCGAGTTCATAGGCGTACGCGAGTTGCAAGCAGGATCGTTCACAATGAATGGGGCGGCGATCTGAGCGCCGATCGGCAACCCGCTGCTGCCGAATCCCGCCGGGACTGCAAGAGCTTGGGCGCCGAACATGCTGATGAGGAACGCGGGCTTCATCCGATTCATGGTAGGTCGGGCCGAATAACGTCGAACTCGGACTTTTCTTTCCAGCTGCCAGGACCCCAAAACCATGTTCAGCCAATCGATCAGACGCAAGATCGTCGGTATCGCCCTTGGCTTAGTCGTCCTCATGATCGCCACGTCCATCCTCTCAACGCTGATGGCGAATCGGGTCGGTCATTTGCTGGACGAGCTGACCAATAAATATGTCCCCGCCTATGGGGACCTGGCGCGCGCGCACGTGCGATCGCTCGAGGGCGCCCTCGCCCTGCGTCAGATGGTTATCGCCAAGATGCAAACGCCGCCGGATGACGCGGCTTTTGCGCAGCGCATGCAGATCTACCGGACCAAAGATGCCGAGGTTGCGGAAGAAGCCGAGGCCGCACGCAAACTCATCGGCTCGATCATTGAGGACACCAGCACCCCGTCGGACAATGTGGCGCTGGCGCTCATCGACGGCCGGATAGAAGCTGCCGTAACGGATGTTCGACGGCTCCTGACCGAAGAAAATCGCCGACTCATCAGCCAACTCGAGGCGCACGACTTTCCGGAGGTTCAACGCTCGCTCCAGAGGGCTGACGCCCTCCGAGACCACTTCAACCAAAGGATTGATGAAATCCGCGCGGGTATGCTGGCCCAGGTCCACGCCAGTGCTGCAACGGTTATGGTCGATCAGCTGCGGGCGACCTGGATCACGGTCATTGTCACCGCCATAGCCGCAATCTTGGGATTGCTGTTTGCAGGCTTGGTCGGCGGCGGGATCACCCGCCCCGTCCGGCTGTTGCTGCAAGGCACGCGCGACGTCGAGGCGGGCCAGCTCGATCGATCCATCGATGTCGTCACCCGCGATGAGATCGGTCAGCTGACGGCTGCATTCAATCGCATGGTCGGCCAATTGCGTCAGAAGGAACAAATGCGGCGGACGTTTGGCCGCTACATCGACCCGCGCGTGGCCGAAGGCCTCATCAATCAATCGGCGGCGGCCACCGAAGGTCAACGTCGGATGATGACGGTCATGTTCTGCGACATGAAAGGCTTTACGGGCCTGAGCGAAGGCATGACCCCGCAGGGACTCGTCAAGGTGATGAACCGCTATCTGTCGACCATGTCGGAGCCAATCCGAGCCCAGCAAGGGATCATCGATAAATATATCGGCGACGCCATCATGGCTTATTGGGGACCGCCGTTCACCGACGAAGCCGATGCAGCGCGCCTCGCCTGCCTCGCCGCCATCGACATGATGGGTCGCATCGGCGGCTTGCGCAAAGAATTGCCCGAGCTGCTCGGGGTGCGTTCGATCCCGACCGAATGCGACTTGCGCATTGGCATCGCCACCGGGGAAGCCCTCGTCGGCAGCATCGGCTCTGAATTCATGATGAGCTTTACGGTCATGGGCGATACGGTGAACCTCGCCTCGCGGCTGGAGTCCGCCAACAAGTTCTACGGCACCCGATGCCTGGTTTCGCAAGCGACGATTGCAGCCGCGGCCCAGGCGGTCGAGGCGCGTGAAATCGACCGCCTGGTCGTCGCCGGCCAGACCCGGCCGCAGATCGTGTTCGAGATCATGGGACGAGGGGGCGAGCTGTCGGCAGAGCAGATCGCATTGCGCGCGCACTATTCCGATGGGCTCGCCGCATACCGGGCGCGCCGCTGGGATGAGGCCACGAGCGCCCTGAAGGCGGCGCTGGCGGCATCGCCCGGCGATGGACCTTGCATGGTTCTCCTCACCCGCGCCGAGAGCTTGCGCGACAATCCGCCCCCCGCCGATTGGGATGGTTCGTGGCATCTCGATCAGAAGAACCCCGCGACCGGACCTACCGAGGTCAGTAGACCGTAAAGGTTTCGCGAGTCAGCCCCGGAGTTTGCTTGCCAGACCAACAGTGGTCGTCTGTTCGCAGCGAAGTGGGCGCCAATGGGGTTCTATCCTCCGGCGGGACGTGGGCGAGGACAGTTCCGGCAAGCGCGACCTAGCTGCCTATGTGTGGCCGCTCATGACCCACGCTTCCGGTGCGTAGTCGTCCGCGATGTCGGCAAGCCTGGAATTTCCGCTTTGCCTCGGATAGCAGCCGGTCCGCGGACGCGCAGAAACTTCCGCTTCGGGTCGATTTGACCTGTTCAGCAAATCCTCGACGAATGGCCGGTATTTGCGCATTCCGGCCGAAGACCCGCATCGCTTCGGGTCCGACTCCGGCCATCTGGTCGCCGATCCAATCGGGCATCAAGCTAGGTTCTCACCGCTAGTCGCCCTTGAGAGCCTCAAGAGCAGCGAGTAGGGCCCGCTGTTCATCATCGGTCATGCGATCCAGAACGCTCACATTCGCATCGACTGCTTGCGTGGGCTTGCCCCAGCCTCGATCGAGAATTGCGATTGCCGCTCCAACTCGAGCAGCGGCCGGTTTCGACCCGTCTTTCATGACGCTTTTCAGCGTCTTAATGGCATCCTCAGTGCATTCTTTTGCAGCGGCTTTGACGTCTGCAATTGCCTTTTTAGCAATCGTCGTTGCCTTTTCCTCTGCCTTTTTCTTGGGACGGCCTGGGCCACCAGGCTTTCCAGGCTTGAAGCTTGTTGAACGTCTACCGCCTCTCACAGCCTGATCTCCGCTCGACCGTAGACCAAGAGCTCACACACAGCGCGGTCAAGAGCCGGGCTGATTAGGCGCTCAGACATTCCGCACCTCCCGCCTCAAACCGGCGAGCGCGATCAGGCAGGCCTCGGCGCGGTCGATGTCGCACTTGCGGGCGAAGAGATCGGCTCGAGCCGGCCAGCGGGCGATCGCTCGGGTGCGCGCCAGATCCTTGTTTTCCGCGCCAGGCGGAATGTCGGCGAGCCGTTCCCATGTTGGCGGCGTCAGGAAGACAATCGGCAGGCCGAGCGCGCCAGCGCAGCCCTCAATGACACCGCGGGCGCGGCCGAAGGCGAACGCCGCAACCTTCGCATCGGTTGGACGCGCGCCGACAAACTCGCAGAAAGCTACTCGGGCCTGCGTGCGTGCGAGGATCCCCGCGAGCAGTGGCGCGCTGGTCGCGGTCCTGCCGTTCGACTCAGGCAATGCGGGCATGTCGACGACCTCGAGGAGATCGCCGCTTTCGTCCAGCAAGGCGAGCGCGCCCGACTTTCCGGGGTCAATTCCTAGGATCAAGGCAGCCACTCTGTACAAAAGTGACGGAAGTGACGGTCGATAGGCAAATCCCCGTTACCCGCGTGTGCGCGCGTGAACGGGTTAATCCTACGGAGCGTCACTAGCGTCACTTTTCGTCTCCACATGGTTCGTCGGGTTCGCGCAGGCGAACGCGCAGGCCATAGAAGCCCTTGCCGACATTCCTCTTGTGGTCGACGAATCCGCGCGTCTTGAGCTTCTCGCCGAGGCCCTTCTGCGAACCGGCGATCTCGCCAGCCTTGGCAGCCCAGTCACTCCAAGACGCGTACAGCGCGCTCAGAGAAGCCCAGTCGCCGGTGACGCGCTCGCAACGCTCATCGATCCACGCGGCGATCGCGTCTTCGGCCTCGAGATAAGCGGCGGTCGCGTCCAGAACCGCGCTCGGCGGGCGCAAACCTTCCGCCTGCCATTGCAGACACCCCTCGATGAGCCAAGCTAGAATCCCCGGCCATTCGGATTTTAGCTTCTCGGCCAGCTCGCCGTCGCGCTCGTCGGCCGGAATGGTCACTGCAAATGGCACAAGATGGAAGCGCCGGCGGATTGCCTCGTCGACGCTCCGAAGGCTGGGTTTGTGGTTGCCCGCGATGATGAGTTTGAACTGTGGGAGGAACTCGAAGAAGTCTTGGCGCATGAAACGCGCCGACACTCTATCGCCCCCGGTCAATTGCTTGATCCGCGCTTCCGCCCAGCGTCGCCCCTCTTCGGTTTCGCTAGCGGTAACGAGACGCGACCCACGAAGACCCGCAAGGTCGGTCGGGTGTCGGTCGCCATTGCTGGCCACGAAGGTCTCGAGTGGCGCCGTCTTGTGATAGTCCCCGAGAATCCCCGCGGCGGTCGTGAGCAGGACGGACTTGCCATTCGCGCCCGTCCCATAGGCGAAGAACAGGGCGTGTTCCCGCGTGAGACCAGTCAGGCTGTACCCCAGAACCCGTCGGACGTACCCGGCCAAGTCGGCGTCTGCGCCTGTGATCCTGTCGAGGAAGGCCAGGAAGCGCGGACATTTGCCGCGGGGGCCAACTGAGGTGATCTTCGTGATGTAGTCCTCTGGCCGATGAGGGCGCAGTGCGCCTGTTTTCAGATCAATGACCCCATCCGAAGTATTGAGAAGCCAGGGGTCGGAATCCCATTGATCGATTGTTGCCGCAATTCTGCGATCCGAGCGGACAAGACGCTCCACGGCGGCCACAGTCTTCCCGCTAGCGATTGCAGTCGCGACACCTAATTTATCGCACCCAGCAGCCGCCTCACGGCAAATAGAGCGAACTCGATCAAAGACGCAGAGTGTCTCGTCCGCCCGCCAACAGGATTCGGTCCAGACCATCCACCGGCCCCAGGCCGCGACATAACGAAGATTGCCGGCGTGACGTTCGGCAAAGCGCAGAGCCAATGCCTCGTCTGAGAAGGCAGGCGGGCGGTCCACCATCTCAGGCGCGCAGGGTGGCAGCAGGTCTACGCTCGTGATGGGGCGACGTGAGCCGTTCACTTGCCGACGTTCGGCGGCGTTGTCCGTCCCTCCATTTCCTTTCTCTTGGGCGAATCTCTCGATCTCACTCTTGAAAGCCACAAGGCGACCGTCACATGCGCGCAAGTCCGCCGCGACTGTGGCCCTTTCGTCATCGGACACATAGCCTGGCGTTGCCGTCATTTCGCTACTTCCCGAGCAAGACGAAGCCGGTCGTGGAAGCCGACGTTAAAGCCCGTGAACCAGGCATTGCGGCGCTCAAGCGGCCATCCGTGGAATCCGCGCGGATACCCGCCTTGCTCCCGATCCCCGTCGAAGCGGAGAAGGAAGGCGCAGCGGGCGCCGTCCCGATACTCGGCCGGCCATTGCGCGCGCAGCGTCGTCAGTTCGATCGCCGTCATGTCGCTTGCCTTTCCGAGTCAGGCTCGCAGCCCATGGCCTTTACGGTAGCGAAGGCTTCACGGGTCACGGCGGCGACTTGTCTGCAACAATGCGTCTCCACGAGACATTCGCCTCGCTCTGCCGCCAGCGCGATCGAACTCCAGTAGCTTGAGGCGAGGTTTGCGAACTCCGCGATCGCGTCAAAGCGGGCGTGGTCCAGAGCGCCGGCAATAGTATGGGCTGCGCTCATCGGGCCGGCTCTCGCCACTTCTGAGGTAGGCATCGATCAGGCCGCGTTTCTGTTGGCCTGGGCGCGAAGACGGTCGACGTAAGCCTCGATCGACGATACGACGACGCGGGTGGCTGTTCCGATCTTGACGATTTCGAGCTCGCCGCCCGCGATCAACTCGTAGAGCTTCGTGCGGCCAATGCAGAGCGCCCGCATGGCTTGGTCGACAGACACAAGCAATCTGCCGGCAAGACCGCTGAGCAGTTGAGCATAGTTAAGGGCATTGCGAGAAACGCCCTCTCCCAGGGGCTCCGATGCCTTGAACATTGTTGCTCCCGTCAGAAGTTGCGCCCGAACATGTGCGCATACGGGCGATACTACGCGGAGCAGCGATATGCACGTATAATGTATGTAGTAAACCGGACAGACAAGCCTAGTCTTGTCCGTTTAATCAGCGGAGTGGTGCAATACATCCATGAGCGTTCCCACTTCGACAAATGACCGCTTTTGGCGACTCGCGTCCCGCGTCTTGACCACGACGAGGGCGCCGATCTTGATCCATTTTTCGAGCATAGCCGAGATTCTTAACCGCTCTGTCTTGTCAAGGGCGTCGAGCTTTAGGGCGGAAGCGACGGCATAGCCTACCCAACGCTTCGCCCGAGAGTTCACACGCCAGCGGCCATTTGCGACGCGGGTTTGTACCTCACGCAGATCTGCGTCCGTGACGCCGGCGAGAGCGTCCCGCCATTTCTTGGGTCGGCCCGATCGGCGGGCAGTTACCGATCTCTGCGCGTTTTCGTCGCGCTTTTCGGGCCGCGGCGTTCTCCTCATATTGAGGAGCGGAGGCAGCCAGCCTCGCGACGATAAAATCCTCCTCCTCTTGGGTGACCATGAAGCCGCCGCGGGCTCGCGCATACACAGCTAGCTCCGCATACAAGGTCTGTCGTTCGGGACCTTCCGGGATCCGCGCAGCATCGAGCCATCGCTGCTCCAGACGCCCCGCGGACGGCAAAATTTTTGCGATCGTCGTATTCGCTGGCGCCCCTAAACGCCTCCTCTCAATCTGCTCTCTTAAACGCTCTCGCTCAGGGCTAGGTGGGAGGCTATTAATCCATTCTGGGCTTGGCAACCTCGCCTTAAACTTCGCATTGAGAATAGGGCGTGTCTGCGATTCATGTTGCGTGGCTTTCTGGCTACTGAGTATCGCGAGTAACCGGCCCTCTGCCTCAAGCGCGATCTTTGAGGACCGAATTGCGCCCGCCAGATCCGGGGCCATCTGCACGATCGACCGCCCCGTCGAAGAGTCGAGTTCGTCACACAGTGATTGCCAATCGGGCTTGATCCTTGGTCTATTCCCTGCCGTCATCTCTACGGCCTCTAGCCTTGCCAGTGTGGAGGCGCGCGACATTCCATATCGCGAGCCATAGCGAGCCCTAAGTGGAGCTTGGGGAAGCGAGCGGGCTTCTCTCGCTTGTCGGGCCGACCGGCCTATCCCGCGCTTCTCTGCGCCACTAGGCTTTCCTCCACAGCGGCGTGACCTTTTCGCGTACGCTCGACGGCTCGCAGTAGGCAGCCCACGCCTCCATGAGCTTCCGGCGCTTCTCCAGAGCATCGCTTCGGCGATAAGCCTGCTCGGCCTTATCCCCGACGACATGCGCGAGTGCTGCTTCGGCGACCTCTCGCGGGAAGTTCGTCTCATTGCCGGCCGAGTCCCGAAAGGCGCTCCGGAATCCATGAACCGTAGCGTCGGCAACTCCAAGACGGGTCAGAACCTTTGCCATGGCGACGTGTGAAAGCGGACGCTCCCCTCGCGGGCTCGGAAAGACGAACTCGCAAGTTCGCGATTCCGAGAGGCTGTCGACGATGGTTATGGCTCGCCCCGAAAGCGGCACCCTGTGTTCTCGGGCCGCCTTCATTCGGGGTGCGGGGATGGTCCATACCTTTTCCCGCCGGCTGATCTCTGACCATTTGGCGCCGAGGATCTCGCCCGTGCGCGTCGCGGTGAGAATGCAGGCCTCAAGCGCTCGAGCAGCGATAGCGAGCTCTGAGCGTAGCTTCTCCATCAAGGTGGGGATGTCCCGGTATGCCATCGCTGCATGGTGACCGCGTTTGAGCTTGGGCCGCTTCGGCAAAAGGTGGGAAAGGTGGCCACGCCAAGCGGCCGGGTTTTCCCCCGAGCGATGGCCCTGCGCCTTAGCAGCATCGAGAACGGCCTCGAGACGGCCGCGGAGCCGCGACGCCGTTTCTGGCTTCTCAAACCAGATCGGCTTCAAGACCGAGAGGACCGCCTCTGTGTCGATCTCATCGACCGGACGAGACCGAAGCGTCGCGATTCCCTCCGTCAAGCTCGAGCGCCACTGCTCGCGATGCTTGGCGCTCCTCCACTCGCGCTCCTTGCTCTTAAGAAGCTCATCCGCGATTTCGCCAAACGTGGGCCTCTTGGCCAACGCTCGCCTTTCTTCTTGGCGTACTTCGATCGGATTGCGCCCGGATCGGAGTATCTGACGGTACTTGTCACGGTCCGCACGCGCTTCGGCGAGCCCGACGCCGGACTCCACCGAGCCCAGGCCCATCTCGGGGCGGGTGCCGCGCCAAGAGAAACGGTAAACCCAGGTCCGGGTTGGGGTCGATGAGACGCAGAGGTAAAGGCCGCCCCCGTCCGAATAGATCCCCGGACCGGTCGTCTTCACCTTCAGCGCGGTCAACCTCGGCAAGCCAGTCCCCCAGCCAGTCCCCCACAAATGAGCGGATTCTAGCGAACGGGGCCGAACACGCAAGAATGCCGCGCGAGTTATCCATCTGTTTTTTAATCCGAATTAGAATGGCGGCGGACGGGGGTGAACGACAGGTTAGCGGAACTCTTCACCCCGAAGCTGGTGACGGTGTTTCGCGAGGGGTACAGCTTCGCGAATTTCCGGTCCGACCTGATGGCTGGACTGACCGTGGCGATCGTCGCGCTGCCGCTCTCGATGGCGATCGCCATCGGCTCGCACGCCACGCCAGCGCAGGGCCTTTACACCTCAATCGTCGGCGGCTTCGTCGTGTCGCTGCTGAGCGGCAGTCGCTTTCAGATCGGCGGGCCGGCGGGCGCCTTCATCGTGCTTGTCGCGGCCACAGTGCAGCAGCACGGCATGGATGGCCTGATCCTGGCGACGATCCTGTCAGGGATCATGCTGATGGCCATCGGCTATCTGCGGCTCGGCACGTACATCAAGTTCATCCCCTATCCGGTTACGGTCGGCTTCACTGCGGGCATCGCGGTCACGATCTTTTCGAGCGAGATCAAGCCTCTGCTCGGCTTGTCCTTCAGCGGCGCCGAGCCGGGGCCGCTCCTGGAGAAGATTCCTTTTCTGTGGTCGAAGCTGTCCACGCTCTCGCCTGCCGCCGTCGGCCTTTCGCTTACAAGCATCGTGCTGTTGGCGGGCTTGCGCTTTTGGCGGCCGCGCTGGCCGGCGATGTTGATCGTTGTCGCGTTGGCTGCGCTCGCGACCGTCGCGCTCAAGCTGCCCGTCGAGACCATCGGATCACAGTTCGGCGGAATTCCGCGTGACCTTCCGTTGCCGGCGCTGCCGCATCTCAGCTTGGAGAAGATTCAGGCCGTGTTGCCCAACGCGATCTCGTTCGCACTGCTCGGCGCCATCGAATCGCTGCTCTCCGCCGTTGTCGCCGACAGCATGACGGGACGGCGCCATCGCTCGAATTGCGAGCTGGTCGGTCAGGGGGTCGCGAACGTTGCCTCGGGGCTGTTCGGAGGCGTCTGCGTCACCGGGACCGTGGCGCGAACCGCAACAAATGTCCGGGCAGGGGCGCGCAGTCCCGTCTCGGGCATGGCGCATGCGCTGTTCCTGCTCCTCTTCATCCTGGTTGCGGCGCCGCTCGCGAGCTACATCCCTCTCGCCGTCCTCGCCGCCGTGCTCGCGGTCGTATGCTGGAACATGTTCGAGCGCGACGCTTTCGCAACCTTGCTGAGGGCCTCGCGCGGCGACGCCGCCGTGCTGTTGGCGACTTTCGGCATCACCCTGTTCAGAGGGCTGACCGAGGCGATTGTGGTCGGCTTCGCGCTGGGATCCGTCTTGTTCATCCACCGCATGTCGCAGACGACGGCGCTCGAAACCCATGTGCCGCTGGTAGCCGAAGACGATGTTCCCGACGACGAGTCGCGCGAGGCCTATGACGAGACGTCCGGGCAGGATCCGAGCGTGGTCGTCTACCGGATTTCCGGCGCGTTCTTCTTCGGCGCCGCCGCGTCCATTGGCGCCGTGCTCGAGCGCATCGGCGACGCGCATCGCAACCTGATCATCGATTTCTCCGCCGTGCCGTTCGTCGACTCGACGGGCGCCAAAACCATCGAGGGTCTCGCGCACAAAGCCGCGCAGCGCGGCGTCGGCGTCACCCTCACGGGGATGTCGGAGGGGGTGAGGAGGGAACTGGCCGCGCAAGGCGCCCGCCGACCGCTGGTCAACAAAGCGCCTTCGATCGATCAGGCCTTGGCTGAAATTCGTAGCAAAGGGTCGACATAGGAAGTCGGGCATCGCTTCTTGAAGCCGTGGGTAGCGGCGCCCAGGGACATCGTCCGCAGACTGCTCAATCGAGGCCTGGGGCGATGGCGAGATGTGGCGCTTCGCCATGTCAATCGCCTGCTCGCCCAGCACCATGCCGAGCAAGCCGATCAGCGCGATCAGCGGCGGGGCTGGAGATCGCACCTGGACAAGGCCATAGGCGAGGCCGACGGCGAGACCCATGATGAGGGAGACGAGGTAGCCGATCATGACAGCCTCCTAGTCCTGCGGCCGCAGCACGATGCGGCCAGTCGCGCCCGCCGCGACTTTGCGATAGGCCTCCTGCGCCTCGCCGAGCCCGCAGGTCTCTGCGATCGGCGCGGCGCGGTAATCTCCGGCGACGAATCCAGGAGTGAGCGCATCCAGGACCTGTGCCGACGCGGTCAGATCGCGCTTGAGCGTGTCCACGCCGAAGAGCCGGCTCTCATTGTGATAGAAATCCGCGAGATCAAAAGTCACTTCGCGCTGGCCGGTCGCGGCGATTTCGACCAGCCTCCCGCGCCAGGCGAGACATTTGAGAGCGCTGCGGAACATCACGCCGCCGACCAGATCGAAGACGACGTCCGCGCCTTTTCCCCCGGTCGCCGCCCGAACTTCCGCAGGCAGGTCGTCCGCGCCGATGATCAGCGTCTCAGCTATGTCGCGAATTGGCGCGTTGTCAGCCGGCGCGCGCGTGTCCGCTCCGATCACCCGGGCGCCGAGGCGTCGCGCGATCTGGGCGGCGGCGCTGCCGACGCCGCCTCCGGCGCCGATCAAGAGCACGATCTCCCCGGACTTCAGGCCCGCCGCTTCGATGCCGCACCACGCGGCCACATAATTGACTCCGACCGAAGCCGCCTCTTCGAAGCTGAGGATTTTGGGCTTGCGACGCAGGCTCGCGACCGGCACGGCCATCATCTCGGCGTGGGTTCCGTCGCGGGTAAAGCCGGTATCGCCGCCCGTGCCCCAAACCTCCGCGCCGATCCACGCGAACGGACCCGCCTCGACCAGACCGGCGAAATCGCGCCCAGGCACCCGCGAAGCGTTGTCTGGCTCATGGCCCCCGCGACGTTCTTCACGTCGCTCGGATTGATTGAAGCCGCCAGGACTCGCACGACTGCGGTCTTCTCGTCCGCTATGGGCGCAGGAATCTCCACGGCTTTAAGAACCGAATGATCTCCAAAGCCTTCGAACTGTATCGCACGCCTGATCGCCTCCTTCATTGACGTTTGCGTGGAAGAGAGAATGGGCGCGCAAGGAGGAGGCCGAAAGCCGCGAAAAAGGATGCTATGCTTCCTGCCAGCGGAAACATTGGAGACGGCCTTGCCGGACGGCTACGGCGACATCGAGCTTTTTCGCGCTGCCTGAGTTCTGGGGCGAAGTGCAACCCCCGGCGTCACTGAAGGGGCTCGATATTCCTTCTCGCCGAGCCGCCTTCGTCCCCTGGAAACCGAGCAGAAGGCCGGCGTTCGGAATGGGAAACCCGACTTTTCGTTGAGGAACCAATGCTGTCGACGGGGTTGCACTTCGCGTCGGAATCCACCCTGTCGTGGAGGCCGGCGGTATCTCCGCCGGCGCGGAAGCGCTAGGCTCCTCGCCGCCCGCTGTCAGCCGCCGCGTCAAGGCGCTGGAAGCGCGCCTGGGCGTGCGGCTGGCTGATCGCAGCGCGCGGCGTTTCCGTCTGACCGACGAGGGCGCGCTCTATTACGAGCATTGCCGGGCCATCCTGAAAGATCTGCGGGACGCCGAAGCCGAGGTGTCGGCGCGGGGGACGACGGCGCGAGGCGCCTTGAGGGTTGGCGCGCCGATGGAGCTTGACCGGCGTCGGATCGGACCGTTGTTGGCCGAATTCGCGGCGCTCCATCCGGCGTTGGAAGTGCATCTGGCGCTTTCCGACGCCGGACTCGAAGTCGGAGAGGACGGGCTCGACGTCGCCCTTCGCATCGGTCGACCCGAGGATCAGGCGGTGATCACGCGCAAGATCGCCTCCACAAAGCGCATCGTCTGCGCCGCCCCGTCGTATCTCGCGGCGCGCGGGACGCTGGCGAGACCCGCCGATCTCGCGGCCCATGAATGCTTGCGCCTCGCGCGGCGCCACCGCCTGCTCGACCGCTGGCGGTTCCGCGCTGAGAGCGGCGTGGAGGAGGTCAAGGTCGGCGGCCAATTTTCCAGCAGCAGCGGCGACGTTCTGCATGCGTGGGCGCTCGAGGGACGGGGCCTCTCGCTCGAGGCGCTCTGGGATGTGGCGGAGGATCTGCGAGCCGGAAGGCTGGTCGAATGCCTCGCGGATTACTGGTGCGACAGCGTCGATCTCTTCGCCGCGTTCCTGCCCGGCCGGCCAGCGCCGCCCCGCATCCGGCTGTTCGTGGATTTCATCGCCTCGGCCGGCCTGAGCTGAGCCCCGCTCGCTTACGGGACCAGTACGCCGGGGTTCATGATCCCGGCCGGGTCGAGCGCGCTCTTGGCCGCGGCGAACGCTTTGCCGAACAGGTCGGGCCGCTGCGCGCGGTACCATGGCATATGGTCCCGCCCGACCGCATGATGATGCGTGATCGTGCCGCCGGCCGCGATCAGCGCGTCGGAAGCGCGCGTCTTGATATGCCGCCATTGCTCGATCAGCCGTCCCGGATCGCCGCGGACGTTGAAGGTGTAATAAACGGCCGGCCCGTCCGGATAGAGGTGCGTGAAGCGCATCGAAACGGTTCCCTTGCGGCCGGTCGCCTCGACGAGCGCGTCTTCCGTCGCCTTGCGCACGGCCTCGTGGAACGACTCGAACTTGTCCCAGGTGATGGCGGTCTCGAACGTGTCGTTGATAACGCCCATCGGCACGGTCAGCTCGCGCGCATAGGGCATGCGGATGAAGGCGGTGCGCCAGCGCAAGCCTGCTGCCTCATCGACATGGCGACGCCCGCCATTATCCTGCATGAGCTCGACGGCGCGCGCCATCCAGGCGTCGACCGGATGGTCGGAAGATTCGAAGGCGAGCACGAGCAGGCTTTCCTCATAGGCGTTGACCCCGTAGGCGCCCGCTTCGGCATTGTCGATGACGCGCAGGTTCGATGGGTAAAGCCCGGCTTGCGAAGCGGCGCGGACAGCTCGCGCGGCGGCGAAGAAATCGGGGAAGCCGAACACGGCGTCGGCGCGGAAGCGCGGCCGCCCTTGCAGCCGCATCCACGCTTCGGTGATGATGCCGAGCGCGCCCTCCGAGCCGATCATCATGCGGTCGGGGCTGGGGCCCGCGCCCGAGCCTGGCAGGCGGCGCGATTCCATGACGCCAGCGGGCGTCACCGTGCGCAGGCTTTCGACGAGATCGTCGATATGCGTGTAAAGCGTGGCGAAGTGCCCGCCCGAGCGGGTGGCGATCCAGCCGCCGAGCGTCGAGAACTCGAAGCTCTGCGGATAGTGGCGCAGAGCGAAACCATGCGGCTTCAGCGCCGCCTCGATCGCAGGGCCTAAGATGCCAGCCTGGATGCGCGCGGCGCGGCTGGTGGCGTCCACTTCGAGCACGCGGTTCAGTCGCCGCATGTCGAGGCTGACGGCGCCCGCGTAGCCGTCGCCAACGACCGGCTCGACGCCGCCCACCACGGACGAGCCGGCGCCGAAGGGAACAACGGCGACCTTTGCGCCGCTTGCCCAGTCGAACACGGCCGCGATGTCGGCTTCGATTTCGGGGAGCGCAACGAAATCGGGCGCATTGGCGAAATCACGCGCAAAGGCGCGCACGGTCTCAGGGTAGGACTTGCCGTAGGTATGGAGGAGCCGCTCGTACGGGTCTTGGGTCAGGACGCTAGCTAGCGAGGCGGGGGCCGAGATGCGCGGCGCGCGCAGCGCGATGTCGGAGGCCTGCGGCGGCGCGGCTGCGGCGCTCTGCTCGACGCTGAGCTTCTCGGCGGCGAAGCGGAACAAGCGCGAGCGTTCGTCCTCATCGAGGCCCTCGCCCTCACGCCCCCAGCCGTAGAATTTGAGCCGCTTTCCCATGAGCCGATTACCTCAAGTGGCGGACGCGGACATTATACCGAAGCTGCCGCCAACTTTCGATCAAGCGTGACCAGCTCGGCTTTCAACGAACGCGCAAGCCATAGGTAGCTCGCGTCGTAGGCAGTTAGGCGCGTTGCCTCTGCGAGGTCCAGGATCGCGGGATGGTCCACGGCGACAGTTTCAACTCTTAGCCTGTGCAGGAGGTGAAACGCGGCGCGAAGAGTATCCCGATTGTTAGGCTGCCGCCGCACCTTGGTCAGGCACACGTTGGCCAGTTCAAAATCGACGAGAGATGGCGCCACCAATCGCGCGCCTTCCAGTCGTTGGGCGATGCTATCCGCTTCTGGCTCCGCGAACAGCAAAGCGGCGAGCGCGGAGGCGTCTACAACCTTAGCGTCGGTCACGGTCGGCCCGCACAATGGCAGCCGAGTCAGCCTGCGTATGGAGGCCGAGGCCGCGCACCTCCGCCAGCAGTTCGGCGGGAGTCAGCGCCTGCTCGGAGTGGACGGCCTGTTCGATGATGGCGAGCAACTCGCCCTGAAGCGATCGATGCTGTCGCGCCGCCCGCTGTTTAAGGCGCTGAACGACTTCGTCGGGGACGTTCTTGATCGATAAATTCATGGTTCCAGATCCGATCCGTTTCGGAACCGTCATAGCACAAAACCAGGCTTATGCGGTCGACCCCTCCGCCGTCGCCCGCATCGCCGACCAAACCGCGGCGACGTCCGCTTCCTCCGTCGTCAGCGCCCCGATCGAGACGCGGGCCATCCAGCGCCCGTCGAGGACGGCTGGCGTCAGATAGGCCGCGCCCGAGCGATTGACCGCTTCGACCCAGGCTTTGGTGTGGGCGTCGAGCGCGTCGCCTTTCAGCCCCTCGGGCTCGTGGCGCACGCAGACGGTCTGCAAGGGAACCGGGGCGACGACCCGCCAGCCCGGAGTCGCGGCGACCTTTTCCGCAAGCCATTGCGCATTGGCCATGTCGCGGCGAAGGCGCTTCTGCAATCCGCTGACTCCCTGTTCGCGAATGATGAACCAGAGTTTCAGCGCACGGAAGCGGCGCCCGAGCGGGATGCCCCAATCGCGCAGGTTCTTGACCTGCCCGTCGACGGAGGATTGCAGGAAGCTCGGATTGGTCGACATCACGCGCATCAGATGCTCGGGATCGCGCACGTAGTAGACCGAGCAGTCGAACGGCGCGCCAAGCCACTTATGCGCATTGATCACGAGTGAGTCCGCGCCCTCGACGCCCTCCCACATCCAGCGGCACTCGGGCAGGATCATCGCACTGCCCGCCATCGCGGCGTCGACATGCAGCCAGATTCCATGGCGCCGCGCGATTTCGGCGATCGGCGCGATCGGATCGATCGCCGTCGTCGCCGTGGTGCCGACCGTCGCGACGATCGCGCAGGGCAGGTCGCCGTTGGCGAGATCCTCTGCGACCATTTCCGCCAAGGCGTCGGCGCGCATGGAATATTGGCCATCGAACGGAACGAGACGGAGATTGTCGCGGCCGAAGCCGGCGAGCAGCGCGCCCTTGCCGACGGAACTGTGCGCGTGCGCCGACACGTACACGCGAGGGATACGCGTTTCGCCCTGCAGGCCGCCGCGCGCCACCGCGTAGTTGGTCCCCCGCTCGCGGGCGCAGATGAGCGCGACCAGCGTGCTCGTGGAGGCCGTGTCCTGGATCACGCCGCTCCAGGTGGTTGACAGTCCGAGCATCTGCCTCAGCCAATCAGTGACGACTTCCTCGATCTCTGTCACCGCCGGACTCGATTGCCATGAGAGCCCGATCACGCCGAGCCCGGTGCTGACGATGTCGGCGAGGATTCCCGCAGGCAGGGCGTTGGCTGGGAAATAGCCGCAGAAGCGCGGGTGCTGCCAAAGCGACAGGCCGGGGACGACGACGCGGTTCAGATCCTCGATGACCGCGCCGAAATCTTCCGGCTCCTTCGGCGGCGCGGAGGGCAGGGCGTTGCGGATTTCGCTCGGCCGCGTTTTGGCCATCACCGGCCGATCGGCCAGGCTCTCGTGGTACTCAGCGAGCCAGTCGATGAGCTCATGGCCGTAGCGGCGGAATTCTTCAGGAGACACGAGCGTCCTCATGAGTCGACATGAGGGTGCGGAGCAAACGAACTAGAGGCTCGGCGGTTAAAGTCAAGCCGGCGCGCTCGCGAAGCCTTGAGAGGGGGTGACGGTAGAGCAAACAGTACTCATTCGCGATGCAGCGGCCCACTTTAGCAGTCAAACATATGCAATCGAAAAGTGCCGTCGGGTCAATGGGCCAGCTATTGCAAATGTCTTCAATTCAAGTTTTGAATTATCATCGACCCGGTTTGGTCAGCGAGGCAGCTAGAACGAGCAAGAACGTGCTCTATAGAATGCCAGGGTCCGAAGACGGAGGCATTGCCCGATCTTCAACAATAAAAGACATTCCGTGCCAGCCAAACTGCACGAAGGGTGAGAAATGGAACCGCCTGTCGTTTCGCAGGAACTCTAGACAGGCTAGGCGCTCTCCCGAGAGCGTGTGAGGCGAGTAGCAAAAGTAATCATCGAGGGCGAGGATCATCCCGTGCTTCATGCGGGCGCCAAGGAACTGAAACACAATTTTGGTGGAGCTGAAAAGATCGCAATCGATGTATGCCATGGCGACGTCGTTTGGTAGAGGAAGGCCAATTCTATCCTCGTGCGCGATCGTGTCCTGATAGTATCCAGGGACGGTAGTGTAATCCTCGTCGGGGATGCCGTTTTGCCGGCAGATCGCTTTAAAGTTTTCTAGGCTGGTGCTCATATCTCCCTCGACCCAATTGGGGTGTTCATCTTCGGGCCCGGCTTGTTGGCGGCAAGCCTTGAAAGGAGTCGAACGACCACAATTTACAGCGAAGGTGTGCCCGCCGGCTTCCTGATATGCAAGCGTAAAGGTCATCCCGCCCCATGAGCCGAATTCTAGGTAATCGCCAGAGATTCCGTTGAAACCTAGCGCGCAGAACGATTTGCGCATCAACTCTCGGCGCTCGCTCCGCTCGTAGTATGTCCTCGTTTGAAACAGGGCATTTTTAACATCTCGAAGAGGGGCAAGCACTTTCGCTGGCAGAGCTGCACGTATGCTTCGCTTTAGGAACGTCATCGGCCTCTCCCGAATAGCGCTCACTATTTGCTCTCTGGCTTACCATACGGCGATCGTCGTGAACTCCATTAATTCCAAGCGCTCAAGGCCGTCTTTGGACGCGCCTGCCAGCAGATTAATCTTTATAAGCCATCATAAGTTTTATAAACTAATAATTGCCGGATCGTGAGGTGGGTAGTGGCTGGTCACGAGCGTCGCCTCGTGGCCACGGCGCAAGGACCACACGCCTTTCGAACGCGGAAGCTGCGCGAGTGCATAAGCCCGGTCCGTCCTCGGTGAGGACGTTCCGTCCTGTCGCCTAAGATCATGTGAGGGCGCCCTCGCGTCGCGCCGTCATCAGGCCGGTGAACGCTTCCGGCGTCGTGACGGGGAGGCTGCAGGTCTGTCCCTGACAGAGCATGGCGATCGGCGCCTCCGCGCGTGGTAGATCGGCGCGCGGCGATCCGTTCGGCCATAAACGCCGGTCCAGGCGCAGCACGGTCAGCGAGGGATCGGGCGCTTGTAATGCGACCGCGGCGAGCGCTTGGCTCCCCGGATCGTCGAGCGGCCCGTCGACGACCACCGATCCGCCGCGCGCCAGCATGTCGGCGCTCATCAGCGTAAGCGGACTACCGCCGAGCCCTTCAGGCGCTCCGGAGACTGAGCGGATGAGGCCCTCGGCCGCCTCGCCCCAGCGCGCTTCGTCGGTCAGATGCCAGAGACGCACGAACATCTCGGCGAGGAGTCCGACGCCCGACGGCGTCGCCCCGTCGTGCATCTGACGCGGGCGCGCGCCTGGCACGTCGGCGGCGTCTTTGGCCGTGAGATAGAACCCGCCGGCGCCGTCGCCGAACAGATCAATGGCTTCGCTCGCCATCTGGCACGCCGCCTCTAGATCACGAGGGTTGCCGCTTGCCTCGAACAGAGCAAGCGCGGCGCGGGACATTGAGGCGTAATCATCGAGGAGGGCGCGGGCGCCGGGATGTCCCTCCCGCCAGGCATGCAGGAGCCGGCCGTCTGCTCCACGCAGTTTCGTCATGATAAAATCGAACGCGGCGCGCGCGATAGCCAGCCACCCCGGCTCGTTGAACACAGCGCTGGCGCGGGCGAGCGCGGCGACGGTCAGGCCATTCCAGTCGGCGAGCACCTTGTCGTCGCGGCCAGGCTTCGGACGCGCCTCGCGCAGCGCAAAGAGCTTGGCGCGCGAGGCGGCGAGGCCCACTTCTTCGTCCGGCGAGCAGCGCGGCGTGACGCGGCGCAACACCGTGCGGTCTTCCCAATTGCCACCCCGCGTCACGTCGTAAGCGGCCTTGAAACGCTTCGCGGCGTCGCCGAGCGCGGCGTCGACGTCCTCTTCGTCCCAGACGTAGAACAGGCCCTCCTCGCCGTCCTGATCGGCGTCGAGCGAGGCGGCAAACGCGTCGCCGACCCGCATCTCTCGCTCAAGCCACTCGACGGTCTCTCGCGCTCGCTCAGCAAAGATCGGATCGGGCCACAACGAATGAACAAGGGCCAGCAATTCAAGGATCTGCGCATTGTCGTAGAGCATCTTCTCGAAATGCGGCACGAGCCATACGGCGTCGGTCGAATAGCGCGCGTAGCCGCCGCCGAGATGATCGTAAATGCCGCCGGCGTTCATGGCTTCCAGCATGGCGCGTAACGCCTCACCGAAGGACGGGTCGCCACGGCGGAACATCTCGTTCCAGAAGAAGCGGAAGATCGGCGCGTTGGGAAATTTCGGCGCGCCGCTCAAGCCCCCATGAACGGGATCGACGGCGCTCCTCAGCGCGTCACCGACGCGGGTGAGGTCGGCGGGCGAGACGCCGGGGCCCGCGTTTAGCTCGGAGAGTTTCGCCAAATGGTCGGCGAGGGTGAGGCCCCGGCTCTCCATCTCATTGCGCTGCGTGCGCCACGCGGAAGCGATCGACTGGAGAACCTGCCGGAACGAGGGCCGGCCATAGCGCGGCTCAGGGGGCCAATAGGTGCCGCCGATCATCGGTTTGCCGTCAGGGGACAGGAACATGGTGAGTGGCCAGCCGCCTTGCTGGCCCAGCGCGTGGAGCGCGGTCATGTAGATGTGGTCGATATCCGGCCGCTCTTCGCGATCGACTTTGATGTTGACGAATAGCTCGTTCATGAGACGGGCCGTCTCGGCGTTCTCGAACGACTCGTGCGCCATCACGTGGCACCAATGGCAGGCGGCATAGCCGATCGAGAGCAGGATCGGGCAGTCGCGCCGTTTGGCCTCGGCAAGCGCGTCGGCGCTCCAGGAGCGCCAATGCACCGGGTTGCCGGCGTGCTGCAAAAGATAGGGTGAGGTCTCCTGCCCAAGGAGATTGCGGCCGGATTCCATGTGAGATCCTCCGCTTTGGCCTCAAGCCGCCAGCGCGGCCTTCAGCATAGCCTTGAACCGGCGCGAGTCGAGGGTCCACAGGATGTCGGCGCCTTCGTGCCCGCCGGCGGCGTCGCGCCAGACATGGGCGTTGTTATCGTCGTGGTGCACATTGAGCCGGTCGACGACCGTCATGCCCCGCGTGAGCTCGCTTCCGCTTTCGATCGCCACGCGATGACGCGACCACGCGAGGCCGATCGAGCGGTCGAGCGCCACCGCCATGGCGGTTGGATCGGCGAGCGAGAGGCCGATCTCGCCTGTCTGCACCCGATAGGCGTCGCGGGCTGTGCTATTCGATTCAATGGCGAACTTCGCCTTGGCCGTGCCGAGCGCCTCGATCGCCGCGATTTCGTCGTCCCTCAAAACGGAGGGGCCGCGCGAAACGTGCCAGCCAATCATTTCGATGTTGAGCTTCGAGCGGAAGACGGCGCGCGCCGCTTCCGGGTCGACCCAGATGTTGTATTCCGCCGCCGGCGTCACGTTGCCCTCGCAGCAGGGCGCGCCGCCCATCACCACACAGCGGCCAATCCGCTCCGCCAGCCCCGGATCGCGTTCAAGCGCGAGCGCGATATTGGTGAGCGGCCCGAGCGTCACCAGGGTGAGGGCGGGCTCCGCCTTCGCGATGCGCACAATCGCCTCGACCGCGTGTTCGCGCTCTGCCTTGCGCTTTGGCGCGGGAAAACCGCGATCGCCGAGGCCGTCTTTGCCATGGAACCAATGCGCGTGGTCGTGCGCGCGGTTGAGCGGCTTGTCCGCACCGGCGAACACGGGAACGTCGGAATTGCAGATCTCAGCGGTTAGCAGCGCGTTTTGGGTTGCCTGTTCAAGGCCGACGTTGCCGGCGACCGTGGTCAGGCCGAGGACCCTGACGTTGGGCTCGGCGAGCGCCATGATGATCGCGACGGCGTCGTCGGAGGCGGTGTCAGTGTCGATGAGAAAGTTGCGCATGAGCGCGGAGCCTGACAGGGCATCAGGCGCCCGGTCAAGCCTCGCTCTGGCGCTCGGTGTCCTGCGAAAGCGTGTCGCGGACTCCTGCGACACGAAAGTCAGGTCCGCGTCTCAGCAACGCGAACCTGGGGTGCGACGTTTTAGATCACTTGTGGGAGTGGTCGTGAGCCGTCGCCGTATGCTGGTGGGCAAGCTCGCTGTGTTCCTTGGCCGCCGCGGCGTGATCCTGCGCGTCCTCGTGTTCGCCGAGCTCATGATGATGGGCCGCTTGATGATGGTGATGGGCGGCCGCGTGATGGTGAGCGGCGGCGGTCTGGTGATGCTGGCTCGACGGATGTTTTGGTGATTTGGCCATGTTTGTACTCCTCCCTGAGAGCGGACGGCCAATCTCGACTAAGCCTTCGTGATGACCCCTAAATGACAAGAGGTTGTGGCGCACTTTCATGCACCCTTAGGGCAACCGGGCTATGGCTTCGCTCTTAGCCGAGAGAAGCCCCGCTCGAGGTCCGCCTTGAGGTCCTCGATATCCTCGAGGCCGACACTGAAGCGCACCGTCGGGCCGCCGGGCGAAAAGCGCGTCGCGGTCCGGACGGCTGTGCAATCGAAGGGAAGGGCGAGGCTTTCGTAGCCGCCCCAGGAATAGCCGATGCCAAAAAGCTCCAGGCCATCGAGGAACGCGGCGACCGCGGCCTCCGGCGCGGGCTTCAGCACGATCGAAAACAGGCCCGACGAGCCCGAATAGTCGCGCTTCCAAAGCGCGTGGCCTGGATGGTCGGGCAAAGCGGGGTGGATGACACGCAAGACCTCTGGACGGGCGCTCAGCCATTGCGCCAGCGCCAACCCCTGACGCTCCGCCTCTCGCAGCCTGAGCTCCATGGTGCGCAGACCACGCAGCGCAAGAAAGACATCCTCGGGGCTGGCGGGAATGGCCATCAGATGGACGCACCGATGAAGACGCTCGAACCAAGCGGCATTGGCTGAGACGAGGCCGAGCAGAAGGTCCGCGTGGCCGGACAGATATTTCGTGCCAGCTTCGACCGCCATGTCGACGCCATGCTCGTGCGGCGAGAAGAAGAGCGGGGTCGCCCAGGTGTTGTCCATGATGACGCAGGCGCCGTGGGCATGCGCGGCCGCCGCGATCGCGGAAATGTCCTGCACCTCGAGGGTCTCCGAGCCCGGCGACTCGGTGAAGACGACCTTGGTGTTGGGCCGCATGAGGGCGGCGACGCCTGCTCCGATTGCGGGATCGTAGTAAGTGGTCTCGATCCCCATCCGCTTCAGAGTCATGTCGGCGAAGGCGCGCGCTGGCCTGTACACGGAATCGGTCATCAGCATGTGATCGCCGGCGCTCAGCGCCGTCATCAGCGCGACGACGATCGCCGCCAGCCCCGAAGGCACGAGCACCGTCCCCGCCGCGCCCGAAAGGTCGGTCCAGGCGGAGCACAAAGCCTCGGTCGTCGGCGTGCCGCGGGTGCCATAGGTAAAGCGCTGCGCACGGTTCTTGAGCGTCGCGACATCAGGATAGAGCACGGTCGAGCCGCGGAACGCTGGGACGTTGATGAAGCCCTGCGAGAACTCAGCGTCGCGGCCGAGATTCACGAGGCGCGAGCGGCGTCTCAAGGACGCGCGCGTTTCATCGGTGAGTTTGGCCATTGGGATCCTAGGAACAGGCGCTCACGCGCTCAGGCGGCATGATCAACCCGATAGGGACGGACGAGCAGATCCGCCGAAATCTTCCACGCTTTGCCGATCTTATGAATCATCTCGACCGTCAGCGCCCGCCGCCGCGACAGGATTTCCGACGCGCGCGAACGCGAGCCCAAGAGGTCGGCAAGCTCTGCTTGGGTGTGTCCCATCTCTTCAATCGCATGGTTGAGGACGTCAATTGGATCAAAGTTCTCGTCGATATCGATGGGCCACTGCTTCTCCTCGTAGGCGTCGACAAGGGCAAGAAGCACGTCCAGTCGGTCGCCTTCCTCTGTGCCTTCGGAGGCGCCCCGGCAAGCCTCGATCTCCTTAAGCGCAGCTCGATGATCCTCTTCAGTCCGAATCGGTCGAATATCCATCGAACAACCCTTAGAACAGCGATACCGTCAACGCGGCGACGCGGTCGTACTCGGCGTGCGTGCCAATGAACTTAATGAACGCCGCCTGCCGACGGAAATCGAACGCGACCACGAGGCGGTAGTTTCCTCCCGCGGCGTCAAATCTCACTCTCTCGCCATTCAGCGTCTTACACTTCGGCGCTGCTCTTTGCACTTCATCCACCGAAGTCCAACGGGCCGCTTTGACGCGTGTCAGCCAACGTTCCAACGCGACTTTCGTCTCCGGATGAGCGTGCCAAAAACCGACAAGTGTATTTCGGGCGATGCCCCGCATCCGTTTCGTATACCATGTTCCCAATTCGGGAACAACGCTGGTAAAGATCGAATCGGCGCTTCCTCTCGGTCCGAGGCTGTAACGGACTGATTGACTAGTGACGGGCGCTCCCCACAATGAGGCGCGCGTCCGATCGCTTGGCGGCTAGCGGATGGTCAGTTTCGGCGTCAATGAGGAGGTTGTCATGCGATTGCACTTTGCTTGGCTTGCCGGAGCGGCGTTGGCCGTCGTGGGCGCGCTGTCGGCCAGCGCGGGCACGCTCGATCAGATCAAGGCGCGGGGCGTGCTGATCTGCGGCTCCGGGACCGGGCTTGCCGGGTTCGGGCTGCCAGACGATCAGGGCGTCTGGAAAGGCCTCGACGTCGACGAATGCCGCGCCATCGCCGCGGCGATCTTCAACGACCCGGGCAAGGTCAAATATCTCCCGATCAACGCCAAGGACCGGCCGACGATCCTGGCCTCGGGCGAGATCGACGTCCTGATCCGCAACACCACCTGGACGCTGTCGCGCCAAACCGCCGGCATGTTCTTCACCGGGGTCAACTACTACGACGGCCAGGGCTTCATGGTGCGCAAGAAGCTCGGCGTCGATTCGGCGCTCAAGCTCGACGGCGCGTCAGTTTGTGTGCAGCAGGGAACAACGACGGAGCTCAATCTTTCCGACTATTTCCGCGCCAACAACATGAAGTTCGAGGCGGTGGTTTTCGCAACGGACGAAGAGTCGACCAAGGCCTACGACAGCGGCCGTTGCGACGCCTACACCACCGACGCCTCGGGCCTCTATTCCGAGCGTCTCAAGATGTCCAATCCGGACGACCATATCGTGCTGCCGGAAATCATCTCCAAGGAGCCGCTCGGGCCCTCGGTGCGCAAGGACGACGTCCAGTGGTTCCAGATCGTGCAATGGACCCACTATGCGCTCATCACCGCGGAGGAGTTGGGGGTCACACAAGCCAACGTCGACGAGAAGCTGAAATCAGACAATCCGGCGATCCGCCGCCTGCTCGGCGTCGAGGGCAGTTACGGCGAGGGGCTCGGCCTGACCAATGATTGGGCCTATCGCATCATCAAGGCCGTCGGCAATTACGGGGAGATTTTCGAGCGCAACGCGGGCCAAGGCTCGCCTATCAAGATCAGCCGGGGCTTGAACGCGCTATGGAACAAGGGCGGCCTGCAATACGCCCCGCCGATCCGGTGATGACGAAATTCTGGCCCAGTGGCGGTGATAAAGAAACGGAGCCGTTGCCGGGTTCACGTTGAGAGATGACAGCCTCCCGCAAGCTTGCCGCAATCCTCGCCGCCGACGTCGTCGGCTATTCGCGCATGATGGGCCAGGACGAGGCCGGCGCCGCAGCTCTGGTGCGCGAGCGGCGCGAGACTGTCCAGCCGATCATCGCCGCGCATAGCGGACGGCTGTTCAAGACAATGGGCGATGGGATGTTCATCGAATTCCCGTCTGTCGTCGCGGCGGTCGAATGCGCCTTGGCGATGCAAAGGCAAATGGCGGCTAGCAACGAAGGCGCCCTCGAGGCGAAGCGTGTCCTCTACCGGATCGGCGTTCATCTCGGCGACGTGCTTGTCGAGGGCGAGGATATCCTTGGCGACGGCGTCAACATCACCTCCCGCTTGGAGGGCGTCGCGGAAGCCGGCGGCGTGTGCATTTCCGGCTCGGCCTACGAGCACGTGCGCGGGAGGGTCGAGGCGGAGTTCATCGACCTGGGAGAGAAAGCGCTCAAAAATATCGCGCGGCCGGTGCATGTGTATGCCGTCCGCATCGAGGCTGACGGTTCTCAGAGCGCGCCTCAGCCGGCGCCGTCTGAATTCGGGCCGCCTCGCCTTTCCATCGTCGTGCTTCCGTTCGCCAATATCGGTGGCGATTCGGAGCAGGACTATTTCGTCGATGGCGTGACCGAAAGTCTGACCACCGATCTGTCGCGGATCCGAGGGTCATTCGTCATCGCGCGGAACACCGCGTTCACCTTTCGAGGCAAGGCTTTCGACGTCACCAAGATCGGGCGCGAGTTGAACGTCCGCTACGCGCTCGAAGGCAGCGTCCAACGGAGTGGCAACCGCATGCGCGTCAACGCGCAGCTCATTGACGCCCAAAGCGGCAACCATCTTTGGGCTGAGCGCTTCGAAAGGCCGATGACCGATCTTTTCGAGATGCAGGACGAGATCGTTGCGCGCATCGCCAACACGCTCAACGCGCAGCTGGTCGCGGTCGAGGCGCGAAGGGCCGAGCGTGCGCCTGCGCCCGACTCCCTCGACCTCTATTTTCAAGGCGAGGCTTGGGTCAACAAAGGGGTCACTTTTGAAAGCATGAACAAGGCGCACAGCTTCTTCGAACGCGCCTTGGCCCTCGATCCCACCAATGTCGACGCGCTGGCTGGCATGGCGCAGGTTGAGGCCAATTTCGCGATAAGCCTGTCCACGAGCGATAAAGCAGCCCGGTTCGCCGCGGCGGAGGAAGCGGCGGCGGAAGCTTTGTCCCTGGCTCCCGATCATGCCCTCGCTCATCTATCCCTCGGCATGGTCCTCGGCTTCACCAACCGCGCCGCCCAGGGCATCGCCGAATACGAAAGAGCGTTGGCCCTGGACCGGAACATGGCTGGAGCTCATGCGCTGATCGGACAGAACAAACTGTTCATCGGGCGCGCCGAGGAGACCGAGGCGCATGTCCTGGAAGCGCTCCGCCTCAGCCCTCGTGATCCGTGGGCCTATATTTGGCGTCTGACGGCCGGCTTCGCGGCGTGTCTACTCGGCCGCAACGAGGAGGCGGCCTCGTGGTTTCGTCAGTCCATCGAGGCCAATCGCAACTTCGCCCTGTGTCATTTCATCTATGGGACAGCATTGGCAAACATTGGCCGAATGGGTGAAGCACGGTCAGAGGTTGCGGCGGGGCTGTCTCTCGACCCTCACTTTAGCATCACGAATTTTCAATCCGCCATACAGAGCGACAATCGCGTCTTCCTCGCCCAACGGGCCCGGATCATTGACGAAATGCGTCGCGCCGGAATTCCCGAGGCATGAGCGCCGCGGCTAGCTCTCCCCCGAAATCGCGCGGCTAGGCTGGCGTGGCGCGCAACTCCAGCGCGAAGATCTCTTTACGCTCCTTGACCCCGCGCAAAGCGTGGCGCCCAAGCGACTTGAGGCGGCTATCGGCGCCCTTCATTCCCTCTACGAACTCGGCGGAAACCAGCACCGCGCGGCCCAGCGGCTGACAAAGCGCCTCGATGCGCGCCACTTCGTTGATCGCCGGGCCGATGACCGTGAAATCGAGCCGATCGATCGCGCCGACGTTGCCGTACAGCACGTTCCCAAGATGGAGCGCGAGATCGACTGGAGCGACCGGCCCGCCTGCGGCGACGCGCGCTGCGCTGAGCGCTTCAATCTTGCCAATCGCCTCGAGCGCGGCGTCGAGCGCGCGGCGGCAAGTCTCAGCCCGATCCGCGTCTTCGAACGGGAAGATGGCGAGCATCGCATCGCCGATGAACTTGAGCACCTGGCCACCGCGCTCGCGGAGCGACGCGGTCAGGATCTCGAATATTTCGTTGAGCAGTTCGACGACGACGGGACCCGGCGCCGTGTCGCTTACGGCCGTGAAGCCGCGAATGTCCGCGTACCAGATCACCGCGCGCAGATTGTCGACCGAGCCGCGCAAGATCGAGCCGGCATGGACGCGCCGTCCTGCGTCTTCTCCGAGATAGGCGCCAAGCAACCCCGAGGCGA
>Ga0210406_10001652_pt1 | contig 26742 bp, 20 predicted proteins | sample IncBWC30MmetaG_FD_155454 | JGI IMG/M metagenome (GOLD analysis project Ga0210406, IMG submission 155454) | Forest soil microbial communities from Barre Woods Harvard Forest LTER site, Petersham, Massachusetts, United States - Inc-BW-C-30-M | ecosystem: Environmental > Terrestrial > Soil >... | reverse complement strand
TGTGCATGGGCTCGAATATATGCGACTGAGCCAAGTTATCACCAGCATGCCCTCGGAGGCGTAAACGTCAATGCAGTGGCTTAGGAAGAACGGATATTTGGTTTTCGCGCTCGTGCTGATTGGGCTGGTAGCGCTGCTCGTGCGCTTGGCGAAGCTTCCGTGACGCAATGGCCGCCGCGCGGACGCTCACCGCCTTGGCGGGCTTTGGGCGCGCTGTACCTTGGTACCGCCGGCGCGCAGCGCACGAACAACACCATTCGGGGTTTTAGGTGGAACCACTAGCAGGCTGATTTCTGCAAGCGATGTCACCAGGAATGGTGAGGCCGCCATGAGTTTCTCGGCCGATGCGAGAACGATGGTCTCTGCGGCGCGTTCATGCAGCGCGCGTTTTACCGCCGCCTCCTCCGCATCGCCCGTACTCAGACCCGCGTCGGGGTGCACGCCTGTTACGCCCATGAAATAGATATCGGCCCGGAGGCGCGAGGCCGCATCAATCACGGCGGCGCCCACGTTAACCATCGAGTGCCGGAACAACCGCCCTCCGAGCATGATGATGTCGACGCGAGGATGTTTGGCCGCTTCCACGGCCACTGTGGGGCTGTGGGTGACGATTGTGGCGTGCAGGTCAGGGGCGAGTTGACGCGCCACCTGCAGTGCCGTGGTGCCGCCGTCCAGGATCACCACTTGGTTCGGTCGGATCATCGAAGCGCCGGTACGGCCGAGTTCGATTTTGTCCCTGGGCGAGACCTGCTCACGAACTTGCAGGTCACCGACCGCCGCCGAGGCAGGTAATGCACCCCCGTGTACGCGTTGCAGCTTGCCGGCATGTGCAAGCTCGCGCAGATCACGGCGGATCGTATCTTCCGAGGTACCCAACTCGAGTGCGAGATCCTTCGCAACGATTTGGCCGTCTGCAGCCAGGCGACTCAGAATCAGTGTTTTGCGCTGGGTGGTCAGCATGGTCTGTACAACGCAGTCGTAACTCGAAGAGTGCAGCAACTATACCGCCTCAGCCGAGTGGACCCATCTAAAGGGCGACTTGCCAAACGCGCTCTGCAGTTTTACGATTACACGATATTACACTATATTGCACGATATTGCACGAGGTTGTCATGACTACTACTGCCCCACCTGCTGAATTAGCCAAGCCTCTGCTCGAATTGCCCCGGCGGTTGGGCGCAACAGGATCGGCTCAATGTGGAACTGCGACGGCGGCGGCCGGTGATCGAGTCCGCATCATCGAAGAGCGCCTTCTCTCCGACAACTGGTACATTCTGAAGACGACGACCTTCGAATACCGATGTCAGGACGGCCGGTGGCAGAGACAGAGCCGGGAAACTTACGACAGGGGAAACGGCGCCGTGCTGTTGTTGTTCAATGTTGAACGCGCCATGGTGGTGTTGATTCGGCAATTCCGTTTTCCAGCCTATGTGAACGGTTGCCCCGACGGACTATTGATCGAAGCCTGTGCCGGACTGCTTGATGGAGACGATCCACAAACTTGTATCTGTCGCGAAGCAGAGGAGGAGACGGGATTTGTCGTGCGAGCGCCCCGCAAAGTCTTCGAGGCCTACATGAGCCCAGGATCCGTCACGGAGAAACTGCATTTCTTCGTTGCAGAATATGACGTGCACGACCGAGCGTCGGCCGGCGGCGGTGATCTTACCGAAGGCGAAGACATAGAGGTGATCGAACTGCCTCTGACAGACGCGCTGCAGATGATCGCAACTGGCGCGATCCGGGACGGCAAGACAATCATGCTGCTGCAGCATGCTGCGCTCGTCGGGCTGGAGAAATTGCGTGACCCTGGGGCCGCGCATGCGCGGCCCCAATGTTAGGCTTCCCACAGTTGTTATTTCGCGGTCAAATTTAGAGACATGCCGCGCCTCTTGTGGCCAAGGACCGGGCAATACACTTCGTAGGTGCCAGGCTTCAGGGCCACCTGCAAAGAACCGCTTTCGCCTTTCTTCAACCTTGGTTTGGTACGGCGATCTAGTTGGAGGACCAACTATGTGGAGTTACGTTCGGTCAGGCCCCGGAAATTGTCGCGCCCTTCTTTCTGAGACTAGTCCGAAGCGCCGTTTATTCCTTACAACAAGTATTTATCTTCAAAAACACTTTTTTGTGGAATTGGTAAAACTTACACAACTGCAGAACGGATGCCGACACAAATTAATTGCAAAGTTATGTGAACAGAAACGCATGGTGTCGCACTTACTCCAATGCAACGACATCTCGCAGTCGTTCCGTATCGTGATCTACGGCGACGATGCTCCAAAGAGATCTGCGTCGGTGTCTGTCTGCGCAAAGCATTCAGGGGTTGCAACCGAATGACGGTCGATCGCTGAATGGCCTGAGGGAATCAAATCTTTAAAGGAACTACAAATGAAAGCACACACTCTAGCCGGCGCCACTGCGGCCCTGGTACTTTGTCTACTTGATAATGCCTACGCCGAACAACCGCCGGCACCCTGCCACCCTAATCAGACCGCGGCGGCAGATCGGGAGACCGTCAGCACTCGCGGCGATATAGCCGGCCTCCCCAATCCCCTCAAGGACCGACTGGTGCAACTGGCGGACCGTCCTCACACCTTCCTGCCGATGCAAGTATTTGCCGAAGCAGACAAGCCGGGCCAGCTCGTTCAGTATTATCTGTTGGACGCGGACGGTTTTGAGCCTAACGTCTTTACGAAGATCTTTCCGGGCATCAACGATGCGGCACAACTCTCCGCCACGGGAGGCAACTGCGGCTTGCCAACACTCGGAACCGTCCGCGTGATACTCGAGCTCAAACCAGGGCTGCCCACCGACCCGAATGATCCGAAGGCGTTTCTGGACGTCTTCACGGACATCTCGCCGCTGTTCGTCATTAACAACGAGAGCGGGTGGTACGAAGGTTGGATGATTCACGATCTTGTAGTGCCAGATACGGCACCGCCACGCAAGGACGGCCACGCGCAATTCGGCAAGATTACGGCACAAGATGCTGCGGAACTAAAGGAGATGGGAGACCACCGCAACATCGCAGGGCAATTCTTTACGACAGACGGCAATTCGGTTCACTTCCCCAGCAAAACGGATCACTTCCCCGACCGACAAACGAATGTGGTCTCCATCTACGAAAGCATGGGTGCGTATAACGCCATGCAGCAGAGCGATGTACATTCCTATTGGGAGTTCAATTATCTTGGAACCAACTGGATTCATCCTTTATACGAGTTGCCGTTTACCGGAGGATTTCCGGATAACTTCGGCAAGGCGCCCGACACGTTCCAAGATGGCGAAATCGGCAAGTTGCAGTCCATCGTTCCTGGTTCCGGGCCGCGCGGAATCAACAACGATCCGCGAGTAGTGGGGGACAATCCCAACCTTCCACGCGATCCTGATAAGTTCGACGGCAACGTGGATGCGCAGCGAGAATTCCGTGAACGTGGTACCCCGAGCGGACTGGCCAATGAAATCTACCTGGATGTCTATGCGCGCCCGGCCTCGTTTGAGCCTGGCGTGAAAAACCTCCAGCGCCGATTATTTGATGCCTACGCCGCAGAAGTTGCCCGCGTCGACACCAACCATGACGGCATCATCTCGGCACCTGAGGGCGATCCGGATACGGCATCCGACGGCTTTGCGGACAATTTTCGGCTGTACCTACCGGCCGCTTCTTTCAATCGATTTGCCGTCACGCGCGAGATCAACGACGGCTTGCTCGCGCCGCGTTTCTCTCCAAGCCAGAGAGCATGGGTTCTATCAGGCTCCCGTGTCGCGGTCACTCCCTCGGTGCCCGCTGCCGCTGGACGCGATTCTGACGATCGATAGTCGATAGGAGTTCGGTTCCAATGCACGAGGCCATGATCGCTCGATCATGGCCTCGGTTGGCGCGGCTCGGGCCATATGCCCTGCCATTGCCTCGGGTTTAGCGACTACTGCTTGTCGTAGACCGACACGTCGTCGAACTTCGCACCGTTCGCGTGCGTGCCCTTCTGCGCGAAAGTCAGCGTCTTGCCGTCCTTCGACACTGTACGTACAGCGGTGCCGACGGTCACGCCCGCTTTCGTCTGGGTGCTGTTGAGGGTCAACGCATCCACCCGCTTTGCGGACACCGCATCGACGTCAGGGTTGCCGCTCATGGGGTAGGGTTTGCCGTCGTCCTTTAAGGTCAACGTCGTGGTCGATTCCTTACCGTCTGCCGCGGTCGTCTTGACTGTCACCATCATGCCTTGCGGCGATTCAACGTATGTTCGCGTCTGGCTCTTGGGCGCCGGTCCGGGAGAGAACGTCGATTTCGCGAGATTCAGTTTCCACGTGCCGACCACAGCATCGGCCGCAATTGCCGTGCCGGTGCCGATCGCAAGGATGGCTCCGACCAACAGAGTCTTGAATGTAGTTTGCATTTTGCTCCCCCGGAAATAGATGTGTATGGCGCCCCTCTTGGTGAGGCAGCGTCTTTCATTGCGCCGCGAAAGGCGTATCAATAAGCATGCGCGTCTCACGTGGAGGGCGCAACCGGCAGCCCCACGAGGCGCTCAAACGAACAGCGCGCCAACCCCGGCGTTGATCGCTGCTCCGCCGAGCACCAACCAGGCAAACAGCAGCGCGGCGAGCGCGAGAGGTTTGAATCCCGCGGTGCGAATCGCGGACACATGCGTGGTAACCCCGAGCGCTGCCATGGCCATCGCCAATATCACCGTATCGAAGTCGACCGCGGCGCCGACCGCCGTCTTGGGCAGTACCACCAGGGAATTCAGAGCCGCGACGGCGACGAAGCCCAGCGCAAACCATGGGATGACGATGCGCCGCGACGACTGAGTATTGTCAGACGGGATTTTCTCGCATCGATCAGGATTGCGCGACAAGTATGCGGAGAGGATGACAAGAAACGGCGCCAGCATCATCACACGCACCATTTTGGTAATCACCGCGGCATTTGCAGCCGTATCGCTTACCGCCCGTCCGGCGGCGACCACCTGGGCGACTTCGTGAACCGTCGATCCGGCGAATATGCCGTACGTCCTGGGAGACATTGTGAGTACCTGAACGTGCTCACTCAGGTGATACAGGGCGGGGTACAGGAAAATCGCCAACGTCCCGAAAACAACCACGGTCGAAACGGCCACGGCGACCTGCGCGGCTTGCCCGCGCACCACGGGCTCCGCAGCCATGACCGCTGCGGCACCGCAAATCGAACTGCCCGCGCCGATGAGCATGGCGGTTCGCCGGTCAAGCCCCAAGACACGAGTGCCTGCCCACCAGGACAATGCAAAGGTGCTGCTCAGCACGCAAGCATCGATGGCCACTCCGGCAAGACCCACGCTGGCAATATCTTGAAACGTCAATCGCAGGCCGTACAGAATGATTCCAGCGCGAAGCAGGGTCTGTTTGGAGAATGTCACGCCGCTCGAACTTAGCAGCGCAATGCGCGGATACAGCGTGTTGCCCACGATCATGCCGAGCGCGATGGCAAGGGTCAGTGCGCTGATCCCATTTGCTTGCAGCCAGCCAATCTTACCGAGTTCTATGGCCACGATTGTAATCGCGCCCACCAATGCGATGCCGGGCAGCCGATTAATTGCGCCTTCCCAGCGGTTAGGTGGGTGTCCAGGGACGGTATCAATCCCTGCGTTCATTACGCTATGTGGAATCATTCGTCCTGACTATGGACCAAGTCGATCAACTGGTAAAACAGATTGTTTATCTATGATCAAGCGATGAAATAGCTTAATATCGCAGCGACATGCAACTGACCTTGCGCCAACTACAGATCTTCCGCGCGATTTCGATCCACGGCAGCACCAGCGCGGGCGCCGCCAGTCTGCCGTTGTCGCAATCCGCAACGAGTGCAGCCTTGAACGAACTCGAGCACGCACTGGGCGCACGCCTGTTCGATCGGGTGGGCAAGCGCCTCATACTCAACGACAACGGACGGGCCGTGTTGCCCGCCGCACTGGCGGTGTTGGACGGCGCGCACGGCATCGAAGCCTCGTTTCAATCTGCCGATCGGGGATTGGTTATCGACCTGCGCGTGTCCGCAAGCACGACGATCGGCAATTACTTGCTGCCGGCCGTGTTGGCGCGGTTTCGCGAGAGCCATCCACGGGCACGGGTTGAACTGCAGATTGGCAATACGCTGAATGTCGTCACGGCGGTAAGAGATTTTGCAGCCGACATGGGGCTGATCGAAGGACCCTGCCACGAATCCGACCTCCAGGTACTTCCCTGGTTGGAAGACGAACTCGTCATTGTGGCCGCGCCGGATCATTCTTTGGCAAAAGCCGCGAAGCGTCGCAAGCTGACCGCAAACCAGTTGCGCGGTGCGCAGTGGCTGCTCCGGGAGCACGGGTCCGGAACTCGCGAGGCCGTGGAGGCGGCGCTGCTGCCGCACCTGTTTCACATCCAATCGGCGATGGTACTCGGCAGTTCCGAGGCGATTAAATACTCGGTCGCGGAAGGCTTGGGGCTGAGCTGCTTGTCCCGCTGCGTCGTGCAGGAGCTGGTCCTCGGAAAGCGGCTCGCGATACTCTCCACCCAATTGCCGCGGCTGTCGCGGCAATTCAGTCTGATTCACCATCGAGGAAAGGTGCTGTCCAAATCTTTGGCAGCATTCATCACGCATTGCCGACGATTTGCCGATCGTGCTCTAAATTTGTGAATGCACTTCGAACGCCATCAGCGTCAAGAAGCAAACCAGACCGAGATATTCTGCAGCGAAGCGTACTTTCAGACTGTTGCTGGCGAGCTCCGATTCGGGACTGACCGGCACCTTTCCTCGCATGGCCGACCAGGCCTTGGGCAGCGCCAGAATCGTGACGATGATCAGCAAGGGATTCGGTCGCCAAAGATACAGCGCGACCAACAATGGAATTCCGAGAATCCAGATTTTCGGCGAAACAACTGCAACGACGTGGCCCCCATCAAGCGGAACCACGGGAATGAGATTGAATAAATTGAGCACGAACCCCGCATAGGCAATGGCCAGCAACCAATGACTTTGGTATTGCAGCGCCACCAAGTAGACGAGAAAAGCGCTCGTGCTACCCAGCAGTGGGCCGGCCAACCCGACGAAAGCGGTTGTTTCAGCGCTTAAATTCTGGTTCTTGAGATTGATCCATGCGCCGACGAAAGGGATGAAGGTCGGTAGCCCCACCTCCAGGCCCCTTTGTCTGGCGGCGATGTAGTGGCCCATTTCGTGGCATAGCAGCAGCAAGACGAAACCCACGGCGTATTTCCAGCCGAACAACTGGGCGTACACGGCGATTGATACGAGCATGGATCCTCCGGAGAGGAGAACCTTGCCGAGCTTGCCCGCAAACAATAATGCCAAAAGCGCTTTCACGGCACTTCGCCGCGCGCTCGCATGCCTTCTTGATATGCCGCCGTGATTGCCTGCGACTTTTGCGCAGCAAGGTCTTTCAATTCCTGACCCAGGCTGTCGACTTTGTCCGGATGGTACTTGGAGATGAGGTGCTTGTAGGCGTCACGGATCTCAGCGGCGCTCGCCGCAGCGGAGACCTGCAGAATGTCGTTCCATTGCGGCACGGCGTCCGGCGCCGGAGCGCTGTCTATTTGCGCGCCCGCCTTGGGAGGCGGAAAGAACAGCTTGCTGACGACCCAGTAGCCGGCGAACACCCCAAATACAATGACTGCAACTTCGATGAGCGTCATTCGCTTGAAACCAGGCCACTCAAGCGTTGTTTCTGCGCTTGCAAAGCCTTTTGCTCCTGTGAGTCTTCTCCCACCCGCTGAATTGCGTCGTCAATCCGCGAAATGCATCGCTCGCGCAGTTCCGCCCAGCGATCAGCATCGAGCAGGCGCACGGCAGCCAGTGGTACGGGCTCGGCGATCCGATCTGCGAGCGTGATGCGTCGTACCATATTCACCGCGAAAGGGGGGCACGCCAGGCACTCGAACGCAAATCCCCAAAAGTGCCTACGGCCCATTGCCGCCAGGATTCTTTTTCGGCGCAACTGAAACAGGGCCAGGAGAATCGATCCGTACAATAAGACCACGGCAAAAATGACGGCATACCGGCCGAACTCGGTAAACATGCCCAATGGCAGGAGAAGGAACAGCGCAATCCCTGCCGTCACGGTCAGCGGAGCGATGCTCTTGAAGTCCTGAGCGCGCTTCGGCCACTCTCGATCTTTGCTCTCAGGCTCCAATCGATTGAAATCCCAGCCAAGCCTGAACGATGGCCGGTACGGAGTGAATGGATTGAGCACGCACAGCGAGCGCCCGGCCAACACAAATCCCACCCAGCCGGTCGTTGCAGACCAACGCCGGGCACCGTCACAGGTCAAAATGGCTTCGTTGGAATACAGCAGAGCACTTGAATCATATAGATAGAAAATAACCGCGAGCGCAAGCAGTTCAACTTCGTACGACAACGGACTTAGGTGGTCTTGTTTTTAAAGCGTCTGGCAAGGCCGCCGAACAGCGCAACAAACGCGGCTGCGATGAATTTCCAACCGGCCACGGCCGCACCCACGATGACCTTCCACAGGCCGGTCTTCACGGCAATCGCCGCGGCGCCGCCGGTGACCAGCGCCGCCAGGCCGTATTTCGCGACTTTGTCGCCGGGTTTATATTCGGCATAACGCTGACCGGCAGAATACGAAAATCCGGCCAGTGTGGATTTGAACTCGTCCGTGGCTGCCGATAAGTCTTGAGGTTCGGCAATGAGGACGACCGACATCACGCCGCCGCGGCCCAGAATGCGGGTGTTGAAATTGACCACTTCCGTACTGGACTTCAGATCCCTGCCGGTCACCGCCCACTCGAGGCGATTGGTTTGGGTTTCGTAGTGAGGCGAGGTTTGCCAGCCCACAACTTCCATCTCGTCCCATCCGCGTTCGCGTCTAATCTTGTTGGCCGCCGCCGTGCCGTCCTTGATGCTCTGAAGCAAACTGGGTGCGTCGATCTTTTCATCGTCCTTGACATACCCATCGTCTTTGAAACTGAAGTGCGCCCCCCAATGCAGGTCCTCGGGCGCGAGAAAATACTCGGTTCCGCCGCCGATATTGTGGGTGATCGCCTCGAGTTTGGCAGTCTCCGCGGGGTTCAAAAAGACGTATCCCGCGGGCAGATCAAGCGTTGAATTCCCGAATAGTGGAACTTGCTGCGGTCCCTTGATCCACTTAAGTTCGCTGATTTGCTTTCGAACCGAGTTCTGCTCCGGTGGTGGCTGATCCTCGGCGACGCTCGGCAGAGCAACGGAAATCAAACATCCAAGGGCGAGGGCGGCGACAACGAGTTTCATCTTTGAGACCTCTTGGCAAAAAAGGGTGATGATCAGCGCTCTATCTGAAGTCAAGAAATGTTCATTCAAGGCATTGCGGGATTGGCCCAACCCGTCCTGGATTTCTTGGTGTCAATCGCCTTCCGTGAGCTGACGTCGAGCGCGTCTGACGCTATCGCGACCGGTGTTGCCTGTCAAATCCAGCGCTTGTAATTGGCACATGGCGCACAGCGAATGCGCGCTCCGATCGCTTTATGGCGAAAAATCCGTCGTTTCCCCGGCGTGCAAATATGGTGCGCAATATGCCATTCAAGCACTTACGGGTGTTTACGGTACACTTGCAACGTCACTTACGGACGTACAGATACAGTGCCCGACGTAGAAGCATTGAATTCCGACCGCCCACTCACGGTTTTTTTGAGCTACGCCTCTGCGGATCGCGAGGCGGCCCGCGCGCTAAGGGATGCGCTCCCGGCCTTCGGTCTGGAGGTCTGGTACGACGAAAGCGAGCTGGGCGGCGGAGAACAGTGGGATCAAAAGATCCGCAAGCAGATACGCGAATGTGATTTTTTCATGCCGCTCATCTCGGCGCAGACGGAGGCACGGCTCGAAGGGTACTTCCGCCGGGAATGGCGGCTGGCGGTCGAGAGAACTCTCGACATGGCTGACGACCACCCCTTTCTACTGCCGATCGTCATTGACGATACCGGCCAGGCGGGGGCGCGTGTTCCGGAGAAGTTTTTCACGATTCAATGGTTGAGGGTTCCGTCCGGAAGGCCGACTCCCGCCTTGGAAGCATTGTGTCGCCGGCTCGTGTCGGGCGAGGCAATGGCGCCGAAACCCGCGGGTATTTCCAAGGGGCGGGCGGCCAAAGCGGGTTCGCCGAAGATTCCGCCTCAGTATCCCGATTTTCCGGCCGAGGGCCCGGGGTCGAAAACACAATACTGGCTTCACGTGTTCGGCTGGGCATGCAAGTCCGCTTGGATATTCTTCAATCAACTGCCTCGATGGGTCAGGGTGTTCGTCTATATCTGGCTTTGCATCGTATTGTTTTCGCGAGGTTGCAGCTCAGACGATCGTCGTCACGCGTCGTCCAAGATCTCCTCTGGGGATGCCAAAGAGCTCCGCGCCATTTCCGACGCCTATCATGGCAGCATGGACAAGAAAGACATCTCAAATCTTGCTCGACAGATCGCCCGCATCACGTCGGACGACGCGGCTGAAACTCCCGCCGAGCGAAGTCCGCTGTTGGCGACGCCCTTCACTGCGCCCGCTGGGGACAGGTACGCGTCAAACATCGCGGATGCCACTTTCGCCCAGGTGTACGGGAAAACGGCCATATCGCACCGTGGTCGGGTCGGCTTGAGTCCGGAATCCGTACCTTGCGGGGATGTAAAATCAGCCGTGGAAAAAGGACGGCTGAACCATTCCAAATACGTCCTTTGCGGCAGCATCGCGGCGGATGCTGCCGCCGCGCAAGCGCTTACCATCAAGATGGCCAAGGTCAGCGATGGCACGATCCTATGGTCGAAGTCATATCCGCTGGTAGGCGCCGACCCGGCGAAAATCGCAGCGGAAGTCGATTCCCAAGTCCCGTCGCTGGAAGAAGACTAGCTCGGACGCACTGGCTCGTCGTCAGACCTCCAACCGATCTTGAGGACGGGCCACCAGGGCATACAGCACGGGCATGAGAAAAACGCTGATGAGCAACCGTGTGAACAATCCGCTGACGATCACCAACGCGAAAGGCCGTTGAGTGTCGGTACCGACGCCCGTGGCCAGCGCGACCGGCAACAGGCCCAGCGCCGCGACCAGAGCGGTCATCATGATCGGCCGCAAACGCAGTATGGCGCCTTCTCGAATGGCTTCGGCGAGGGGCGTGCCGTTGCGGCGAAGTTCGTTGACGTACGAGATATAGACCACCGCGGTTTGCACCGAGACGCCGAACAACGCCAGAAAGCCGATGCCCGAAGAGACTGAAAACGGTGTGCCGGTCATCCACAGGGCCACGATTCCGCCTACGGGCGCAGAGAGCACCACGCCCAGCACGGTAATGAACGGGAATTTAATGTTGCTGTACAAGGCGAACAGCAGCAGAAAAATCAGGAAAGTCGTCAGCGGAACGATGATGTCCAGCTGATGGCGCGACGCGGTGTATTCCTTGTACTCGCCGCCCCAGTCCAGACGGTAGCCCCGCGGCAGGGTGACTTTCGAGCTGACCTGCTGCATCGCATCGTTCACCGCGCCCGCGAGATCGCGGCCCTCCACCGAAAACTGGACACCGATGTAGCGGGAATTGTCTTCGCGGTAAATGAACGACGCGCCGCTCGAGACTTGAATGTCCGCGAATTCCTTGAGCGGAATCTGCTGCCCGGCGGGAGTGGCAACCAGAATATTCCCTATCTGTTGCGGGTTGTCGCGGTACTGGCGTTCAAGACGCACAATGAGATCAAACTGCTTCTCTTCCTGCACCACCTGGGTGGCCACGTCGCCCCCGATGGCCGTTTGAATCAAGGAATTGATGTCCGCAACGTTCAATCCGTAGCGGGCGATTCTGGCGCGGTTGATATTGATGATCAGGCTCGGCTGCCCGAGTTCCTGCACCAAGGTGACTTCGCGGATGCCGCGTACCCCTTCCAAGATCTGTTTTATCGCCTTGCCTTTCTGTTCCAAGGTATCCAAATTGGAACCGAAGACTTTGACGGCCAGTGCGCTCTTGAGTCCGGTTTCCGCCTCGTCCACGGCATCTTCAGCCGGCTGCGTGTAATTGAAGTTGATGCCGGGGAAGGCAGCGAGTTTCTCGCTGATGGCCTCGGTAAGTCCCGTTTTGTTGCGATACGGGCCGGTCCACTGCGAGTAAGGCTTGAGGCCGACAAAAAACTCCACATTGAAAAAGCCGGTCGGATCGGTGCCATCGTCAGGCCGCCCGAGCTCCGAGGCAACGGTGGTGACTTCCGGAAAGGAGCGCAGAATTTCACGCACCTTGGGAGCAATCTTTGCCGACTCGTCGAATGAGATGGTGTAGGGCATGGTTGCCCGCACCCACAGCGCGCCTTCATCCAGATGCGGCATGAACTCGGCGCCGATGCGCGGAATGAGCAGGAGCGAACCTGCCAGCAGGATTGCCGAGGCAATGGCCGTTCCCCAAAGATGCGCCAGACAAAAATCGAGTCCCTTGGCGTAGATCGACTTCATGGACTCGAACGCGGCGTTGCGCCGCTCCTGCACGCCCTTGCGCATGAACCACGCGCACAACACGGGCAGCAGTGTCAGGGTGACGATCAAGGAACCAATGAGTGCGAAAACCATGGTGTCGGCCATGGGTTTGAACAGGGTGCCCGAAGGCCCGGCCAACACATAGATAGGCAGGAAACTGGCCACGATGACCGCGACCGAATAAAAAAGCGGCCGATCCACTTCCGCAGCGGCTTCCCTGATGATCTCCGTGACACTGATGGAATTTCCCCGACGCAGGGCGATTTGGCGGAAAATGTTTTCGACCATTACGACCGCGGCATCCACCAGGATTCCAAAATCCACGGCGCCAATGGACAACAGGTTCGCCGATGCGTTTTGCAAATCGAGGCAAATAAACGCGAAAAATAAGGCCAGGGGAATCGTAGCCGCGACTATGAGGCCGGCGCGAAAGTTGTAGAGGAAAAATATGAGAACCACGACGACCAGCAACATGCCCCGCAGCAGGTTGCGCTCGACAGTCTGCGTCGTCAGCTCGACCAGATCGCTGCGATCATAGAAGGGAAGAACCTTCACATCCTTCGGCAGGATTTCCTCGTTGAGTTCCCGGGTCTTCGCCTCCACCCGCTTCAGGACATCCTGGGTTTTCTCTCCTGTCCGCAGCAATATCACGCCTTCCACGGCATCATCTTGCGATTGGTAGCCAAATTCGCCCAGGCGCGGGGCGATGCCTATGACCACACGGCCAATATCCTTGACCAGTACCGGCGTGCCGTCATGCACTGCGAGCACAACGTTGCCGATGTCTTCCGGAGTACTCAAGCGTCCCAAGCCGCGAACATAGTAAAACTGGCCGCCTTGCGAATAAAACCCGCCGCCGCCATTGCTGTTGTTGGCGGCCAGCGCGCTCTGTACCTGCGTTACCGACAATCCGACGGACGCAATCCTGGCCGGATCGAGCAGTACCTGGTACTGCATGGTGCCGCCGCCAAACCCTGAGTCATCTGCGACGCCAGGGACGGATTTGTACTGAGGTTCGATGACCCAATCCTCGAACGTTTTGAGTTCCATCGGTGACCGGTCTGCGCTTTGCAGTACATAGCGGTAGATGAGGCCCGAGGGTGAAGACAGCGGCGACATCGATGGCGATACGCCGCTCGGCAGACTGACATCGCCGACGCGATTGAATGTCTGTTGGCGTGCAAAGTAGATATCGGTGCCATTTTGAAATGTCAGGATCACGACGGACAATCCGTAGAGCGAGATCGACCGGATGGTCGTCATCTGGGGAATGCCGTTCATCTCGCGTTCTACAGGCACGGTGATCAGCCGCTCGACTTCCTCGGCGGCGTGCCCCGGCCACTGGGTGATGAGCTCAACGATGGGAGGAGACAGGTCGGGGTAAGCGTCAACCGGCAAACGGTCCAGCGAGCGCGTTCCGGCGCCGATGAGCACCAGCGTCATCAGGATGACCAGAAATCCCTGCCGCAGCGATGATGTCACGATCCGATTCATGAACGACGCTGATCGCGGCGCGGAGCCGGCTGGGGTTGGATCGTCGCTCATTGATTTTGCATGAACTGAACAAAGATGCCCCCGTCGACCACGATTTGATCCCCGGCCTTGAGCCCTTCGGCAATGTGGTATTGGTCGCCCGCGCGGTATCCCAATGTCACGTGCTGCCGCGCGAAGCTGCCGTCGGCTTGCACGGAATAAACAAACGGCAGATTCACATCGTCGCGCAAAATCGCCGACACCGGCACCAGCAGTCCGGTGTCTTCCTGGTGAGCCTGAATCGAAACCCGGACATACATCTGTTTCTTCAAGAAATCGCCCGGATTTTTGACAACCACGCGCGCGACCACCGAGCGGGTGTCGGGATCCACCAGTGCTGAAATGTTGTCCACGATCCCGGTAAATTTGGCCGTTCCGATCCCGGTCACGACGTCTGCTTGATCGCCGACTCTCACTGACTCCAAGTCCGAACCAAAAATTTGCGCCATTACCCAGACGCGCGACAGATCGGCAACCGTAAAGCACGGGGTGGTGCCCGCCTGCAGCAGTTGGCCCGGCGTAATCAGCTTTTCAACGACTGTTCCTGCAATCGGCGAGCGAATGGTTCCGTCGAGTCGCGAAATGGGCTTGCCCTCTTGGATGTCTTTGATGGCTTGCGCGGGTACCTGCAGCGAGACGAGCGACTGGAGTGCGGCTTCGCGATCAGCCTCGGCATTGGCGGCATCGGTTTCCGCCTGTTCGGCTTCGCGTTTGGCAACACCATTGTGTTCAACCAGATCCTTGTCCAGATCGGCTAGTCGACGGGCGGTTTGGGCGGTGGAAATCGCCTTGCGATAGGCGCTGATGGCGGTCGCAAAATCCGGCGAATCCACCACTGCCAACGGCTGGCCTTGTTTGACGTGTTCACCGAGGGAAACGAGCAGCCGCGATACGGGTCCTGAGAAGGGCGCCAGAACGCTGGTGGCTTGATCGTTGTCGAAATCAACCGCTCCGGTAGCCTCGACGGTTTTGCGGAAATGCGAGGCCGCCACCGTATAGAGGTGGACATTCCCTCGTTGTGCCGGGGTTAGCGTGACGTTGCTCGGCGTCACCGATGCGGTTTGTGCGACGCCGGCGGTTTTGGGTGAACAGCCGGCGATGAACAGGGCGGTGCCGAGGCACACAAAAAAAGGTGAGCGAGCCGGAATCGATTTACTATTCATGTTTCTCTTTGGCCAACTCCGCACGGTGCCACCATCCACCACCCAGTGCTTGAAACAGCGCCGCTGTATCGGCAAATCGATTCGCCTGAGCCTGGATCAAATTGATTCGCGCTTGTTGATAGGCCTGTTGTGCCGTCAACAACGCAAGATAGCTGGCGTAGCCGCCTTGCCATTGTCGTTGCGCCAAATCCAGCGTCACCTTGGCCGCATCGGCTGCGTTCGCCGCAGCCTTGAGGGCCTCGGCGTCTTGCTCGAGGGCGGTCAAGGTGTCGGCGACATTCTGAAAGGCGGTCAATACGGTGCTGCGGTATTGCTCGGCCGCTTGCTCGTAAGCGGCTTTCGCAGCGCGCTCCTGATGCAACAATGTGCCGCCTTGGAAAATCGGCGCCGCCGCCGCCGCTCCCACGCCCCAAAATCCCGTTCCCGACGTGAACAACTGGTTCATGGCGGTCGCGGTGCTGCCCGCATTGGCCGTCAATACAATATTGGGCAGCCGATTCGCTATGGCGATGCCGATCTTGGCGCTGGCGTCGTGAAGATTGGCCTCGGCCTGCAGCACATCGGGGCGCTGCGACACCAGCGCAGATGGCAGGCTGAGCGGCAGGTCTTCCGGCAATTGCAGCGTCGAGAGCTCGAACTTGTCCACCGGCGCCTGATTCGGAAAGCGGCCGGCCAGGACTGCCAGCAGGTCGCGCAGCTGGGCTTGCTGTTTGATGAGCGGCGGCAGCGTGGCACTGACCTGCGCAAGCAGTGCTTCTTGGGCAGCGACATCCAGGCGGCTGGCGTAGCCCTTGTCAAATTGGTACTGCAGAATTTTAACGGTATGGGACGTGCTGTCGATGAGTTCATGGGTCGCATCGATCTGCATCTGCACCGCGCCCACCTGTATGGCGGTGACTACCACATTGGAGGTCAGGGTGGTGTAGGCCGCGATCATTTGAAAACGAACTTCTTGGGCCTGGGCTGCGAACGACTCGACCGTGCGGCGATTCAGGCCAAACACATCCGGCACGTATGAGACGCTGACTTGCGGTGTGAAAAGATTGTAAAGAAATGTGTTTGAATTCAGCGCCGGCGAGATTTGTTCAGATTGTTTCTGGCGAGTGGCCGAAAAATCTGCCTCGACACTGGGATAGTAGGCACCCCGTTGAGCCAGGACGTTTTCTCGTGCCACCATCAACGCCGCCCGCGCCGCTTTCAGGTCGTGATTGTTCGACAGTGACTGCTCGATCAGCTCATTGAGGGGTGCGGAGTGAAACAGCGTCCACCAGTCCGCGGAGATGTCGGCTCCCATGGCGAAGCGTTGCGGCTGCCCACTCGAGACATTCGGCGTCGTGGCGGTGGCCGCCAGGGGCTGGGCCGTGTAGTCGCTCACGTCGGGAGGGGCAGGCCTTTTGAAGTTGGGACCCACGGCGCAGCCGGCCATGAGCAGCATGAGGCTCGCCGTGACAGGCGGCACGTGCGATTTACACAGATGCATTGTGCAGGAATGCTGGTTTGGGCAATTCGGAGTCTCGACGCACGATAGTTTTAGGTGGCTGTCGAACGTCCATCCTCGACTAACCAATAAATATACTATGGTTCGAGTAAGAAGCTCGATCAGAGTTCGTTTTTCTGCCGTTAAGGTAGGATTCAGCGGGACCTGCCAATAAAAAAGCCTTGTGGGGGGATATGCGTCTACAAACCTGGTTCTTGGTTTCCTCCATTGCGATGGCTCCGGCCGCCCTCGCCGAGGAGATCGCCGAACGGCCCGCAAGCAGCAATTCCGCCGCCGCAGCCGCCGCCGTGGTGGCCCACGGCGAATCGTTGTTCAAGGCCCGGTGCGCGTCCTGCCACGATCCTGCGACCGAGCGAGCTCCCCCTAAAGTGGCACTCGCCAGACGCTTTCCCGACGACATCGCGACGGCGCTTAAAACCGGTGTCATGCAGCCCATGGCAGCGGGCCTGAGCGATGAGGATATTCATGCCATCGCGACCTATCTTGGCGCCGATGGCATGACTGAACAGGCCGGTGATCCTCCGGCCTGCGCGCGCAGCGGGAAGTTCAGCCTGTCCGGGCCCGGATGGAACGGATGGAGCATCGATGCGCGCAACTCGCGCTTCCAGCCTGATCCTGGTCTATCGAATGCCAACGTGTCGCGGCTGAAAGTGAAATGGTCGATGACCTACACCGGCGGCCGCTATGGACAACCGATCATCGTGGGCGGACGGTTGTTTCTCACCAGTTCCAGCGGCCGGATCTACTCATTGGACGCGAAAACCGGATGCATGTACTGGCGCTTCGATGCCGATGCGGGCGTGCGAACCACCCCGATCATCGGCCGGTTGAAAGGCGGCGCGCCGAGCGGCTATCTGATGTTCTTCGGCGACTTCCAGCGCAATGTCTACGCACTCGATGCAGCCAGCGGAAAATTGCAGTGGAAGATGAATATCGAAAAGCATCCGCGCAGCGTGCTCACGGGCGCGCCGGTGTTGTACCAGGGATTGCTCTATGTGCCGCTCTCGTCCTGGGAAGAGACCGCGGGCGGCGTCGGCTCCTACGGATGCTGCACAGCTCGCGGCGGCTTGGCCGCGCTCGACGCAAAGGACGGCAGGCTCGTATGGAAGACCTACGCGATAGAGCAGGAGCCGCAGCCGACCGTCAAGAATGCCGCGGGTACCCAGATGTACGGGCCGGCAGGAGCCGCAGTCTGGTCGGCTCCCACCATCGATGCCAAGCGTCGTCAGGTCTACGTCGGCACAGGGGATACGTATACCGACGTCAAGGAAAACGGTTCCGACGCAATCATGGCGTTGGACCTTGCGAGCGGCAAGGTCAAATGGAGAAACCAGGTTACGGAAAACGACAGTTTCTTGATGGGCTGCAATCGGGGAGGCATCGTGAACTGCCCCACGGTCCTCGGTCCCGATCACGATTTCGGTGCATCGCCCATCCTGTTCACCTTGCCCAACGGCAAGGACATCATTCTCGCGGGCCAGAAATCAGGCGTCGTATTCGGGATGGACCCCGACAACGAGGGCAGGACGATCTGGCGCAACAAGGTGGGTAATGGCGGCGCATTGGGCGGCATCGAGTGGGGCATGGCCGCGGATGCCAAGCGACTGTACGTTGCGGTCGCTGATTTAGGGCTGCCGCCGCCGAAGGGCAAGGCCGGGTTGTTTGCGCTGGATCCTGCCAACGGCGATCAACAGTGGTACACCGCGGCGCCGAAGGTGAACTGCAGCTACAGCGGAAGATGCCTGCTTGGCCAATCTGCGGCACCCACCGTGATTCCAGGGTTGGTGCTATCGACCACGATCGACGGGCACCTGCGGGCCTACAACGCGAATGACGGGAAGATCGTGTGGGACTTTGATACCGCAGCACAGAAGTATCAGACCATCAATGGCGTGAAAGACCAAAGCGGCGGATCGCTCGATGTGGCCGGACCGGTATTGGCAGGCGGCTTGATGTACATCATTTCGGGCTATGCCGGTGCCTTGGGTGGGGCGCCCGACAATGTGCTTTTGGTTTTTTCGGTGGATGGAAAGTAGGAGAACTTGATGCGAGTTGTCGTTGTGTTGAGAACTTGGGGATTGATCACGGCGATTGCAATCGGCAACGCGTCTGCGGCGCAGCCTGCGGGGATTGAATTTGCCGTCAGTTATCCGGTTTCGCGGAGCAGCGTGCCGCTCGACGGTCGGGTTATTCTGCTGTTGAGCCGCGATCTGACGCGCGAGCCGCGCACTCATGTCGAAGCCAATGAGCCGCTCGCAGCGCCGTATCTATTCGGCCTCAACGTCGATGGCTTGGCGCCCGGTGCCATCGCCGTGCTGAACGACAATGCGTTCGGTTGGCCGGCCGCACATCTTGCGGCGATTCCCAGCGGCGATTATTTCGTTCAGGCCGTACTCAATCGCTATGAAACTTTTCACCTCGCCGACGGGCGCACGCTGAAGCTGCCGCCCGACAAAGGCGAGGGCCAGCAATGGGCCAAGAAGCCCGGCAATCTGTTTTCGACGCCGCTCAAAGTGCACCTGGATGCGTCGCATCCGGAAAGAATCGCACTGCTGCTCGATCAACAAATCGAGCCGATTTCACCCAAGACCGATGGCGAGTTCATTCGGCACATCCGAATCCGCAGCGAGTTGCTGTCGCACTTCTGGGGGCGCGACGTCTTCATCGGCGCGCACATCCTGTTGCCGAAAGGGTTCGACGCGCATCCGCAGGCTCGCTATCCGTTGATGGTGTTCCACGGCCATTACCCGGACGACATTTCGGGATTTCGCACGACACCACCCGATCCGCATTTGACGCCGGATTACTCCGAGCGCTTTCATCTGTCAGGCTATAACCGCATTCAACAAAGGGAGGCCTACGCCTTCTACCAGAAATGGATCTCCGCAGATTTCCCGCGCTTTCTCGTTGTCGAGATCGAACATGCGAACCCCTATTACGATGACAGCTATGCGGTGAATTCGGCCAATCTCGGGCCCTACGGCGATGCCATCAATCAGGAACTGATTCCCGAGATCGAGCGGCGCTTTCGCGGCATCGGCGCCGGCTGGGCGCGTTTTACCTACGGCGGTTCGACCGGCGGATGGGAGGCTCTGGCCACGCAGGTGTTCTATCCGGACATGTACAACGGCGCGTTTGCCGCGTGTCCGGATCCGATCGACTTTCACGCCTACACCCTCATCAACTTGTACAAAGACCGCAACGCGTACACGCTGCAGGGCGAGGCCTTGACGGTGGAGCGTCCGGCGTTCCGCAACTACTTGGGAGAGGTGTTCGCGACCCAGCGCGATGAGAATTACATGGAATTGACGCAAGGGGATCGCAGCCGTTCGGGCGGTCAGTACGACATTTGGCAGGCTGTGTTCAGTCCGGTTGGGGAAGACGGCTATCCGAAGCCGATCTTCGACAAGGTCACCGGCGTCATCGATTCCGGCGTGGCGGCTTATTGGCGGGAGCATTTCGATCTTGTGCACATCATCGCCCGCGACTGGGCGACGCTTGCGCCGAAGCTGCAAGGGAAAATACATCTCTATGTGGGCAACGGCGACAATTACTATTTGACCGATTCGGTGTACTTCGGACAAGCAACGCTCGAATCGCTTCAACCCCCTTACGGCGGCACCGTGGCATATGGCGATCGCGCCGAGCATTGCTGGAACGGGGATCCCAAGGCGGCCAACGCCTATTCGCGGCTGCACTACAATTTTCAGTACCTGCCGGCGATTTTGCAGCGTATCAAGGCCACGGCACCGGCGGGCGCAGATCTCAAGAGTTGGCGTTATTAGTCTCCAAGGCTCCTAAGACGCGGCTTTGGCCGGCTGCGGCACGATCGAAGGATCGCTCAAAAACTGTTTGACGCGTTCGAATTCCTGCCGCAGCAGCGCGTTGCAGTGCTCCAGCGCGCGTGCGTCGCCGGCGCCGCTTTCGTTTTCCATCCGCTCCGCGAGCGCCTTCAGCCCATGCGCGTGGATGTTCGCGCAGGCGCCCTTCAACTGGTGCGCGGCCCTTGCCAGTGCCACGCGATTGGATCGCGCAGCAGCGGCGGCCATGTCGGCCAACTGTTGCTCGCCGCTCGCGATGAACGTGGCCGCCAGTTCCTGTGCAAATGCACTATCGCCATTGGTAATGCTTTGAAATCCCCGCAGATCGACCGGTGGCTTCAGGTTCGCCGCCGGCGCGGCCGGCGGCGTGGCCGCGGAGGGATCAGCCTCATGCGTTTCCAAGCCATATTTTGTGAGGACATTGCGCAGGCGCTCAACCTCGATGGGCTTGGTCAAGTATCCGTCCATGCCGGCGGCCTCGCACAGCTCCCGGTCGCCGGTCATGGCGTTCGCCGTGAGCGCCACAATCGGCACGTGTCCCGTGGTTTCCCACTCGCGGATTTTGCGCGTAGCCGTCATGCCGTCCATGACCGGCATCTGCAGGTCCATCAATACGATATCGAAATGCCGCTGCTGGCAGGCGGCGACGCCTTCGGCGCCATGGCTTGCGACTTCCACGGTGCATCCCAACCGCTCGAGGAATCTGACCGCGACTTTTTGATTGACGAAGTTGTCTTCGACCAACAGCACGTGTCCGCGAAAGCGTTTTTGCGCCGTCGCTTGCGTGAGCATGCTCAAGGTGATCATGGGCTGCGTGTCCATCTGCCACTGCCGCGGCCCGCCGCTCATGACGCGGGCGACCCCATCAATCAATTCCCGCGCCCGCACGGGCTTGGTGAGATATGCGGAAAACCCAAGAGCCGCCAACCTCGGCGTGTCGCCGTGGCGGTCGAGCGAGGTCAGCATGACCAATCGAGTGCCGGCGAGATCCGGCATGTTGATGATGCGCTCGCCCAGCATTGCGCCATCCATGTCGGGCATTTGGAAATCGGTAATGACCATATCGAAGGGGTGATCCGACGTCGTGGCGTTTCGCAGCTCATCCAAGGCGGCAGACCCGCTGCCCACGGTTGTTACCGCATAGCCTGCATGCACGAGTTGCGAACTCAATACCCGTTGGTTGGTGGCGTTGTCATCGACGATGAGTATCCGGCCTCCGGTATCGCCCGGGATGCGGCGCTCCGGCACGATCGCTTGCGCGGGCTTCAAGGGCAAGGTGAAGAAGAACCGCGAACCGATTCCCAATTCGCTGGTGACGCCGATTTCGCCGCCCATCAATTCGATCAACCGGCGCACGATGGACAGGCCCAAGCCGGTGCCGCCGAAATGTCTCGTCGTCGAGGAGTCGGCTTGAACGAAAGGCTGGAACAATGTCTCGAGCGTCTTCCCGGCAATTCCAATCCCGGTGTCCCGCACTTCGAAGTACGTCAGTGAATCGCCGTCGGCGCCCTGAATGCTGCGCACTTCAATGACGATTTCTCCTGATTGAGTGAACTTGATGGCGTTGCTGACCAGGTTTACCAGGCACTGGCGCAAGCGTTGCGGGTCGCCGAGTACGCGCCCGGTTATTTGGGGTTCTACGTTGACGATGAGTTCCAAGCCTTTCGTGGCGGCTTGAAAAGCCATGGCGGAACCGACATCCTCCACGTTTGCGCGCAAATCGAGCTCGATGGACTCCAATTCCAGCTTGCCGGCTTCGATCTTTGAGAAATCCAAGATGTCGTTGATGACGTTCAGCAGAGAATCCGCGCTGGAGCGGATTGTTTCCGCATAGTCGCGCTGCGTCCGATCGAGATGCGTGTCGATCAGCAGGCCGGTCATTCCGATGATGCCGTTCATGGGAGTGCGAATTTCGTGGCTGACATTGGCCAAGAAGTTGCTCTTTGCCCGGCTCGCCGCGTGCGCCGCCTCCGTCTGCTGCTGCAACAACTCTGACGCGATGACCTGCTTGGTGACGTCCCAGGTTACGCCAACGACGTAGCGCACCTGCCCGCGGCTGTTGCGCATGACTCGCGCGTAGTTCTGCATGTGGTGTATTTCGCCGTCGATGCCCTGAACGCGGAACCCGTATTCGTAGGAATCTACATTCTTGGCGATGTTTTCAGCCGGCGTGCTGAGAAAAGCGTTGCGGTCCTCCGGCAAAATGATGGTCTGCAGGATGCGGAAATAATCCTTCAACGGAACAGCATCCATTCCGAAGCATGGCGGACGTGGACCGTGCCAGGAGAAGCAGTCGGACTTGATGTCGAATTCCCACGGCGCAATGCCGGCGGCTTTGGTCGTGACGTTCAAGCGCTCGATCAGCGCGCTTTCCTGCGCGGCTCTGCGCTCCAACTCCGAGGCGTGCAGCACCTCTTTCGTCACATCCCAGGTAACGCCCAAGAGGCGGGTCGCCGTGCCGGCGGCATCGCGATGGACGCGCATATGCGTCTGCACATACTGAGGTTCGGGCCGTGGATTGGCGGTGCGGTGGCGCACCGGCAGGATGGCATCGCTGGTGGGGTCGGCAAGCACGGCGCGTATTGCGGCGAATGCCGCTTCGCGCTCGTCGCTGTGAATGGCGCCTCTCGGGTCGAACTTTTGCGATGGCTGCACGCCGAAAAGCGTCCAGAAACTGTCGTCAGCGATGAAGTCCAACGTAACGAGATCCTGTTCCCAAATGCTGATGCCGGCCGTTTCCGTGGCCAGCTTGAGCCTCATTAACAATTGAGTTTGCCGCTCGGCTTGCTCGGCCAGCAGCGTCGCCGCTTCGGCTTGCGCGCTCATGTCGATGGTCAGACCCAGGACGCGGATCGCCCGGCCTTGCGCGTTGCGGAAGACCTCGCCGCGCAGCTGGACCGGGCGCACCCGGCCGTCTCGTTCTTTCACGCGATAGGCGATCTCCATGGGAGCCTGGCCCTTGAGCGCCTTGATGAACTGTGCGCGATAGCGCGCGCGGTCGTCGGGGTGCACCTTGCCCAGCATCATGGCGTCCGGATCGGCGTTCGCCGCCCCAATCTCGGCGCCATAGATTTCGGCGAGATCGCCGCTGAATTGCATGGAGTTTTGAACGACGTCCCACTCCCAGATGCGCACTCCGGCGCTGCGAGCGACGTCCTCCAAGCCCTTGAAGAATGCGGCCTTGCCCAGCTGCTGCGGCGCGGGCCGGACGTTTCGAACGGCCGCCCAGATACCGGCGATCCACGAGCAAATCCCGCCCCAAACGCCGCGAAGGCGCGTAAAAGCCGATGATTCGCGGGAAGTAATGGACGAACTCCGTAACTACGGGATTGTGGGTATCTTACGCTTCATATCGGCGCGGAATCTGCTGTCTTGAGCGCAGCGAAACGCGCTCTGCGTCACACCAAGCTCAAAAAAATGGCGGAAAGCGCTGATTGGGAGCGAGTGGGAAACCGGTGCCGCCGAATGGCGGCACCGGCGAGCCTGAAAGACGTCTTACCAGGTGTACGTTCCGTAGATGGGGTTATTGGTCACGGTGAGCGGCAGCTGGGCATTCGCGATATAGGTCTGAACGTCCATCGGCAGCAGAAAACGCTGCGCTTGCAGCAAGGTCGCCGCCGCCGCGACAGCCGACGCGTAATTCGCGTGCGTGCCATAGCGTTCGGTCAACGACAGACGAGGATCGCCGATCGTCGTCCGAGCTGCCTGGGTGGGCGCGAAGGGGACCAAGAGTCCGGTGGATTCGCAACCGTCCGGGCCGCCGAACGCCGTCGCGCGATGGTTCCACCCGGCTGTCGTCGCAACCGGCACCGACACCGGCGGCAGTCGTATACCCGCAATTTCGTTGCCGTCCACGTCGACCTTGGAGACGAAGTTCGGATACACCTTGCCGGTCGGCGTCGGCGGCACCACTGAAACAATTCCTTGGTCAAATTGCGGACCCCAATTCCAGACGTTGTGAACGCTGATCAGGCCGTCGTAATTGAGTCCTGGGATGGTGGGGAATCCGAGCGCGATCTGCGACACCGAGCCGATGGCGATCGCCTCGGTGGCAGGATTCACAGTGGCGAATACCGCGGTGCCGCCGGCAACTGTCGGTGTCTGGCTGGGCGGAGGCGCCGTGCCGTCGAGCCATTGATCAAGATCTTCGAACAACGCGCGCACCGCCGGCAGCTGATCTGTGGAATTCCCAAATTGCGCACAAACACCCAGAGAATTCGCGGCGGCGGGGCCGGCATGTTGCGTGCCCGAAATCAGATAAATCCGCGTGTTGGGTGCGTCCGGGATATCGGCGCCGGTTGAGTTTGTGTGCAGCGTGGATGCTGCCTTCACCCAGTACTCATTGGCCGAGTCGACGTTCATGACCAGCGGGCAGGTGTTCGATACCGTGCATCGCGAGTTACGCCCATCCGTCTTGCCGGTCAAGGTGTCGGTGGTGGTGGGGTATGCGAAGGGAAAAATTGCTTCCGGATAGAGATGCTGTTGTCGATTGCGCTCGGTCATGCCTGATTGCTCGAAGCGGTAGTTGATCGCCACACCATCGCTGGCGCCGACCCAGTTGAGGCTGCCGTCGAACACTTGTTTACCGTTGAGATCCTGATTGAATCCCAGCCAGATAAAGTCGTTCATGGTGCGCGCCGGCTGCGAAAGGCCATAGGAGATCATGCGCTTCACGTCACCGGCGAGTGGGTTGGGCGTGCCTGCGGTATCCGCCGTGGCGTTGCGTAGAAACGATGCCAGGTCGCGAATCGCGGCTAAGCCAATGGCCGCAACCCACGGGTTCTTCGCGGTGTACACCAACTCATAGATGGCACTTTGGGTGAACGGCGTGCCGGCCGGCAGGAGGGCGATGGTGGTCGGGCTGGTCCACTCCCAACCGGTGGAAGGAATGGCGGTCGGCGTGTCGGTAAGATGCTGCTTGACGGTCAGCGTCGCCAGCGTGGTGTCAGTGCTGTTGGTGGTGTATGTGACCGTGGAGGACATCGTGGTCGCATTGTCGAACTCGATGTATTCGTACACCGGTCCGGTGATGGCCGAACCATCGGCGTTTACGGCAACCGGTAGCGTAATGCCCATTGAATTATTGGCGCGCGACACCGTGGGTTCCCAGCCTCCCCAGACGATGGTGTAGCCCTGCTTTTGCAAGAACGCCGTTCCCGCATCGGCGGCCGTCGTCGGATCGTTGCCGCCGCCGGAAAGGTTCAGCGAGCCGTATTGCTTGCTGCCTCGATTGGGAAGTTCAAAAAATACCTTGTGATTGCCCTTCGTCAGGTCGGTGGGCTTCAAGATATAGAAGTCCATGTTGTATTCGACCAAACCATTGGCGTCCACCGGTGCGAGCGCGATGTCCGTGATCACGGCATTTTTCGGATCCTTCGGGTCAAGGGTGCCGCTCGCAGTGCCGCGAATCTTGTCGTAAGTACCGACGGCGCCAAACGTCGTGCCGGCGAACGTCGGCATCTGACTCGGAGCAGTTGCCGCGGTCGTCGCGTTGATGCTGAGCTTGACGATGCCCGTGGGCGGCGGCGGCGGAGGTGGCGGCGGTGGCGGTGGCGCTGCGGGGGCAACCGGAGGAGGAGGAGAACTGCTCGAGCAACCGGCTACGGCCGCGATCAACCCAATGAGTACAAACGCGCCAACTCGCTTGCAGTGCGCAAAAGCATCGGTATTCATAGATTCCTCAATTGTTATGCGTTATGGAATGCGGTCGACCCCCAAATCGATGCTACTCCCGTCGAGAGCACGCTGATATATGAGTAGATATATAAGATGGAAAAGAATCGTCAAGATTCACGCCGAAAGTAACCGCGCTGCGGTTGCAGGCGAAAGAGATAGGTGGCCAGCCTTTCGGCCAGCCACCAAAATACTTATTCGACCGTTACTTATCCGCGATCATTTAACTATCGCCTGATACGTCCAGGCATGCGACAAACCTCGGACATCGGGAACGCCACCGGCCGCGGCCGCGCCGGTACCGGCCGCTTGTTGAATCATGCCGAGCACAATCAAATCGTTGACGGGATCGATCCAGAACCAGGTGCCGGCGGCGCCACCCCACCAATATGAGCCCTTGCCGTAGTAACCACCGGCGGCGACCGGATCGGTATAGATCGCGAAGTCGAGACCAAATCCTGCGCCCGGCGCGAGAATCGGCACGTTGGGCGCCAAAACATTGGTGTGCATCAACTCCACGCTGAGCGGCGCCAAGATTCGTGTGCCGTCCAATTGACCGCCGTTGAGCAGCATTTGGCAGAAGCGCATGTAGTCGGTTGCCGTGGA
>Ga0210406_10001651_pt1 | contig 26766 bp, 17 predicted proteins | sample IncBWC30MmetaG_FD_155454 | JGI IMG/M metagenome (GOLD analysis project Ga0210406, IMG submission 155454) | Forest soil microbial communities from Barre Woods Harvard Forest LTER site, Petersham, Massachusetts, United States - Inc-BW-C-30-M | ecosystem: Environmental > Terrestrial > Soil >... | reverse complement strand
ACCCACACCAATTTCTGCTCCAACGTCACCGACTCTTGTGTGGAACTCGACCTCCGCCCGGGCACCGATATTGCCGTCTCATTTCTCCCGCTCGCCCACGTCTACGGCCGCATGCTCGATTACGTTTATATTTTTCACGGCTGCCCCGTGGCCTACGTCGAGACAGTCGAAAATGTCGCGCAAGCTCTCCTCGAAGTCCACCCCACCGTCCTCGCCGCTGTTCCGCGCTTCTTCGAAAAAATTTACGCCCGCCTGATGGAGCAGGGGAGCAAAGCCACCGGCGCCAAACGCAAAATTTTCGATTTCGCCATGCAGACCGCCCGCGAATCCGCTGCCTGGCGCTCCGGCGAAAAATCCGCCAGCCTGCCCGTTCGTTTGAAGTGGGCAATTGCCGACAAACTCGTCTATTCCAAAATTCGCGCGGGCACCGGCGGCCACTTGCGCACCATACTTTCCGGTGGCGCTCCGCTCTCCAAAGATCTCTGCGAATTTTTCTGGGCTATTGGGATTCCCATCTATCAGGGCTACGGCCTGACGGAAACATCTCCCGTCCTCACCAGCAACCACCCGCACAATCGTGCCGGCAGCTCCGGCCGCCCCATTCCCAACGTTCATCTACGCATCGCCGATGATGGCGAAATTCTCGCCAAAGGCCCCTGCGTCATGCAGGGCTATTTCAAATCTCCCGAATCCACGCGCGATGTTCTCACCGACGACGGCTGGCTAAAAACGGGTGACGTCGGCTATCTCGACAAAGACAACTACCTCTTCATTACCGATCGCAAAAAAGATCTCCTCAAAACCGCCGCCGGCAAATTCGTCGCCCCGCAACCCATCGAAAACACGCTCAAAACCAGTCCCTACATCCTCAACGCCATGGTCGTCGGCGATCAGCGCAAATTCGTAGTCGCCCTCGTCGTTCCCAACCACGTCACCGTCTCCGCCAAACTCGCCGAAGACGGCCTGAAATTCTCCTCCAACGCCGAACTCGCCGCCCACCCTGCCACCCACGCGCTCATCGAAAAAGAAGTCGCCCGCCTCACCACCCATCTAGCCCAATACGAAACCATCAAGCGCTTCGCCCTCCTCGCCGACGATTTCACCTTCGACTCCGGCAGCCTGACCTTCACCATGAAGCTAAAACGCCGCGTAGTCGAACAACAATACTCCGACGTAATCGACAAACTCTATGCCGACGTAGCCGAGCCCCGCCCGGTCCTCTAATCCAGCGTAGCGGCGACCTTCAGTGCCTGCCCTGACGAAGGAAGGGTCGCCCCTCTTTCTTTCCCGCCTTTGTAGGGGCGGCTTTACGCCGCCCTCTTGGTTTCTCTTTTTTATTCTGTCATCCCGACCGGTGCAGTGGCGCCTTTTGCCGCTGCGCAGTGGAGGGACCGCGGAAAGATCGCAACGTTAAAGCCTCCCACCTTTGTAAGACCTGCCCGCCCTCCCCAAAAAACCATATCCATTCCTCTCTCCAAAACATCTCATTCCCAGAACCAATCCCCACTTGAGGAGGTCTTTCATGGCAAAAGCCGCAGCCGCAACTCTTCGTACCTATCCCAGCAGCGTCGGCGTCCCCGACAAAAATCGCCAGGCCCTAATCGCTCTTCTGAACATCCATCTCGCGAATAGTTCTGACATTCACAGCCAGGTCAAATGGGCCCACTGGAACGTTAAAGGCAAGGATTTCTACCAGCTCCATCTTCTCTTCGATTCCGTCGCCACCCACCTCGAAGATCACATTGACACAATCGCCGAGCGCATCTCCGCCCTCGGTGGCGTCGCCAACGGCACCGTCCGCGAATCCGCGGCAAAATCCAGCATCCCCGAAGCCGATCTCTCCGCTTACGACGGCCCCGACATGGTGAAGTTCCTCGTCCACAACGTAGGCCACTACACCAACGCCCTGCGCACCGCCATCCAGGAAGCCGACGACCTCGAAGACGCCGTCACCGTAGACCTCTTCACTACAATCACCCGCGAAATGGACAAGGATCTCTGGTTCATCGAAGCCCACATTCAGGCCTGATGCCCACATGTAGGGGCGGCTTTATGCCGCCCTCTTGGTTTTGTAGCGGCCGCCTTCCGAGGCGGGCCGTTCTTCCTTTGGAGTGCGGTGGCTCTGCCACCGCTTTTACGCACTAACCCAACGCACCAACATTCCTGCCTGTGCTCTTGGGTTCACTGTTGTACGGCCCGTCCGCCGCGGGGGACGGACCGCTCTTGCTTCACATCTTCTCCGGCGCCTCTATCCCCAAAAGCCCCAGCGCCAACACCAACTGCCGCTCCACCAATTCCGTCAACCCCAAAAGAAACGCCCGCTTCTCTTCGTCCGCTTCGGACAAAATATGGTGCTTGTGATAAAAATTATTAAACGCCTGGGCCAGTTGAAACGCATACTTCGAAACAAACGCCGGCTCCTGCGCCCCAATCGCCGCGTCCACGGCGTAGTCCAGGGATCCTGCCTGTAGTAGTACGGACCAGATGCCCTCGTTACTCTTGTCGGCCAGTATTCTAGTGATGGCCCCTAAGGCTTCGGGAGTTCCCAATTTCAAGATTTCGGCTGCCCCCCTAACAACCTCATCGGAATCCATGTCTGGGGTGCGGTCCGCGTCTTTGCGCCATATTCCTCGCATGCGCACAATCGCGTATTGGCAATATGGCCCTGTTTCCCCCTCCGCGCTCAACGCGTCCTCAAAATCAAATGCGATGATGGTGTTCCGCGTGACTTTCAGAAGAAAAAAGCGTAACGCCCCAACAGCCAGAGCGTTCGCAGTCCGATGCAGTTCGACACCAACCATCTGCGGATGTTTTTGCAAGACGCGGGCTTCTGCGGCCTTCAGCATCCGGTTGATCAGGTCATCCGCCTTGACCCCGAATCCTTTTCTCCCGCTGACTTCGACGTAAGGCCTCTTCGCATCTTCCGACGACAATTCGTAGCCCATTTCCGCCGCGCACCGCGGCGTCAGCGCCACAATCTCATAATCAAAATGAATCGAATTCTCCGCTTCCTTCGCATGCCCCAGCGCTCGCAATCCCTCCGCCACCACCTCTTGCAGATAAGCCTGCCGCGCGTCAATCACGTTATAAACCGCCTCGGCTCCTCCAAAATGAGGCGCGCCCGGCTCGTTCGGCCCCGCAGTTGTGGCCCACAATTCTTTTCCATCCGGAGGATTCGGCCACCGGCGGAAGTGAAAATCTTTTCCCAGCAAGCCAAATTTCCAAAGTTGGTAAGCAATATCTTTTCCGACGTACGTAACCGTACCGTTCGAACGCACAATAATCTTCGACTGGTCCTCTTCCTCAGCGGAGCTAGACGAAGTTAAGGAGGAAGAAGAAGTAAAGGATTCAGAAGCTCCCGCATTTTCCTTAACATCCTTACCTTCCTTTTCCTCCTTTACCTCCTTCCCCCAAGGCATAATCCAGCAACCCGCATTCTTCCCGCTCGTCGCTAGCTGTATCGCCCCGCTCGCCTTCAATTTTTCAAACGCCGCGTCCCAGAAATGGAGATGCAGAATCTCGCTCTCCCGCGCCAGCAATTCATAAAAAATGTCCAGCCGCGCCATCGTCCGCAGGTGGAATCCCACCACGGCGTCGGCAATCACCGTAGCCATTTCCGCGGTCTCCCCCTCACCCGCTTCGATCGCTTTCAACGTCTCCCCGCGCAGCTTTCCCGCCCGCACCTTGTCTTCCTCAAAATATTGCGTCGCCATCGCGTAAAGGTCCCAGCATAGGTAATCAAAATTCTTGCCCGCCGCCAGCGCCTTCACCTCCGCCAGCGATTTCTTCTCCATCTGCTGAAACGCAATCACCACGTCCGCGACCTGCACCCCGGTGTTGTCAATATAGTTCTGCACCGCCACATCGTTCCCGGTGTGCCGCAACAGCCGCACCATCGTGTCTCCCAGCACCGCATTCCGCAGATGCCCAATGTGCGCCGCCTTGTTCGGATTGATGCTCGTGTGCTCGACAATTACTTTCTTTCTCTCGCTTGCCCTGAGCGGAGCCGAAGGGCCACTTGTTTCCAGACGTGCACCGTCCCAGAACCGCGCCCGGTCGAAAAACGCATTCAAATACCCCGCCCCCGCAACCTCCACCCTCGCAATCCCTTCCATCTTCGGCAGGGAATTAGCAATCTCCTGCGCAATCTGCCGCGGCGCCTTCTTCAGCCGCTTCGCCAGCTCAAAGCACACAGGAGACGCAGCCTCGCCCATCTCCAGTTTCGGCGGCCGTTCCAGCACCACCGAAAGTTCCACTCCATATTTCTCGCGGATATGCCCGGCAAGCGTTTCCCGCAGTCGCTTCAGAAGAGTTAGATACACGTCGCCTCAGTTTGAATGGAGTATGTCCCGGAAAATTCCAGTATAGCAGGGCATATCGGGAGTCGTGACCCGCGAAAAGGATCAGGACGCGCGCCTACGAAGAATTCCACACGCACATAGCACATAAATGAAAGCGAGTGCACCTTGAGCAAGTCCGGGTAGAATACCCGGCGGAGGCCACATGGCGAAAACACGGCGGGAATTCTTGGCAGAGACGGCAGTTGGTTTGGCAGCAGCGGCGGCAAGCGCGGCAGGCGTCGCGCCAGCGGAAGCGCAGGACCCTTCGCAGCAGCCCGCGGGCGCGCCACCCGCATTCGGCACCGGCCCCGGCGTTGGCCCGCAAGTTTCCGTCAACACTTTCACCGAAGCCGAGAAGCTCGTTCAAATCGAACTCACCAAGCCGCAACTCGAAATGGCCGCCTCAAGCTGGCGCGGAAATCTTGCTTCCGTCTACGAACGCCGCACCGGCCCGCATAAATTGGATCTGCCACCTTCGGTCGTTCCATATTCCAGTTGGAATCCCGTCCTCCCCGGACGTAAAGCCGGCCCCGACCGCGACCAGTTCATCCGCACCAAAACCAATCCTGGCCCGCTCCCCAAAAACGAAGACGAAATCGCCTTCGCTCCCGTCACCCGTCTCTCCCGCTGGGTCGAAACGCGCCAAATCACTTCCGAGCGCCTCACGCAAATTTATTTGAAGCGCCTCGAACAGTTCAATCCAAAACTCCGCTGCGTCATCACGCTCACCAAAGATTTAGCCCTCGCGCAAGCCAAACAAGCCGACGCGGAAATCGCTGCCGGAAAATATCGCGGCCCTCTCCACGGCATTCCCTGGGGCGGAAAAGATTTGCTCGACACCGCGGGCATCCCCACAACCTATGGCGCCGAACCATTCCGCAACCGCGTGCCAAAAGATGACGCCGCAGTGGTAAAACGATTGCACGCCGCAGGCGCAGTCCTCGTCGCAAAACTCAGTCTCGGCGCCCTCGCCCTCAACGACATCTGGTTCGGCGGCCAAACCGTGAATCCCTGGCTCCTCGAAGAAGGCGCCTCCGGCTCCAGCGCCGGCCCCGGTGCCGCCACCGCCGCCGGACTAGTGGGCTTTTCCATCGGCAGCGAAACCGGAGGCAGCATCGTTTCCCCCAGCATGCGCTGCGGCATCACCGGCCTGCGTCCAACCTACGGCCGCGTTCCGCGCACCGGCGCAATGACCCTCTGCTGGTCGCTCGATAAACTCGGGCCCATGACCCGCAGCGTGGAAGATGCGTTGCTAGTCCTGCAAGCCATCTCCGGCCCCGATCCCGGCGATCTGCAAAGCGTCCCTAGCAAACTCGACTACGATGCGGACGCCAGCGTCAAAGGATTGCGTGTCGGCTATTTCCCCAAGTGGATGAAAGAATCGCCCGCCACCGACGTAGACCGCGCCGCGCTCGAAACCGTAAAAAAAGTCGGAATGGTGCCAGTCGAAGTTTCCATTCCCGATTGGCCTTACCAATCCCTGAATCTAATTCTTTTCGCCGAAAGCGCTGCCGCCTTTGAAGAACTCACGCTAAGCGGCGGGGCGGACCAACTCAAGGTCCAAACCTACGACGCTTGGCCAAACCTCTTCCGCCAATCGCGCTTCCTGTCAGCCGTGGATTTTGTGCAAACCGATCGCCTGCGCCGCAGAGTCGCCGAAGAAATGGCCCACGTCTTTTCCGAAGTGGACCTGCTCCTCGTTCCCTCGCTCCGCGACGACATGCTCACCATCACCAATTTCACCGGCCAACCCTCGCTCACCATGCGCGCCGGCTTCGCCGAAGTCGCCGAAGCCCGCACCGATTGGGCTCCCGACCCCAGCCGCCCCGTACCAAAGTTTTCTCCGCCGCGCCGCGTACCCCACGGCGTCACCCTAATCGGCCGCCTCTTCGATGAAGGCACCCTCGGCCGCGCCGGCCTGGCCCTCGAGCGCGCCTTCAACGTCGTCTCCGAGCACCCGCCCGGCTTCTAGGCTGAATGCTCTGGCTTTTTGGAATGGGAGATGCGGAATAACCTGAATGGCAATCTAAAAATTATTCTGGGCATCATCTTCGCCCAAAAATAGATCCAAAATGTCAGCCATTCGAACACAAGCACAGTGATGCGCGCCGGGGAAGCATCGAATTTTCTATCCGCGTGGGAATAGAACGAAATGGTTTCGCCGTCCCAAGCCATGGAGAATTTCGGCTTATATCGGATGATGGAAAGTCGAGGGAGTCGCAGCCCCACCGGCCAACTCAATGGCTCCAGCAAAAAGGCCTTGCCATCTTTCTCAAAGGTTATCCACGCGTGGCCGGCACCATAGCGGCCTGCCGTACCCAGAACGAACCTGGTGGGGAAGTTCATGTGAATAAGTTGACGCCAAGTCCACAAGGCAAAATCTTCACAGTCACCTTTTCTTGACTGTTCAAAATTGTCTGGTGGTTGCCAGTAGTCCTCCTCGGCGAACTGCTCCTTGTCAGAGACGTATTTGCACGTCGATAAGAAACGCCGGAGTTCAGCGAAGTCAGAGCACCACGTTTTCAAAGGTTGGCTAAGAAAGCGGCCGGGAGGAAAAGTTGATCGGAATCCACTATGGCGGCGCAGATCCGGCCTGAACGTCCTTTTGCCATTCGCATCGTAATAATCTGGGATTATTTCACCGATCAAGGAACCCACCAGTGGGAAGTCAAAGTCAGACCCTCTGCATTTTAACGGGGTCGGCGCTAGTCATTTGAAGTCCGCAGGTTGACCCGCATCGGCAGCCCATATTTCGGCCGCAACGTAACGCTGAAAAACGGCGTAACCACGGCGTTTGGCGCAAGTGTGAACCGATAGCGCTGCGCAATCGTAGCCAGCAGCAGCGTCGCCTCCATCATCGCGAACCCCGCCCCAATGCACACCCGCGGCCCTCCCCCAAAAGGGAAGTACGCGAATCGCGGAATGCGTCCCTTTCGAATCGGATCGTCGCGCCACCGCTCCGGGTCAAATCGCTCCGGATCCGGGAAAAATCGCGCGTCGCGCTGCGTCACCCACGGCATGATAAAAACATTTGTACCCGCAGGAATCCGGTACCCGCCCACTTCGAAATCCGCCAGCGCGCGTCGTCCGACTCCCCAAGCCGGCGGATACAAACGCATCGATTCCTTGATCACCATTTCCGTATAGGGAAGCCGCGACAAATCCGCCAGCGTCGGCGCCCGCCCGGCCAGCACCGAATCCAGTTCTGCCGCTAGTGCCTTCTCCACGTGCGGATTTTGCGCCAGCAGAAACCAAGTCCACGTCAACGCATTGGCCGTGGTCTCATGTCCCGCCATGAACAATGTCATCACTTCTTCACGCAATTGCTCGTCGTTCATGCGTGCGCCCTGCTCATCTTGCGCATCAAGCAATCGTTGCAGCAAATCATTCGCCGGAGTCTTACTCGCTCGCCGCTCCCGGATGATCGAGAGCACGATGTCGTCGAGCCGCTTCTTCGAACGCATCAATCGTGGCGTCTTCGGAATGGGAAACCGATCCGGCAGTATAAACGAAAGCGCCGACTGTGTGAAAAATCGCTCCATCACCGCCGCCACTTCCTCGCCGATGCTCCGGGCCACGTGGCCAACCTTCGCGCCAAACAGTGACTTCGCCACAATGTCCAGCGTCAACTCCGCCATCTCATGGTGCAGGTCGCGGTTCTCGCCATCTTGCCAGCGCGACAAATGCGTCGCCGCCGAGTCGGCCATAATTTCCGCATACACCGCGATGTTCTCATGGCGAAACGCCGGCTGAATCAGTTGCCGCTGTGCCTGCCACGAAGCGCCTTCATTCGTCAACAATCCGTTGCCCAGAAAAAATTTCAGGGCCCCATAGTCCCGCGATTTGTGAAAATTTGCCGCATTGCGAACCAGCACGGCTTCAATGTGATCCGGATGCGTCAGTTGGCACATCGGAACATGCAGAAAGCGGTAGCAGACAATGTCCCCGTACTCCCGCGCGCAGCGTTCCGAATGTCCCGGCCAATTGCGCGCCAGTTCGCGCGCGCTCCCCAGGAAAAAATTCCCCTTCGGTCCCGGAGGCGAGGGAAGTTGTGGAGTCAATACCGCGTGTGCCATCTTTAGAGTGTAGCTCTTTGCTCTGCATGGGAGAATGGCCGGTAATCGGAGCCACGCGGTCATTCGTTTATAATCCGCTGGAGCATCTCGGCCAGCGTAGCGGCCACCTTCAGGTGGCCCCGCGCTCTCGGCTGAAGGCCGAAAGCGTATTCATAACAATTACCAAAGAACCGTATCGCCCGACCGGCGAGGGGAGAGTTGGATGATCTGCAGCGCAACACAAATCAGGACTATCATGAGATTTCTGAAAGCACCAATTTGCGCAGCGATATTAGCCGCTTTCGCGCAGTCACCGCTCCCAGCGCAGCAAAACGACAACGCCACTCTTCCCAGCGAAACGCCCGCCCATTTCCAGCCCGTCACCAAAGACTTCGATTTCGAGCGCCGCGATGTAATGATCCTCATGCGCGACGGCGTCAAGCTCCACACCGTAATTCTCATCCCCAAAGGCGCCAAAAACGCCCCCATCCTCCTCACTCGCACTCCTTACAACGCCGACGAACTGGTCAGTCATCGCGCAAGCTCCCATCTCGGCCCCGCCCTCTGGGGCTACGACAACGCCACGGAAGTCATTGTCGAAGACGGCTACATCCGCGTCGTGCAAGACGTTCGCGGCAAATATAACTCCGAGGGCGACTACGTTATGACCCGACCGCTCCACGGCCCGCTGAATCCCTCGCCCGTCGATCACTCCACCGACAGCTACGACACCATCGACTGGCTCGTCAAAAATATTCCCGAAACCAATGGTAAAGTCGGAATCCTCGGAATTTCCTACGACGGCTTCCTCCCCCTCATGGCCCTCGTCAATCCGCATCCCGCGCTCAAAGTCGCGGTCCCCATGAATCCAATGGTCGACGGCTGGATGGGCGACGACTGGTTCCACAACGGCGCCTTCCGCCAGCAAAACTTGCCCTACATCTACGAACAGGAAGCCACCCGCAAGAACGAAGCGAAATGGTGGTCCGGTGTCCATGACGACTACGATCTGTATCTGCGCGCTGGCTCCGCAGGCGAACTCGGCCGCGAACACGGAATGGAACAACTCGGCTTCTGGAAAAAACTCCTCGAGCATCCAAGCTACGACTCCTGGTGGCAGCAGCAGGCAATGGACAAAATCCTAGCCGCCCAACCGCTCAAAGTACCAACCATGATTGTTGACAGCCTGTGGGATCAGGAGGATATTTACGGCGCCCCGGCAGTCTACAAAGCTCTCAAGCCCAAGGACACAGCCAACGACAAACTCTTTCTCGTCCTCGGCCCCTGGCACCATGGCCAGGAAATTGGCGACGCCAGCACCCTCGGCGCACTGCGCTTCAACAGCGACACCGGCCTCTATTTCCGCCAGGAAATTCTTCGCCCATTTCTCGCTCGCTATCTGAAAGACGGCGCCCCGCAATCCGAAGTCGCCCCCGTCAACGCCTTCGAAACCGGCACCAACCGTTGGCTCAAGCTGAACAGTTGGCCGTCCGGATGTCCTAGCGGCTGCAGCGTCAAGCCCACCCCGCTCTATCTTTCCGCCAACCTGAAACTAAGTTTCTCCGCTCCCGGAAAAGACGACGCCGCCTACGACGAATACGTCTCCAATCCCGCCAAACCCGTCCCATTCCGCGCGCGCCCGATCCAGCCCGTCGGCTACGACAACGGAATGACCTGGCCTTTTTGGCTGGTTGACGACCAGCGCGAAGCCTCCGGCCGTCCCGATGTGCTCACATTCATTTCCGACGAACTAAAAGAGCCGCTCAAAATCAGCGGCCAGCCTATCGCCAATCTCATCGCCTCCACCACCGGCACCGATTCCGACTGGGTCGTCAAACTCATCGACGTCTATCCCGACGAAGTCGCCGGCCAGCCCAACATGGGCGGCTACGAACTGATGATCGCCGCGGACATTTTCCGCGGCCGCTATCGCGAAAGTCTCGAAACGCCAAAATCAATCCCGCGCGACACGCCGCTCGTCTACCGCTTCGCACTGCCCACGGCGAATCACGTCTTCCTGCCCGGCCACAAAGTAATGGTCCAGGTGCAGTCAAGCTGGTTCCCCCTCTACGACCGCAACCCGCAAACCTTCGTCCCAAACATTTTCTGGGCCAAGCCCGACGACTACCGCAAAGCCACCCAGCGCATATACCACACCCCAACCCAATCCACCTTCATCGAATTACCTGTGGCCACCGCAAAATGAAGTGGTAGGACAGGCTTTAGCCTGTGCTCTTGAGTTACTCCCGCCTTTGTAGGGGCGGCTTTACGCCGCCCTCTTGGGTCACTCTTCGCCTCCGTAGGGCCCGCCTTCCGAGGCGGGCCGCTCCTCAATGTGGCACCGGCACTCCTGCCTGTGCTCTTGGGTTTGTCTTTCCTAATCCCCCCTCAAATCCTCTGCACCTTCCACTTCCCCCTTCGAAACAACAAAACCCCCGCCAACGCAATCGCGCACTCAGCTACCACAATCGAAAAATACGCTCCCTTCGCCTGCCACCCCGCGCGCAGCGCGAGAAAATACGCCAAAGGAATCTCCAGCAACCAAAACCCAAAAAAATTCACCACCGTAGGCGTCACTGTATCTCCCGCCCCATTAAACGCCTGCAGCATCACCATCCCATACGCGTACCCAATGTTCCCGTAACTCAAAATCCGCAGGCACGAAGCCGCCAACGGCACCACCTCCGGGTCCTGCGTAAACAAACGCACCACCGGCGTCGCGTAAATCAAAAAGAAAACCCCGATCACTCCCAAAAAAATCATGTTGTAAAACCCGGTCCGCCAAACGGAAATCTCCGCCCGCTCCGGCTGCCGCGCTCCCAGGTTTTGCCCCACCAAAGTCGCCGCCGCATTGCTCAGCCCCCACGACGGCATCAGAATAAAAATCAAAATCCGAATCGCAATGGTGTACCCAGCCAGCGCCGCCGACCCAAACACACTGATAATCCGCACCAACCCAATCCAGCTCGTATGCGCGATCGCAAACTGCAGAATCCCCGTCAGCGATACCCGCACCAGCCGAAAGAGCACTTTAAAGTTCAGGCGAATCTGCGAAGTAAGAATCCGAATCCGCTCCGTCCCACGCAACAGCCGGTAAAACTGATACAGCACCCCGATACTTCGCCCGGTAAACGTAGCCACCGCCGCGCCCGTCACTCCCAGCTTTGGAAACGGCCCAATCCCGAAGATGAAGCAGGGATCCAGAATCAGGTTGATGATGTTCGAAACCCATAGCAGCCGCATCGCAACCGCCGCATCGCCCGCCCCACGAAAAATGGCGTTGTTGAGAAACAAAAGCAGCACCACGCCGCTTCCGCCCAGCGCAATCCGCGCGTATCCAGTCCCCGTCGCCACGATCGCCGGTGAAGACCCCATCAATCGCAAAAGATCACCCGCATAAATCCAACTCGGAATACCAACGATCGCCGATACGCCGAATCCCAAAAAAATCGCCTGCGCCCCAGCCACCGCCGCGCCCTCCGGGTCTTTTTCTCCAATCCGCCGCGCCACCATCGCCGTCGTCGAAAGACTCAGCCCCAGCCCCACCGCGAACACCAGGCTCAACAGCGATTCCGTCAGTCCAACCGTCGCCACCGCATCGGCGCCCAGCCGCCCCACCCAGAAAACGTCCACCACCGCAAACAGCGATTCCAGCACCATCTCCAGCACCATCGGAATGGCCAGCAGCAAAATCGCGCGGTTCAAGCTCCCGGTCGTGAAATCCTGATGAGACCCTCGAATCGCTTCGCGGACCGAACTCCACAACCCGGGCGGCACTCCCACGGCCGCCGCAGCGCCTGGCGGTTGCAAATCCTGTTGTACGGACATGGATACCTGCACGGTCTGCGCAAGTTCAGCCCCAAAACGCAGGCGCTAGCGCTGGAAGATGGTTAGTAGGAAAACGGGGAAACGAGGGTTCCGCAGGCGACGCGGCTTTTTAGAGGACAGCGACCATTCGTGCGATGAACATTGTTCGATCCTTGCGGCGCTCTTCGCACGCGCCTTGAAATAGAGTGACTGAAACCCCAGTATACATAGGCGGCCAAAGCCGTTCCAGTGAAACTTAAAGGGTGGCCAGAAGCCATTTGATAAATGGTCTTCAGGGGGTCGGAGCTTTAGCTCCGACATTTGGAGCCCAAAGAAACCGGGCTTTAGCCCCTGAGGACACTCTTTCCTAATCCGAACTCCATTTATGAGATAAGTCGATAAGTTCTAGTCTGAGTCGAGAGGAGCATGGGTGCACAACTTTGACGTGATCGTTCTGGGCGGCGGCGCTGCCGGACTCCTGTGCGCCATCGAAGCGGGCAAGCGCGGCCGCCGCGTCGTGCTCCTGGAGCGCGCCGAAAAGATCGGCAAGAAAATCCTGATCTCCGGCGGCGGCCGCTGCAACTTCACGAATCTCCATTGCCAGCCGAAGCACTTCCTTTCCGAAAATCCTCACTTTGCTAAGTCCGCCCTCGCTCGCTATACCCCCGCCGATTTCATCACCCTCGTCGAGAAACACGGAATTTCCTACCACGAGAAAACTTTGGGCCAACTCTTCTGCGACCGCTCCGCCATCGAAATCACCGCAATGCTCGAAACGGAATGCCACGCCGCAAATGTAAAAATCGTCGTGGATGCCAACGTTCGCGAAGTCCACCGCGACACCACCTTCACCGTTCGCACCGACGCAACCGAATATCGCGCGCCCGCCCTCGTCGTCGCCACCGGAGGAATCTCCATCCCCAAAATGGGCGCCACCGGTTTCGGCTACGATCTCGCCCGCCAATTCGGATTAAACATAGTCAAAACCCGCCCCGCCCTCGTCCCTCTCGTCTTTCACCCGGCCGACCGCAAACGCTACAGCGACCTCGCCGGCGTCTCCACCGAAGTCATTGCCTCAGCAGGGAAGTCCGCCTTCCGCGAAAAAATGCTCTTCACCCACCGTGGCATAAGCGGCCCCGCGATTTTGCAAGCCTCAAGCTACTGGAAAGAAGCCGAAGCATTACAAATCGATCTCGCGCCCGGTCGCGAAGCCACTCAAAAAATTCGCGAAGCAGGGACGCGCACCCCGGCCGTAGCGGAAAAAGCACTCCACGAATTCCTGCCCCACCGCCTCGCCGAACGCTGGCTAAAATTCCATCCGCCGAAAGCCTGGACCAACATCGCTCTCGACGCCTTTGAAAGGGAATTGCACGCCTGGACTATCCGCCCCGCTGGCACAGAGGGCTATGAAAAAGCCGAAGTCACCGCCGGCGGCGTGGACACCGCCGAACTCTCCAGCAAAACCATGGAATCCCGCAAAGTCCCCGGCCTCTTCTTCATCGGCGAAGTCGTCGACGTCACCGGCCACCTCGGCGGCTTCAATTTTCAATGGGCCTGGGCTTCCGCCTCCGCCGCCGGCCGCGCCCTCTAATTTTGAGTGCGGGAGCGAAGCTCCCGTAGGGCCAGCCTTCCGCTTGCCCGCCGCAGGAGGGAGGGGGCCGTCTTGTAACTGGTTTGACTCGGGCAGACGGTGGCCGATAGTATCAATTCAGGTCTGCAGAAATGAAATACGCCTATTTTGACTGCTTTAGCGGCATCAGCGGAGATATGACCCTCGGCGCCCTGTTGGATGCGGGTGTGCCCGTCGAACAACTGCGCACCGAATTGCATAGCCTCAGCCTCCCAGGCTGGGAGCTCGCCACCGAAAAAGTCTGGAAAAACGGCATGGCCGCCACCTACGCCAAAGTGCGCGCTCAGGACACCCAAACCCACCGCTCGCTCACCGCAATTCTCGGCATTATCGAAAAATCCTCACTTGTATCCACCGTGAAAGATCGCGCCGCCGCAATCTTCAAGAAACTGGGCGAAGCCGAAGCCGCGGTCCACGATGTCCCCCTCGAAAAAATTCATTTCCACGAAGTCGGCGCGGTGGACGCCATCATTGACATCGTCGGCTCCTGCATCGGATTCGCCGCACTCGGAATCGAATCCTTCGCCTGTTCCGCTCTCAACGTCGGCGGCGGCACCGCAAAAATGGCCCACGGCACGTTGCCCGTCCCCGCGCCAGCCACCGCGCGTCTGCTTCTCGGCAAGCCCACCTATTCCAACGGCGTCCAAAAGGAATTGGTCACTCCCACCGGCGCAGCCATCGTCGCCACGCTCTGCTCCTCCTTCGGTCCACAACCGCCAATGAGTGTCACCTCCATCGGCTACGGCGCGGGAACCGCCGATCTCGAAGGCCAGCCCAACGTCCTCCGCCTCATGGTCGGCGAAGCCGCGGAAAAACGCGCCGCCGCGGAATCCGAAACCATCCGCGTCCTCGAAGCCAATCTCGACGACATGAATCCCCAAATTTACGGCTATTTCCTCGAAAAAGCCCTAGCCGCGGGTGCTCTCGACGTCTTCGCCACACCCGTGCAAATGAAAAAGAACCGTCCGGGCATGCTCGTCACCGTCCTTTGCAGGCCGGAAGACGAAGCCAAATTCCACGAAATGCTCTTCGCGGAGACCACCACCCTCGGCGTTCGCACCTACACCGCCGAACGCCGAGTCCTCGCCCGCCAGTGGGAAACCGTGCACACCGCTTTCGGCGAAGTCCGCATCAAAGTGGCCCGGCTCAACGGCCACATCCGCCAGGCTTCGCCGGAATTCGAAGATTGCCGTAAACTGGCAGAAGCGAAAAACGTGCCGTTGCAGCGGGTGATGGAAGCGGCCTTAAACGAGTGGAACTCCCGCGGCTGACGGTCACCCAAAACGGTTTCACCACGCGGTTCAAAGATTTCACAGAGAAGAGTGGAATGCCTGAGAAAAGAGAAAAATTCTATCTGACGACGCCCATCTACTACACCAACGGGCTCCCTCACATCGGCCACACCTACACCACCGTCGTCGCCGATGTGATTCGCCGCTACAAGCGCATGCGTGGCTACGACGTCGTCATGACCACCGGCACCGACGAGCACGGCGTCAACGTTGAACGCGCCGCGAAAAAAGCCGGCATCCCCGAATCCGAATTCGTCGCCAAAATGGCCGAGGCCTGGCGCGCCCTCTGGGACGAGCTCGGCATCCCCGCCGACGAATTCATCCGCACCACCGATCTCAAGCACGTTCGCACCGTCCAGTGGCTCTTCAAGCTCTGCAGGGAAAACGGCTACGTCTACAAAGGCCACTACACCGGCCAATACTGCATCTACGACAACGCCTTCGTGAACGATGCCAAGCCCGGTGACAACTGCCCCGATTGCGGCCGCCCTCTCGAAACCGTCACCGAAGAGAACTATTTCTTCAAGCTCTCCTCTTTTCAAAAGTCGCTTCTCGATTTTTACAAAAAGAATCCCGATTTCATTCAGCCAGACACGCGGCGCAACGAAATCATCAGCTTCGTCGAAGGCGGCTTGAAAGATCTCAGCATCACCCGCACCACCATCCGTTGGGGCATTCCCGTTCCCGGCGAAGAGCCGCACGTCTTCTACGTCTGGTTCGACGCGCTCACCGCATATTTAAGCGCGGTCGGCGGCCCCGAATACGAAAAGCGCGGCTACTGGCCCGCCGATCTGCATCTCGTCGGTAAAGACATCATCCGTTTTCACACAGTCTACTGGCCCGCGTTCCTGATGGCCGCCATGCTCCCCGTTCCCAAACAAGTCTGGGCCCACGGCTGGTTCCTTATGGACGCCGCCAAGATGAGCAAGTCCAAAGGCAACGTCGTCCTCCCGCGCCCCATCGTCAACATGCTCGGCATGGACGCGCTCCGTTATTTCCTCTTGCGCGACGTCGTCTTCGGCCAGGACGGCAATTTCAGCTACGACGCCCTCGTCACCCGCTACAACAGCGACCTAGCCAACGGCCTCGGCAACCTCGCCAGCCGCACCGCCGCTCTCATCGAGAAAAACTTCGCCGGCAAGATTCCAAAGCCAGGCACGCTGAAGCCGCAGGACGAAGTCCTCGCGAAAGAGGCTCAAGCCGCCATCGGCGAAGTCCTCGAAAATTTCGACAAGCTCAGTTTCGCCCGCGCCCTCGAAACCATCTGGACCGTAATCGCTGTCGCCGACAAATATCTCACCAGCGAACAACCCTGGGCCCTCGGCAATTCCGAAGCGGAACAATCCCGCAAAGCCACCGTCCTCTGGACGACCGCCGAACTCCTCCGCATCGTCAGCGTGCTGTCATTTCCCGTTCTCCCGGACAGCGCCGCCAAAGTCTGGTCGCTCCTCGGCCAGTCCGATGCACTAGGCAAGTTCGAACTGGATGGATTGCGCTGGGGCCATCTGGTTCCCGGCACTCCGCTTGGCAAATCTCAGACCTTGTTCCCACGCGTGGACAAAACCGAAGCAATAGAGAGGATCGAAGCAATGGCAAACGAAGAACTGAATCCACCAAAAGCAGCACCAGCACCAGCGGTAAGCGCTCCAGCCACCACCGGCGCGTCCGCAGCGGCAGCTGCCGCTCCGGCCGTGTCCGACAAAATCGGCATCGAAGATTTCGCCAAAGTCGAAATGCGCGTAGGCCAGATCAAAACCGCCGAGCGCATCGTCGGCGCCGACAAACTCCTCAAGCTCACCGTCGACATCGGTACCGAAATCCGCCAGATCTGCGCCGGCATCGCCCAATACTACGAACCCGAATCCCTCATCGGTCGCAAAGTAGCCGTAGTTGTGAATCTCGCCCCGCGCAAACTCCGCGGTGTCGAGTCCAACGGCATGATCGTAGCCGCCTCCGTAGGCCCCGAAGGCCGCCCCGTCCTAACCGGCTTCCACGAAGAAGTCGAAGTCGGCGCCCGCCTGAAATAACTGCTCCTCTGGGGCGGACGCCTAGAACTTCCGCTGTAGGGCCCGCCTTCTGAGGCGGGCCGTCTTACCGATTACCGATTACCGTCTTACCGATTACCGATTACTAACTTTATGGAACTAATCGACTCCCACGCCCACATCGACGGCCCCCAATTCGCCGACGACCGCGACGCCATGCTCTCCCGCGCCCGAGCCGCAGGCGTCTCCACCATCCTAGCCATCGGCACCGGCCCAGGCCCCGAAAAACTCGACGCCACCCTCCCCTTCGCCGAAGCCCACAACTGGATCTACACCACCGTAGGCATCCACCCCCACGACGGCAAAGAAGTCACTCCCGCCCATCTCGAGACGCTAGCCGCTCTCGCGAAACATCCCAAAGTAATCGCCTGGGGCGAAATCGGCTTAGATTATTTCTACGACCACTCCCCGCGCGACGTCCAAGAGCGCGTCTTCCGCCAGCAAATGGATCTGGCCCACGCCGCAAATCTCCCGATCATCATCCACTGCCGCGACGCCTGGGACGATTGCCTCCGCATCCTCGCCGACGCCTGGAAGCCCACCGGCCTCGGCGGCATCCTCCACTGCTTCACCAGCACTCTCGATCACGCCGAAAAAGGCCTCGACATGGGCTTCCTCATCTCCTTCACCGGCAACATCTCCTACCCCAAGGCGCAAAACATCCGCGACGTCGCGAAAGCTTTGCCCCTTTCGAACATTTTGATTGAAACGGACTCTCCGTACCTCGCCCCGCAACCTCATCGAGGAAAACGCAACGAGCCCGCCTACGTTCTCGAGGTAGCAAAGGCCCTCGCGAATGTGAGAGACTGTGACCTATCAGAAATTGCCGCCAAGACCACGGAGAATTTTCGTAGGTTTTTTCGGCTGACCCGGCCGGACGCGTCCACGGCCGAGGTGTCCCGCTAACAGGGGCGGGCTCGGAGAACGCATATCGCTTTACTGACCGTCAAAGAGATTTTTGAATTGGTGAGCGAAGACCTTGTGAAGGTCGAACAGGAACTCTCGCGCCAAAGCGCCTCTGCCTACCAGCCCGTCTCCGAAATCACCAGCTATCTCCTAGGCGGGGGAGGAAAGCGCCTCCGCCCCGCATTGCTCCTGCTCGCCCACGGCTACGCTGCCGGAAGCGAAGGTGACTCTCGCAGCGCCATCAAGCTCGCCGCTGTCGTCGAACTCCTCCACAGCGCCACACTTATTCACGATGACGTCATCGACAGCGCCGATACTCGCCGCGGCCGCCCCTCGGCCAATTCCCGCTGGGGCAATCACCGCAGCGTCCTCTCCGGCGACTGGCTCTACATGCAGTCTTTCCACATCGCCCTGCAGGAACGCAATTTCCACGTCCTCGACATCCTCATCGATCTCACGCAAAAAATGGTCGAGGGCGAACTCCTCCAGCTCGAAAAAATCGGCCGCATCGACGTCTCCGAAGACGACGCCCTGAAACTTTCCAACTACAAAACCGCTTGCCTCTTCAGCGGCTGCGCGCGGCTCGGTGGTGTTCTCGGCGGCCTCGACGAAGAACACGAAACCGCGCTAGCCGACTACGGCCGCTACTCCGGCCTGGCCTTTCAACTCGTGGACGATCTCCTCGATTTCACCGCCTCCAGCGAGCAACTCGGCAAGCCAGTGCTAAGCGATCTGAAAGAAGGCAAAGTCACGCTGCCGTTGATCTACGCGATGGAAAATGGTCACAGCGAAGCCCGCGAAATGGTCGCCCGCGTCCTCGAAGAAAAAGAGTTCGACTCCGTCCAGCCGGAGACTCTCGTAGCCCTCGTTCGCGATTCCGGCGCCCTCGAACGCACCCGCAACCTCGCCCTCGAATACGCCGTCCGCGCCAAAGCCTGCCTCAACGGCTCCGGCTTCTCCGACTACGCCCGCGCCCTCCAAACCCTCCCCGACTTCATCCTCGACCGCGAATACTGATGTCTGGTGGCACAGGCACTCCTGCCTGTGCTCTTCATCCGCCGCTGCGATGCCACTCCCCCACTCCATGCTACCTTTGAACCGGGACCACCGCATGCTGCCCTTCAAACTCGTCTACCACGATCACTACGACCTCAACCTCGGCGCCCACGTCTTTCCCTCCGAAAAATTCCGACTGATCCACGACAAACTCCTCAGCGATGGCATCGCCGAACCCGACGACTTTCTCCACCCGAAACAGGCAACCGACGCCGACATCCTCCGCGTCCACACCGAAGACTGGGTCCAAAAACTAAAAACCGGCACCCTCACAGCCAGCGAACAAATGAAACTCGAAGTCCCCTATTCCCCCGAACTCGTCCGCGCCTTCTGGCTAGCCGCCGGCGGCACAATCCTCGCCGCCGAATCCGCAATCCAAGACGGCTTCGGCTGCAATCTCGGCGGAGGCTTCCACCACGCGTATCCCGGCCACGGCGAAGGTTTCTGCGCCATCCACGATGTAGCCGTGGCCATTCGCACCCTGCAAGCCCGCAAAAAAATCACCCGCGCCATGGTCGTCGATACCGACGTCCACCACGGCAACGGCACCGCCGCCATATTCAACAAGGACAATTCCGTCTTCACCCTCTCCATCCATCAACTAAACAACTACCCAGCCCACAAACCCCATTCCTCTCTCGATCTGAATCTCGAAGACGGCGTCGCCGACGAAGAATACCTGGCCACACTCCTACCCGCCGTGAAAAAATCCATGGCATCATTCCAACCGGACATGCTCTTTTATGTAGGTGGTGCCGACCCCTACCGCGAAGACCAACTAGGCGGCCTCGATTTGAGTATGGAAGGTTTGCAAAAACGCGACGCCGGTGTCTTCACCGAAGCCCGTCGCAAAAACATCCCGGTAGTCACCACGCTAGCAGGCGGCTACGCCCGCCGCCTCCAAGACACAATCCAAATCCACGTAAACACCATCCTAGCCGCCAAACAAATATCCGAACAACCGTAGCGGCCACCTTCAGGTGGCCCCGCCCTCCAGTAGCACAGGCTTCAGCCTGTGTTCTTTCCTTTCCTCCACCCATGTAGGGACCGCTCGCAGCGCCAAGCGGGCCGAGCTTTTGTCCGCCGACATCTCTTCTACTGCGCAATCGCTGCCGCCGGCGTTTCCGCCGGATGCAACCTCCTCTCAATCGCCTCAATCAGCGTCTGATCCGAACCCTCCGGATCAAACCCCTCCGCCCGATAAGCAATCTTTCCCGTCCGGTCCAAAATCAACGTCGTCGGAAAAGAATTCACCCGCAGCAGCAAATCCAGTCCATCCGCAAACAGCACGCTGCTCTTTGGCTTCTCCTCTGCCAGATACGGCCCCACTAGCGTCTCATCCTCGTCACAGTTCACTTCAAGAAAAACGACATCCTTCTCCTGCCCCGCGAACCGTCCAGCCACTTTCTCAAAATGCGGTTCCCACGCGCGGCAGGGGCCGCACCACGTCGTCCAGAAATTCATCACCAGCACTTTCCCTTTGGTCCCCGCCATGGCAAACGGCAAACCGTCCGCAGCCTTGCGCAGCACAAACTCCGTCGGTTCTTTCAATCCCCGGTTCCGCGCAGGTTTTGCAGCGGCCCCGCTCGCCGCGCTCTCGTCATACGTGCGCAACAAATATTCCCCAAGTCCGTCTTCCGATCCGTGCGCCAGCCGCCACGCGTTGCCCAGCTTCCTCCGCAGTTCCGTGCGCGACGTCCCCGCCGCCGATCCATCCGCCAGCGCAAACGCCAGAGCGTACTCATGAATCGCCCCAGCCAGGTCCTTTCGCAACTCCGCCAATTCGCCCAGGCGCTCCGCCGCAGCCGCCCCCGGCGCTCGTCGGTAACTCTCCTCAAAATCCTTCTGCGCGTCCTGCATCTCATTCAGCTTTTGGTGCAATCGCCCGCGCACCAGAAAGATTGCCGCGAAATCCCGCTGCTTGTCTTTCTCAAATTGTTCGTTGGAAACGCGCGGAGATTTGTCGTTCGACGATTCCCGTCCAATCAATTCGATCACCCGCGTGCAGTAGTTCGTCGCCCGCCGCCATCCCGCCCCATCGCCATACCGCTCCAGCAACTGCACCGAAAGCAGGTTGATCGAAAGGTCTCCGGGATCGAGCGCCACCATCCTCTCCGCATACTCCGTCGCCGTGGAGAAATCCCGAAGCTGCAGGCTGGACTCCACAATCGCCCGGTAAATCTGTGGCCGCTGCGACGATTGCGGATACTTCTTAAGAAAGTCCAACAGGTTGTGCATCAGCGCCGCGCGATCGTTGCTCGCCTGCCCAATCGCCTTCTGCAAGTCCTGCTGCTCCAGCGCCGCCGCTGTTGGAGCCCCCTGCTTGGCTCCACCAGACTTTGCCGTTGGTGCAGGAGCAGCAGGTGCAGACGCAGGAGCCGACGCAGGCGGCGTTTGCCCAGAGTCCGGCTTCTGCTGCGCACAAACGAAATCCATGCTCGCCCAAGCAAGCACAACAAATCCCACAAGGATTCTCAGTGGTTTTGTGCAAAAGCAGTTCACAACGCCATTGTACAAGGGAATCAAAAAGAAGCTGTAGCGGCCACCTTCAGGTGGCCCTCTCTTATTCTTCAATGTAGCGCTGGCTTTTAAGCCAGCGCTTGGGTTTCTCCGACTCTTGTAGGGCCCGCCGTCCGCGGCGGGCCGCTCTTAATCACAAATCTAATCTATCCCACTCCTCACGACCCGCTCGAAACATTCACACTTCCCGAAACCGTATGCACTTCCACCCGCCCGGCCGAACTCCCAACATGCGCGCGCAACGAATGCTTGTTCTGCTCCTCCAATATCACCGGTATGCTCGTCCGAATATCCCCCGATGTGGATTCCGCCGAAAGCAGAAAGCTCGCGTTCGAAGGCACGCGCAACTCCACCGAACCAGAAATCGTCTTCAACTCCCAAAGCCGGCTGGGCCCCGGATTTCCCGAAACCTGAATCGACCCGGAAATCGCGTGCACCTTCACATCGTTACTCGCGCCCACTACTTCAATCGAACCGCTCGCCGTCGACGCATCCACACGGTCGCTCGGATGCTGAATCCGGATCGACCCCGAAGCCGCGGTAATCTTCACCTCGCCCTTCACATCCGTCACCTTCGTATCGCCCGAAGCGCTGGACACGCGCAACCACCCGCCGATCCCAGACACATCAATCGACCCGCTCGCCGCATTCACCTGCGTATCGCGCTCTACCCGATAAACGTGCACATACCCCGACGCCGAACTCGCCTTTACCGGCCCCTTCACGTTGTCAATCGTAATCCCGCCCGAAGCCACGCCCGCATCAATCTCCGTGTCATGCGGCACTTCCACCTGGTAATCGATCGTCACATTCTTCAGCCACGACGAATTCTTCCCGATGCGAATCGTGCTTCCGCTCTGTTCCAGCGGTGGGTTTGCGGCCACCTCTTCCACGCTCTTGCCGGACCCTCCGAATATCGACCACCCGCCCGGCGAAACCTTCCCGTGCACGTGAACGGTGCCATCCGCACTGCCTCGAATCTCAACACTCCCCGACCCGTTGCTCACCTCAATCCGCACCGGTGCCGTCACGGTAAAAGATCGGTCAAAAGTGGCGTTCTCGGCGGCGAGCGCCGGTAAGGCAAAAGCGACAAGCGCTGTGACCAGGAAAATCCTGGAAAGGATGGTGACGTGGCGTTTAGTCATCGGCTCAATGCGCCCGGCGAACCAGGTCCTCATGGTACCCAAGCCCTCCTGGTATGAAGATACGCAGTTCAGGCCTAAGATGTTCAAGCCTAAGGTGTTCTGGCCGTTTTGGCCAGCGTCTCGTTCAGCGACCCCTGCCGGTAACCCTCTAAATCTAAAGCCACATACGCGAACCCCGCCACTTTTAGCGCCTGTGCTATGGCTGCCGCCATCTCCGGATCCAGCGCCCGTGGCAGCTCCTCCGGAGCAAGCTCCACCCGCGCCAGCTTATCGTGCAGCCGCACCCGGAACTGTCTGAACCCCAACTCGCGCAGCGCCGCCTCTCCCCGCTCCACCAGCGACAACCGCTCCGCCGTAACCTCCGTCCCATACGGCAGTCGCGAAGACAAGCACGCCGACGCCGGCCGGTCCCAGCAGGGAAGTCCAGCCCGCTTCGCCAGAAATCGTATCTCCGCTTTACTCAATTTTGCTTCCAGCAGGGGTGTCAGCACGCTGTGCTCCGCCGCCGCCCGATGCCCAGGCCGAAAATCCGAAGTGTCGTCCGCATTTACTCCGTACGCCACAGCCGCAAACCCGCGCTCCTTCGCCAATCCATCCAGCACAGAAAAAAGTTCATCCTTGCAGTAGTAGCATCGGTCCGGCGCATTCGCGCGATACGCCGGATTTTCCAGCTCATGCGTCTCGATAAACTGGTGCCGCACTCCCGTCGCCTTCAGGAAAATCTCTACCTGTTCCCGGTCATAAGCCGAATAACTCTCCGACAGTGCAGTAATCGAAAGCGCCCTTTCTCCCAGCGCCCGATGCGCCGCCCACGCCAGATACGCGGAGTCCGTCCCGCCCGAAAGCGCCACAATCACCGAACGCAGCTCCCCCAGCCGCCCCAAAAGCCCGCGCTCTTTCTCCTCGGCCAACTCCGCCGACCCTTCTCCCATCCGTATATTCACCAGTATTCCCATTCGTACTCCGCTTCCCCCAAAAGTATATCGCGAACTACTTTTGAGCGCGGCAGCGAAGCTGCCGCTTTTGCGGTCTGAACGTTGCGACGAAACCATCCGCTCGCCACGGACGCAACAATCCCAAAAATCTTCCCCTCTTGCTTCAAACCATCCCTACTTAAAATCTAACAAAACCTCCACCGTCCCCTTCGCCGGATCCGTCTGCAAAAAATGTCCCACGGTGTCGTAATGCACCGGCAAATCCTTGAATATCGTCTCGCGATGCGATTCCAGCCGGAACAGAAAATCCTCAAACACCTTCTTATCAAACAGATCCCCCGGTTTCACGCTCCACGCCTCTTGAATCTTCCGTTCCCCCGCAAGTGACATTCCCGAAATCGTCATCGATCCGTACCGATAGGCCTGCCCCTCCACAATCGAAACCTCATACGAAGTCGTATGCGCCGCGTCATCGTAAGCCGCCACCGGCGCCACCTTCGCCTCCAGAAATCCCCGCTGGCCGTACTCCTCCCGCACCCGCTCCCACCCGCCTTCAATCGCTTGCCCGTTCGCCACATCGCCAACCTTCAATCCCATCGTATTCGTCAACGTGATGGACGAAATCGCGGCGTTCCCCTTCCACTCCACACCCTTCCACCTGTAAATCGTTCCCGGCACGCAGGGCACATACACCGGGATCTGCTCCGCCAGTTTCTGCTGCTTCGGATCTCCGGACAGCCGCACTTCCGCCGGCCCGATTTTCGCCTGCAAAAATCCCTGCTGCTGGTAAATCGGCCGGATCTGCTCCGCCAGAAAAACATTGATCGTCATCCGCGAATAAGGATGGCCCACAATCTCCGCAATGTGCACCCGCACGGCCAAATCTTCCGTCAGTTTCGGGTCGTTGAATTCCAGCTTGGCAATCTTCGGCACTGGCCCTTCCGCAGTGAATTGCTGCTCCGAGCCATCCGACAACGGGCTAAGCACAACCTGGTGCGTAATCCCCACGTTCGGATCTCGCGCGGAAACAAATGCCTTCAGAATAGCTGCCGCCCGCTCCACCACCTGTCCCGTCTCCGGCAGATGCCCGTCATAAAAGGGAAGTTCCTTCCGCAGCGCCTCATCCAGCTCCGAATCGGAATACCACGGAAAATTGTCGTAAGAGACCGGCAACCGCGGATTTTCCTCGATATGAAACGTCACCACCAGATTGTCATTGTGTGTGTCGAACTTGAAATTCACTTTTGCAAAGAGCCCCGTGCGCACCAGCGCGTCGGCCGCATCCTGCAAATCCTTGCGCCCCACCTGCGCGCCGGGTGCGAGTCCCGTCAGCGGAACGATTTGCGCTTCAGTGAGATGTTTCGCTCCCTCCACGCGCACTTCCCGCAGCGTCGCGGTCTGTGCATGCACCAAGGGAGATAGAAGGAAGGCGAGAAGCCCAGCGAGAAGGAATGGCGCCCGGCGGATCCGCATACGCTCATTCTAGCCGAATTTCGTCTCGGGACGCGAAGTGCCGCTAATCTTCCGCGGCGTGCGTTTATTCCACGGTCACCGATTTCGCAAGGTTCCGCGGCTGATCCACGTCGCACCCGCGCCGCACCGCTATGTGATACGCCAGCAGTTGCAGCGGAATAATCTCCAGCAGCGGCGAAAGCAAATCCGGAGCTGCTGGCAATTCGATGATCTGGTCCGAAGCCTCGCGCGCCAAATGATCGCCCGAAGTCGCCACCGAAATCACGATGCCGTCGCGCGCCTTCACCTCTTTAATGTTCGACACGCTCTTTTCGTACAGCGTCATCGAAGCCGGGTCTGTCTCATCCCGCGTTGCCAACACCACCACCGGCAGATTTTCATCAATCAGCGCATTCGGCCCGTGCTTCATCTCTCCAGACGGGTAACCCTCCGCATGGATATACGAAATCTCCTTCAGCTTCAACGCGCCTTCGAGCGCGATCGGATAATGAATCCCCCGGCCAAGATACAGAAAATCCGACTGCCGGAAATATTGCCGCGCCAGCGTCTCGTAAAATCCCGTCTCTTCCGCCTGCAGAATCGTCTCCATCTTGTGCGGAATGCGCGTGAACTCCAGCATCAGCTTCCGCGCCGCGTCTGGCGCCAGTTTGTCGCGCACCTGCCCAAGGTACGACGCGAGCAAGACCAGCGCTGCAAGTTGTGCCGTAAACGCCTTCGTCGACGCCACGCCAATCTCCGGCCCCGCATGTGTCAGGATCGTCCCCGCGGCTTCCCGCGTAATCATCGATCCCTTCACGTTGCAGATGGCCAGGCTCGGCGACCCTTTCTGCTTCGCCTCTCGCTGCGCCGCCAGCGTATCCGCCGTCTCGCCGGACTGGCTGATGCAAACCGTCAACGTGCGCGAATCAATAATCGGATCGCGATACCGGAATTCGCTCCCATAGTCCACTTCCACCGGGAGCCGCGCCAGCCGCTCAATCATGAATTTTCCGGCCAGCCCCGCATGCCAACTCGTACCGCAAGCCACGATGCGCACATTTTGGAATTCGCGAAATGCCTTTTCCGTAATCGCCATTTCATCCAGGAACACTTTGCCGGTGTCCTGCGAGATCCGCCCAAGCATCGTGTCGCGCACCGCCCGCGGCTGCTCGAAAATCTCCTTCTGCATGAAATGCTTGTACCCGCCCTTTTCCGCCATGATCGGGTCCCAAGTAACCATGTGCGCTGGCCGATCCACCGGCTTCCCCTCCAGATCCGTCACCCGCACGCCATCGCGGCTCAGCACCGCAACGTCGCCATCCGCCAGGAAGAAAATCTTCCGCGTATGCTCCAACAGCGCCGGAATATCGCTCGCCACAAAAAATTCTCCGTCTCCCAGCCCGATCACCGACGGCGGCCCAATCCGCGCCGCGATCAGCTTCTGCGGGTCCTTCGCCGAAAGAAATACCAGCGAATAAATCCCCCGCAGCTCCTTCAGCGTTTTCCGCACCGCTTCTTCGAACGGCAGCTCCTTCGCGTACTTCTCCACCAGGTGCGCCACAATCTCCGTGTCCGTCTCCGTC
>Ga0210406_10001650_pt1 | contig 26771 bp, 25 predicted proteins | sample IncBWC30MmetaG_FD_155454 | JGI IMG/M metagenome (GOLD analysis project Ga0210406, IMG submission 155454) | Forest soil microbial communities from Barre Woods Harvard Forest LTER site, Petersham, Massachusetts, United States - Inc-BW-C-30-M | ecosystem: Environmental > Terrestrial > Soil >... | reverse complement strand
GAGTCTCGTTTTTAAACGGCTATGCTATACGCGGCAAGTATTTCAACTTCTCCACCGTAGGACAGTGGATGTGGGATGAGATTAAGGTAAGTATTCCCCCCGGGACGGGTATTCATCCTCTTATCAAAGGGATCTACGAAGCGACGGTGAAGGCAACGGAAGCGGATGCGAAAATGGCGGAAGCGGAATGGAAGAGGGTGACGCATGAAGAAGGGTCGCCACAGTTTAGCGCCATGCCGTCGGTCAATCTCAGGCCGGCGGGACCTGGTGTCGACATCGTGATTCGCTATATCACTCGTGCCGGAGTGAGAGTTGAGACCCGGAATCATCTGTTTGCCATGATCGTTGAGCTAATGCAGCAGACTGTGTCGAAAGAGGATAAGAATCTTGCCCCAATTTCCCGCATGGGTGACTGAAAGGCTGACGGCCAGCGTTTCGACGACTCAAAAATTGCCAATGTTTAAAGACCAACAGTGAATTCCGAAGTCCCAATAACTGACCTAAGCAAAGAACACCACGAGAAAGAGAAGCTCGGAACGCGGTCCTACGCTGCCGTTGAGAGCGTCCTCTGCTCAGACGGAATTCGTTAACCGGAAACGGCAAGAACACAAAGCTGTTTGGTTTTATTATCTCTGGGTTTTGACTCACGCCTTCTTCTGTCAATCCTATGCTTACTCGGTACTGCAATCTGCGCAGTATGAGTCTATTTGTGGCGGCTCTGGCCAGAGCAGTGGCAAGCTGGTCTTGTTTTCGTTCTCGCCGGATTGCTTGTGTTGGCTCCAGTAACGAATAGTCGCCAACGCTTCCTCCAAGGGCAAGCTTCAACGCGTCGCGGCGGTTGACTGTGAGCCCGATGAGCCCGCCCACGTTAAACTGTGCGGAGAACGACAAGACACTGCCGTCAGAAAACAGTTAGTTGCTCCTATAGATTTGTATGAAAAACAACTGGACCGAGTTCCATAGTCATGCGAGCAAGCTGAATCTGAAAGGCGAAAGCGTCGCGAGGGTCAGCACGATTCCTCCCGGTCCGCGATTGGAACCAAGCCGAGAAATCCTTCGGCAATCAATTCCTTACGCAGGGATTTCACTTCCCTACGGCACTGCACTCTAGTCGTGACAACAATGTTATGCAGTGTTTGAGAAAGACAAGTCACATCCGCTGTCCGCATGGCACAGCCTCGTCTTGTCAGCGACACCAAACTTTGGAGGCAGGAAATGAGAAGCCGATGCAGTAGAACCGAAACGACATCGGAAGAGGCGCTCGTTCGGGCGAGTCGGTGTGGAAATCAGCAGGCAATCGAGACACTGTTCCGCCGGTACCAAAGGCAGTTACTTGGAGCAGCCCGGCGTATTTTGGGAAACACGGAAGACGCCGAAGATGCTCTGCAGGACGGGCTTCTTTCGGCATACCGCAATGTGCGGCGTTTCGAGGGGCGCTCCAAGTTTTCGACATGGCTGACCCGCATCGTGGTCAATGAGGCACTCATGCGGCGACGCCGAGCCTCCGGGCTACGGGTAACCTCGCTCGACACTGCGCATCCAGAGAGTCAACTGCCGCTGTCGGAGCGCTTGCAATCTGAGGATCCCGACCCTGAGCAACTGTTCGCGCATACCGAGTTGAAAGAAATGATTCAATCGAGTGTGGGACGACTATCGTCCCCACTACTCACAGCGTTCGTACTCTGTGGGATGGAAGAGCACTCGCAGCAAGAAGGCGCGAAACGGCTAGGTATCACGCTGACAGCAATGAAAGCGCGGATGTTTCGTGCTCGATACAAGTTGGCGGAGAGCTTAGGGCCCCGGCTCGAGCGACAGAGGACGACGACATGAAGAGGCCAGTTCATGAACGTGATCATTTACGTCAGCTCATACTTGCTGAATGACGATTCTTCGCCGTCCCACAACAGCGGCGAGATTATTTTTGCCCAAATTTGTCGAGCGCTTGTGGGAATGTTGTGTCTGGCGCTACCGGCTCAAAACCAGTTCTGCTTTCGTCTTGATGCTTATTGATTGTTTTGAGCACTACGAGTCGCCCATCAATATCGATTTTTTCCGCGCTCGTTTTCCAAACTCCCGGCGACAGATTAACGCGCGTAATTTCCGCAGCGCCACCTTGCTCTACGTGGCCGATCAGTCCGTACCCAAACTTGACGCGCGTTCCCAGTGAACCAGAAATGCGGGCTATTCGCTTCTCTTGAAGATCAATGAAAACTATCCCATCCAAAGCGTGCAACACCCGTTGCTCGTAGGTCTTGGGCTTGAACCCAGGATTCGGATGAAACGCGATTCTTTCGGACTCTCCCTCTTTGCCCTGATCCTCAAAAATAAAGGCGTCAGGAATGATGCGCAAGAGTGATTCCATCGTTTTGTCGTCGTCGTCCCGTTGTTTGCGGATCGCGCGCCTCGCAGACAGATTCTTCAGCAACTCTTGGTGCTGATCCTCCTCCTCTTTAATCTGACCTGATGTGGGTGGATGGCCATCCACTGCAAGCAGGTGACGAACTGGGCCGTCCACGGTCTCGATTACTTGCTCGCGAAATACGTGGTCGTGATTGTGACGCTCCGCGGTATAGGACCACAGCGTTTTTCTTTCGCGATGTTGTAGTTCGTTATAGCACGCTTCTCCGATCAACTCCTTTGGCGTTTGGGAAGGCAACGATGGCGGCAATGCCGCGGCGGCAGCAACAGTGAGCGCAAGGAAGCGTGAAACGTGAGGGAACAAAGATATCGTTCTCGATAGTTCCATCGCGATGCCTAATATCCGATTACTCGCAACAGGATCAAGACGGTCGCACAGATCCTTTGCAGCCAAAGCTTCATAAAAAGTTCTCCTCCGGGTTCATTCTGGTGGTCAGTGAGAGGCAGTGCGGCTAGGAAGAGTGTTTCTACTGTTAGTGTTTGTAGGCAAGGCGGCCAGGAGCGGAATCGCAGGCATACCTTGAAACTCAAAGGAGGACTAACCCGAGGACTTACTGTTTCCCGGGCCACGCGTAGAGATAGCCGATGGCGCGAACACTACGAATCCTCTCGCCGCCGTCGGGCTGTGGACCAAGCTTGCGCCGAAGGTTGGTGATGTGAAAATCGATGCTTCGATCGAAGGGCGAAAATTTCCGATCCAGGACACGTTCCACCAGCTTATCTCGCGTGAGCACTTGGCCCGGAAACTCGAAAAACATGTGCAGCAGCTCAAATTCCGCGGATGTTAGATTCAAAGGCACGCCGGCTTTCGAGACCGTGCGTGCACCCGAATCAAGTTCTAGGTCTCCAAATTTGATTTTTGGAGGTCTAAGCCCGGTCTTGTTGTCGGATTGCCATCCCGATCTGCGGAGAATGGCAGAAATTCTTGCCGCGAGTTCGCGCGGATTGAACGGCTTCGCCAGGTAGTCGTCGGCGCCGAGCTCCAACCCAAGGATGCGGTCAAACTCTTCGCCCCTGGCAGTCAGCATCAGAACAGGAGTCCGCGCGCGCTGTCGAATGTCCTTGAGAACGTTAAATCCCTTCTTGTCCGGCAACATGACGTCTAGCACGATTAGTTCGAAACTGCCTTGAATTCCCGCCTTTACGCCGGCGTCACCCGTGTGCACAAAAGATACCCGGAAATCCTCCCCTTCCAGATAGCGCTTCAGGACTTCGCAGAGTTCACGATCGTCATCCACAATGAGCAGATGCGGCCGGAGCTTCTCCGTCGCCTTATCGGCAACTTCCATCGTGTTCGCGCTACCTGTGCTCTTATCGTCCATGACGACTCCGACGAATCCCTTCTGAAGCAGGACAGGCCCGCCAAAACAAATCGTAACGAAAAATCGTTTGCCCGACCGTATGCCGTGTTGCTGTCAACCATACGATGCAATTTAGGGCGGGCCGGTCACCTACATTCCGTCGCTCGGCTAGACCACCCGAGCATCCCGCAGCTAGCTCAGGCGATGCTAAGGCTAGTGTGAATGCTGCGGAACCCACCAAGCAGGAAGGATCTTCTGAAGGTGTATTTTCTTGGCCAACGGCCCCCATTGAGGCTCAAACTCGGTAGCTAGGTTCCCGATAGCGATCTGCAGGAACTCACTAGCCATACGCTGTTCCGCATGCGTTACATCGTTGTAGCCGTTCGGAAGGATGCCCATGCCCACGAAGCCCCCAGCTGCAGCAGAAGCGAAGTTACTCACCGTGAGAGTATTTCTGCCGGAATCTGTCTTGTCGATGACCGTGAAGGCGAGCGCGTGGAAGGTTCGGCGCAAGGGATTGCTGCTGGTGGAGCGCAGGTAGCGAGGGTCTTCATGCAGAAGGAAACCCGTAAGGAACTGCGCAGTCTCCCTGGAGGCGTGGTCGGCCTCTTTGTAGCCGTAGATTCTGCCAAATGCGCCAGCACCATCTTTCCATTCTCTTGGGTAGTGGTTTGGCGGATTCAGCATTTGGAAGCCTGCAGCAAACGCAGGAAGAATCACGGCGGGGGGGCCAAATGATTTATGGATGTAAATGCGAAACTTGTCGCCGCCGGTTAAAGGGGCTCTGGTTAGCGTTGGAGGCAGCCCTAGCACCTGGTTCGGTTGCCGGCTCGAAGGCGCAACAGGGTTGTGCTCTTGCCCTGGTTCCCGTCCCTTCGGCAGGGGTGCATCGGGCAAAGGGTCGCCAGTCAAGTCTTGCCGAGCAGGTTGGAGTTCATCTCCATGGAATATCGAGGAAGGAGCAGCGTCTGAAGGATCGGTCGACGCCGGATTGGCTTGCAAATTCTGTGCGGCGATAAAACACGGATGAAGACAAAAAATGGAAGTCGCAAATAATACCGTGGCGCACCAGCGCCCGGAACCGATACGGCAGTAAGTCATAATCCTCCACGCAAGGTAAAGTGTTCCTGCATGCAGAATATGGGGAGCTTGAGGATGGTGCAGCCAGGAAGGGTAGAGCGTCTGTAAGGATTTGTTAGCTCTTGGGCGGAGGGCTGTTCGAGAGCCGGGTTGTATTGTATACATTTAATTGGCTTGCGTTCGAGCAGGAAGGAAGACTTTGCCTCTTAATCTTCAAGCGAGACTCCTCAGGGTGAGAGCCAAAGTGCCCATGTACCGGCTATTCCTGAAGATCTTTTTTTGGTATTGGCTGACCGCCTGGGGCATGATCGCGATCGTGCTTCTCGGCACTCGCTTGACGGGCATGAGACAGGTGTCCCCTCCAAGCATGTATGGAACGGTTGCGCCTATCCTCGCCGAGGAGGCCGTTAAGGCATATGAATCGGGCGGCCCCGAGGCGTTTGCTCGCTTCACGCAGGCCGATGACAACAAGCGCGAACGGCAACTCTTTCTGCTCGACGGATTCAATTCCAATAAAGATGTGCTGTCGCGGCCCGTATCGGACGACGGTCTTCGAGTTGTGCGCGCAGCAGAGGATGGCAAACTGGTCGTTTTTCGAGCCCATATCGCGGCCTACAAATTTGTCTCTTCCTCTGGGCATCCGTACATCTTGATGCTTTACCTGAAGTCCAATTTGCATCAGATGACAGACATCCTGCTTGGCGACGGGCTCCCTTTTAGCATTTCCTTAATTCTTTTGGTCACGTTACTTTGTCTCGGGCTCGCTTATCATATTGCCTCCCCGATCTACAGCATCCAGTCGACGGCTAGAAGGGTCGCGCAAGGCGATCTCAAAGCGCGAGTGCCGTCTTCGGTTTCCCGGCGCTTTGACGAATTGGCAGCTCTGGCAAAAGACTTCGACTCGATGGTTAGCCGGCTTGACTCACTGATTCAAACGCAAAAAAAACTTCTGAACTCGGTATCGCATGAACTGCGCTCTCCCCTGGCTCGCATTAATATCTCTCTGGCTCTTCTACGAAATCGTTTCCCTGCCGATTCTGACGATCTGTTTCAGCGTCTAGATCGTGATGTTGTGAGAATCGATCTGCTGATGGGACAGCTTTTGACGCTCTCACGGTTGGAAGCCCGGTTTTCGCCTTCGGAGAGAGAGGACGTCGACTTCGCCCAGCTGGTCGAGGAAGTGGTGGCCGACTGCAACTTTGAAGCGCAAGCTCTCGGCAAATCCGTCAGTCTTCAGACAACCGGTTCGATCATTCTCCGGAATGCCGATCCCCACGCCCTTAGAAGCGCCTGCGAAAACATTATTCGAAACGCAGTCCGCTTTACGCGGCCGGGAAGCGAGGTCCAGATTGTTCTTGAGATCCATCGAAGCACTTCGGAGCCGCTAGCGTTTCTTTCTGTCCGAGACTACGGTCCTGGGGTTCCCGAAGACTCGCTCCAGGCAATATTTCAGCCGTTCTATCGAATAAACGGGGAAGGGGAAGCAACGGTAGGGAATGGCCTGGGGCTGGCCATTGCCTCTGAAGCGATTCGCATGCACCGCGGTACGATCCGCGCCGAAAACCTCCAGCCTACGGGCCTCGAAATTGCTGTCCAGTTGCCTGCCGCACGGGACATAGGCGCTCAAGGAGACGACATCTCAAAGCCTGAGCATAGCACCGCGCAATAGGGCGTCGCTTCAACCGACAGAATGGCCACGGGGTCCGGTCTCGGTGAACCGATGCGTTGCGTTGTTTCCGGACAGTGTTCGATCGCCTGAATTACTTCCTCAGTCTTGCGGGCGACTCGCTCTCCATACAAATCCTCACAGGTAACTGATCGTTCCTAACAGCACTGCGCAGTTGCCCTCCGCACAATAGCAACCGGGGAGGCATCATGAAGGTCAGAAGATGGTTGCTCGATAAATGCTGTGCTGCGCTGGTATTCCTGTTTCGGATGCTCGGGGCGCGCGCACGGATGCATCTGTATATCGACCAGGGAGATGGCAAATGATCCCATCTCTCGAAGAAACCGAAGAGAGAATCGCGCAACCTGGACTTGCACAACCGGGCGACGTTGCAAACCAGGCTTCTAGATCAAAGGGGATGTGGGTCGTTTGTCTGATTGCCGTGGTGGTGCTCGGCGTCACCTTTGCGGCGCGATCTGAGAAGCTCAAGCACAAGGGAAGTCCCACGGCCGCCGACGAAGCGAGCCATTCCGTCATCATCCGCGCCGGCACAGCCTATAGAGGCGATATGGGCGTGTATATCAATGCTCTCGGCACGGTGACGCCAATTTCTACGATAAACGTTTTTAGCCAGGTGAGTGGTCAAGTCCTTGCTGTGCATTATGCGGAGGGGCAAATCGTACACAAAGGCGACCCGCTCGTCGACATTGACCCGCGACCATACCAGGCACAGTTGCAGCAGGCAGAAGGTCTACTGGATCACGACCGCGGAGTACTGAGCCAGGCGCAGATTGATCTTGCTCGCTACCAGGAGGCTTTTGCTTCGAACGCCGTTGCAAAGCAGGTTCTCGACGACCAGGAACAGATCGTGATTCAGGACCAAGGAGCCGTCAAATTCGACCTTGGCCAAGTGCAGTACGCTGTGGTCCAGCTTAGCTACTGTCACATCACAGCTCCCACTTCCGGCAGGGTTGGTCTGCGGCTCGTCGACTCAGGCAATACCGTTTTCGCGGGGAGCTCGAACGCGCTGGTAGTGATCACTCAACTCCAGCCGATTACCGTTGTGTTCAACGTGGCGGAAGATCATCTCGGAGAGGTGCAAGCGCAACTTCGTCAACACAAACCTCTTGCTGTGGAAACTTATGACCGGTCGGCTGAAACGAAGGTGGCGACCGGCACCTTACTGACTGTCGACAACCAGATTGACACGTCGACCGGTACCGTCCGATTCCGCAGTGAATTCAGCAATGGCGACCTCGCTCTTTTTCCAAACCAGTTCGTCAATGCGCGGTTATTGGTACAAACACTCAAAGATTCAGTCCTCATTCCAAGCGCCGCGATTCAGCGCAATGGATCGCAAGCATTTGTGTTTGTGCTTGAGAAGAATGTGGTGTCGGTCAGGAATATCACCGAACAGAGCACCGACGGCAATACGACTGCTGTGCAAGGCCTGCATGCGGGGGAAATCGTCGCGCTCTCGAGTTTTGACAAGCTGCAGGAGGGAACGCCGGTCGAAGTCGAACAGCCTGCTCAAAAAAAAACAGCAGTCGATAAGGGAGCCACGTTGTGAGTCCCTCGCGCCCGTTCATTCTTCGACCCGTGACGACTGCGTTGCTTATGGCGGCGATCCTGATCGTGGGAGCTGCCGCCTACATCAAGCTACCTATCTCGGCATTACCCGAGGTGGAGTATCCGACCATCCAAGTTCGGACTTCTTATCCGGGAGCCAGTCCGGATGTGATGTCGTCCGCTGTCACAGCACCGCTGGAGCGGCAATTTGGACAGATACCTGGTCTGACGCAGATGACTTCCACGAGTTCGGATGGTAGTTCATCCATCGTTTTGCAGTTCTCGTTACGTCTGAATATCGATGTGGCCGAACAGGAGGTACAGGCGGCCATCAACGCCGCGCAGAGCTTCTTGCCCACGGACCTTCCCGTACCACCCGTGTACAGCAAATCCAATCCGGCAGACGCGCCTGTGTTGACGCTGGCCCTCACTTCCAAGACTCTTGCGCTTGCAAAGGTGGAGGATCTGGCAGACTCGCGGCTCGCCCCGAAGATCTCGCAGCTCAGTGGAGTTGGACTGGTGACCATCGGTGGCGGCCAGAAGCCCGCGGTGCGCATTCAGGTGAATCCGGCGACCCTAGCAACCTATGGCATTGGTCTTGAAGATTTGCGGACTGCGCTTGCGAGCACAAGCGTGAATGCCGCGAAGGGAACCATCGATGGAGAAGCACAGAACTATCAAATCAATTCGAATGACCAACTGCTCGCCGGAGATGACTATCGCGATGTAATCGTTGCCTATAAGAATGGCGCTCCAGTGACACTTTCAGAGGTCTCCAAGATCAGCGACAGTGTCGAGAACGTCCGACTTGCAGGATGGATGAATCAGACCCCCGCGGTGATCCTGAACATTCAACGCCAGCCAGGGGCAAACACAATTGCGGTCGTGAAGAGCATTGAAGATCTCCTCCCCCAGTTACAGGCAAACCTTCCGGCATCGGTAAAGCTGACGGTGTTAACCGATCGGACGACGACGATTCGGGCGTCGGTTGAGGATGTGGAGTTCGAGTTGGTCCTTACCATCGGCCTCGTCGTGATGGTGATTTTCATCTTCTTACGCAATCTCTACGCGACGATCATCCCCGCAATTGCCATTCCCATCTCTCTCGTTGGAGCGTTGGCTGTGATGTATTTATTGGGATATAGCCTGAACAACCTTACGCTGATGGCGCTCACGATCTCGACCGGTTTCGTCGTCGACGATGCGATCGTGATGATCGAGAACATTTCACGCTATCTCGAACAAGGACTTAGGCCGCTCGAAGCTTCACTCAAGGGGGCGGAACAGATTGGCTTCACCATCATCTCACTCACCATCTCTCTTATTGCGGTCCTGATCCCGCTGCTTTTGATGGGAGACATCGTAGGAAGGCTGTTCCGCGAGTTCGCCATTACGCTTGCGGTTACCATCCTCATCTCTGCAGCGGTTTCACTTTCACTGACTCCCATGATGAGTGCTCGCCTGCTGCGCCACAAATCAGAATCGGAACAAGGGCGGTTCTACCGCTGGTCCGAGCGCATGTTCGAAACTCTTATCGCGCGATACAGCCGAACCTTACGGTGGGTCCTGAGCCATGAAATTTCGACGCTTTTGGTAGCGGCCGCGACTCTGTTGCTTGCTATCTATCTTTACGTTGTCATACCAAAAGGGCTGTTTCCGACGCAGGATGTCGGGATTATTCAAGGCATATCGCAAGCTCCTGAGTCGATATCCTTCCACGCCATGTCGCTCAAGCAACAGGAGCTGGCAAAAAACATTCTGCAGGACCCGGCAGTTGCGAGTCTGTCCTCGTTTATTGGCGTGGATGGGACAAATGCAACGCTGAATAGTGGACGAATCCAGATTAACCTGAGGCCGTTTGCTGAACGCCACGTCGACGCGACAGCGGTAATCGACCGACTCGAGTCCAAACTGCAGAAAGTGGAAGGCATACATCTTTATCTGCAACCCGTACAGGACCTGACGGTCGACGACCGCGCGAGCCGTAATCAGTTCCAGTACACGCTGGAAGATTCCGATCAAACCGAACTCGACACATGGACCGAAAGGATGGTTGCGGAACTGAGAAAGCAGCCGGAGCTCAGGGATGTCGCTACCGATCAACAACCTCGAGGTCTAGCCGAGAATGTCGTCATCGATCGGGCCACAGCGTCGCGCATGAATATCACGCCGGATCAGATTGACTCCACTCTGTACGATGCGTTCGGCCAGCGCCAAATCAGTACCCTGTACACTCAATTCAACCAGTACCACGTCATCCTTGAAGCATCCCCCGAATTTCAGAGGAATCCGCAAAAGCTGCAGGACATTTATCTACAGAATTCTTCCTCGCAAAGCAGCACCAGTTCCAGTTCTACCTCTATCTCTGGCCGGTCGTTTGCCAACAGCGCGACTACTTCGGTGAGGACGCTTGCGGTTTCTTCCACGAGCGGCATATCGGGGGCGCAGCGTTCGGGTCTATCAGGTTTCTCTGGCACGTCTGTCCTGTCGTCCAGCACGCTCGCCACTTCATCGAAGTCTTCAAGTTCGGTTCTTTCGACAAGCACGGCGTCCGGCGTGCCAGGTGCAGCGAGTCAGCCTCCTTCCAACCCTTCGGGAGGAGGCGGCGCCGCCGCGACATCGGCTTCGGCGTCGTCACCGATACCACTCTCTGCGATCGCGCGCCTTGAAAAGAAATCCAGCCCTCTGAGCATCGCGCACCAAGGGCAGTTCCCAGTGGTCACAATCTCTTTCGATTTGGCGCCCAATACCTCTTTAAGCCAGGCGGTGGCTGCAGTCGAAAGAGTAAAGCGTCGGCTAGGGATGCCCGCTAGTGTATTGGCAAGCTTTCAGGGCACCGCCGAAGCCTACAAAGCAATTGGTCCGAACGAAGCACTGCTGATTCTAGCGGCTCTGGCGGCGGTCTATATCGTGCTTGGGATTCTCTACGAGAGCTTCATTCACCCGATCACCATTCTCTCAACGCTTCCTTCGGCCGGAGTCGGCGCGCTGCTGGCACTCATGCTCTTCCGGCAAGATCTCGGGATCGTAGCCATCATCGGCATCATTCTGCTGATTGGTATCGTCAAGAAAAATGGCATCATGATCGTTGATTTCGCTTTGGAGGCTGAAAGGACTCGCGGCCTCACCCCCACCGAGGCGATCTACGAAGCTTCGCTCCTGCGTTTTCGTCCCATCATGATGACAACTCTGGCGGCGCTCTTTGCGGGTCTACCCCTCGCTTTCGGTTCTGGTATCGGCTCGGAACTCCGGCGTCCCCTGGGCATAGCGATGGTGGGTGGTTTGCTTCTTAGCCAGATCTTGACGCTCTATACGACGCCGGTCATCTACATCTTCTTTGACCGGCTGGGAGAACGTTTTGCTTCCCACCGGAGGACGGCGGCAACTCTTGACGCTGCGGAACTGCCATGAACTTCTCAGCCCCATTCATAAGAAGACCCGTTGCTACCACGCTGCTGGCATGTAGCATCGCGTTGGCGGGCATGATCGCGTTCCAGTTTCTGCCTGTGGCTTCCTTGCCTCTGGTCGATCTTTCAGCGATTCAGGTTTCAGCGGCGCTTCCTGGCGCGAGTCCCGAGAATATGGCGTCCTCCGTGGCGACTCCGTTGGAGAAGCAGTTCAGTCATATCGCTGGCATCACGTCAATGAGTTCCAAGAACTCTCTTGGCGTCACGTCGATCAGACTCACATTCGATATGAGCAGAGACGTGGATGGCGCCGCGCGGGATGTAGAAGCTGCGATCAACGCTGCTCGCAGCTATCTACCCTCAAACCTTCCCGCGAACCCAACCTACCGCAAGATTGATTCCGCGCGTGCGCCTGTGCTCGTACTCAATCTGGCTTCAAAGACAGCTTCTTCAGGCGTCCTCTATGACAGCGCATCGTCCATCATCCAGCAAAAAATCTCTCAAGTCAGCGGCGTTGGGCAAGTAACGATTCTTGGCGGGTCCTTACCCGCTGTGCGCGTCGATCTGAACCCGCAACAGCTTAGTCATTATGGTCTTGGCTTGCAGGATGTGGCCGGCGTGATCAGCGCTCAAAATGCGAATCGTCCAAAAGGTCAGATCTCCGATGAGGACACCATCACCGACATTACCGCAAACGATCAAATATCGAAGGCTCGCGACTATGCGCCCCTCGTGATTGGATCAAAAAATAATTCTGTTGTGAGGCTTAGGGATATTGCAACGATCGCCGACTCGGTGGAGAACGTTCGCTCGGTGGCTTACGTTAACAGCAAGGAGTCGGTCAGCCTCCTCGTGTATTGTTCGCCTGGGGCCAACGTCATCAGTACAGTCGACGAGATCAAGCGCCAACTGCCGTCCATTCGGTCTTCCATCCCTTCAAACCAGCAGCTTCTGGTCACAGGAGACCTTACTACCACAATCCGTGCGTCGGTTAGGGACGTAGAAGTGGCGCTGGTTCTGTCGATCGGCCTAGTAATCTTTGTCGTGTTCCTCTTCCTGCGCAACGCGCGGGCCACCCTGATCCCCGGCGTCGCAGTAACAGTATCGGTGATAGGCACATTTGCAGTGATGTACCTGTATGGCTACACGCTTGACAATTTGTCGCTCATGGCGCTCGCCATCTCCACTGGGTTTGTCGTGGATGACGCCATTGTAGTCATGGAGAACACTGTTCGGCTGATGGAGATGCGCGTTCCGCCGATGGCGGCGGCTCTGGAAGGGGCGCAGGAAACTGGATCTACGGTCTTGTCCATGAGCCTGTCGCTCATCGCGGCCTTCATTCCGATTTTGTTCATGGGAGGAATCCCCGGGCGGCTCTTTCATGAGTTTGCAGTTACTCTCGCGGTATCGATTGCAATCTCGATGGTCGTGTCGCTCACATTAACGCCGATGATGTGTGCTTACGTTCTTCGACCGGAAAAGGGAGTAACGCATGGAAGCCTCTATCAGTTTAGTGAGCGCCTTTTCGATCGTCTATTGTCTGGGTATCGCCAAAGCTTGACGTGGGTGCTGAAGCATCCCGCCCCAATCGTGCTTGCCTTCCTCGGGACGCTGGCGCTCAACGTTGTTCTGATGGGACATGTCACAAAGGGCTTCTTCCCGATACAGGATACCGGCTCACTCCTCGGCGGGTTTCAGGGACCGCAGGATGCTTCATTCCATGCGATGCAATCCGCCTTGATCTCCATTGAAAAGGTGATCCAGACCGATCCGGCCGTGGACGTCGTCACCGGATTTACGGGAAGTACCTCTGGCCCCGGGAGCGAAGATGGGAGCAACTCAGGATTTCTTTTTATTACGCTGAAACCGCTGGCACAAAGAAAATTGAGCGCTGTCGAAGTGCTTGATCGCATGCGCCCGAAGCTGGACGCAATTCCTGGAGCTTCGACACTGCTTAAGCCGTTCCAGGATATTCCGTCCGTTGGGAAGAGCAGCAACACCAGCTACCAATATGAACTGTCATCTGACAATGTGGCCGACCTGAATACGTGGGGCCCGATCCTTTACCAGGAGATGGAAAAACTACCGCAAATCAAGGATGTCAACATCGATCAGCAAAACGGAGGACTGCAGGCCTCGCTCACCTATGACCGCCCCACGGCCGCCCGTTTGGGCATCACGCCGCAGCTCATCGATCAATCGCTCTATGGGGCCTTTGGGCAGGCGCAAGTCTCCACGATCTATACATCGCTGAACCAGTATCACGTCGTAATGGAAGTAGCGCCGCAATATGCGCAAAGCCCCTTGGGGATGAAATCGATTTACGTTCATCCCTCCGGCGGAAACACTGTTCCTCTGGACGCCTTCGCGCGAACCGCAAATTCGACTTCTCCTCTTCTGGTCAACCACGACGGACTCTTTCCCGCAGTGACCGTGTCTTTCAATCTGGCGCCTGGGGTCCCCCTTGAACAGGCTACTACCGCCATCGAAAAGCTGCAGCAGAGGCTGGCGATGCCTCGAACGGTCCGTGGTAGCTTTGCCGGCACTGCGGGCGATTTCAAGAAGTCGCTCATCGATCAGATCGTACTGGTCGTGATGGCATTGTTTGCGGTCTACATCGTGTTGGGGGTCTTGTATGAAAGTCTGGTACACCCCATTACGATTCTTTCCACTCTGCCGCCGGCGAGTGTCGGAGCCGTCCTTGCCCTCATCGTTTTCAAGAGTGAACTGGACGTGATCTCCATCATCGGCATCGTGTTGCTCATCGGAATTGTCAAAAAGAACGCAATCATGATGATTGATTTCGCGCTCTTAGCCGAGCGAATGGAGGGGAAGAACTCAACTGATGCCATATTCGAAGCATGTCTCCTGCGGTTTCGGCCCATCATGATGACCACGACGGCCGCTCTCTTCGGCGCTCTTCCGCTTGCGCTGGGTCATGGAACCGGATCCGAACTTCGGCGCCCATTGGGGATCGCCGTTGCAGGCGGCCTAGTCGTTAGCCAGATACTCACTCTTTACACTACGCCCGTGATTTATCTAATCCTGGATCGGCTGCGGCTCCGCAGCAGCGGCGGTGATCTCGCTGAATTAGCTGCTCAGAAAGGCACAATCTGATGAAATTGTTTTTGCCAGGCTGCTCCTCCCCAGGAGGCGGCAAAGAAGTCACCCGGCCGAGCCGCCTAGCGACACTTGCATTGCTTGTTTTCTCTCTTCTTGGACTGCCGGGATGCAACGTCGGTCCCAAATATTTGCGCCCGGCAGTTCCGGCTCCCTCTGCTTTCAAGGAGTCGGGGCCTCAGCAAGCGCCGGATGGCACCGTCTGGAAGCCCGCTCAACCGCAAGATGCGATGCTCCGTGGGAAATGGTGGGAGATCTATCAGGAACCTGAATTGAACTCGCTCGAAGAGAAATTGAACATTTCGAACCAGAACATTGCTCGGGCATTTGAAGATTTCATGGCCGCGCGAGCTCAAGTCCAGCAGGCGCGATCCGCCTACTATCCAACCGTTAGTGTTGGGCCGTCATACGCGCGCAACCGAGCTTCTCAGTCACAAACGACCGCCCAAGTTTCTGCGAAAGGCAATCCGAACAGTAATACGTTCAATCTCCCATTCGACGTCGCCTGGGAGCCGGATCTCTGGGGCCGTGTGCGCAACACTGTCCTCCAATCCGCAAACGCGGCGCAGGTGAGCGCCGCGGACCTTGAAAATCAGAGGCTGACCGAGCAGGCAAATCTCGCAGTTTTCTTTTTCGAGTTGCGTGGCCAGGATGCTCTGGAAGATCTTTTCCAGAAGACAGTAGAAATAGATCGACAGTCGCTTGAACTCACTCGGGTCTTGTACAAGACGGGCCTCGATAACGATGAGGCGGTCGCCCAGGCCGAGATCACTCTAAAGAGCTCTCAGGCAGCGGCCACAAACGCCGGTATCGCTCGCGCGCAGTTTGAGCACGCGATCGCTCTAATGGTCGGAGAGCCCGCTTCTACTTTTTCCGTCCAAGTTCGCCCATTGACAACACAGGTGCCGGACATCCCGGTTGGTCTGCCCTCCGATCTGCTTGAAAGGCGTCCGGACATCGCGTCTGCAGAACGAACCATGGCGGAAGCAAACGCACTCATCGGCGTTCAAAAAGCGGCCTACTATCCCACTCTAAGCATCACTGGCACGGCAGGATTTGCAGCGTCAACGTTCTCACAATGGCTGACTTCCTCGAGCCGTTACTGGTCTTTTGGACCGACAGCGTCGGAAACCGTATTCGATGGCGGACTAAGAAAATCGACGATGGCTCAGTTCGCGGCGCTCTACAATGCTGACGTTGCCAATTATAAGCAGGTGGTGTTGGCGGCACTCCAACAGACCGAGGACAACCTCGCTGCCTTGCGCCTACTTACCAAGGAGATTGAGCAGGAGCAAGCGACGGTCGCGTCTGCGCAACGCTTTGTCGATGTCGCGTCTGTGCGCTACAAGACCGGGCTTGATCCTTATTTGAACGTCTTTACGGCACAAGCAATCTTGCTCGCAAATCAACAGACGGTGATCGTGCTTCGTGTGCAACAGATGACGAGTAGCGTGCAGCTGATCGAATCTTTGGGTGGCGGGTGGGACGTTAACCAACTCCCCACCGATCGGCAGGTCCAGGCGAAACGACCATGATAGGCCGTCGACTGCACAATAGATCTTTGCATCTCCTTAGCCGTTGGGACTAAACATGTGATCCCGATCAACGTTGAAGGACTTGTGTCCCGCTCAGCGAAGAGAATCGAAGTAACCTCGCTGGCTGGTGCCCTGACCTATGACCTTTCCATTTCGGCGATTCGAAAGGAAAAACCATGGTGAACTGGTATAACTACATCGCCTGCTTCTTTGCGGGAATGTTCCTCGCTAATTTCGTGCCTCATTTCGTGCATGGGATTTCAGGCGACCGCTTCCCGACACCATTCGCTCACCATCCTAGAAAAGGGTTGTCATCGTCAACCGTAAACGTCATGTGGGCACTGTTCAATCTGGTCGTCGGTTACATCTTGTTTCGTCTCGGAAAGTTTCGCGCGGAGACGACCTAGCACGTGTAATTTTCTTCGGAGGGATGGCCGCAATAAGCTCAATTTTGAGCGTGCGATTTGCCAGCAAACAAGCCGCCTGAGCCAAATTCCACCAGAACCCTACGCACACTGCCCTCTAGATATTTGGTCAAGCGATCTCACTGGCAAATTACCTGACGGTCTGCCAGCTCCGCGTATAACAGATGACGAGCAATATGCAGTTAATCGAAGCTTTGGGTGGCCGGTGGGACCTTGGCCAACTCTCCACCGAATGCCAGGTCCAGGGGAAGCGCCCGTGACCAATCGCAGCCGTCACGCAAAGTAATCTCGCTCCCTCCGCGATTAGGCTCCATTCAATTCCTTACATACTGTCCACATATCCTCGCCGCACACCTTCTTCGTTCCAACTAAGCTCTGCCTAAGTTCCTCGAATGCAGCAAGGTCGCTCCGGGGGAAAGCGCCCGAATTTTGATACGAGACGAGGGACACTATGAAACGCAGAGTTGTGTGGATTTTAATTTCCTGTTCAGCCTTTGGACTCGTGGGCGTTCCGGTGCGCGCCCAGGAAACCGAGTCCGCAAAGGAAACTGTAGTTGTGGAGGCCGGCAATGATCTCCGTGCCGCGCTAGAGAAAGGAGTCCGCCTCAAAGCTGTAGGGCAGCCCATTACCGCAAAGTTGATTGAGCCGGTCTACGCCGGAGAAGTTCTCGCGATCCCGGCAGGCTCAACGATCAAGGGACATGTTTCCGCAATTAGCAAAGCTCCAATGCGCAAGCGTACTCGAAGGCTCCTAAATGGCGACTTTACGCCGCCTAAGACAGCGCAGGTGACGTTCGATCAACTGGTGCTTTCCGATGGAACGACGGTACCGATTCACAGCGATTCTGCTGCCGGCCTTGGTCGTGTGGCGAATTCGCAATATCTTCCTAAGTCCCAGCGTCCCGGAACCCGCCAAAAACTCAAAGGCGCTATGGCCCCGTTTCGTGAACCGAATAAGCTGCAGCGATTGAGCGAAGCCGTCGTAACCAGCTTGCCCTACCACCCGGAATTCATCGATCAAGGAACCGTGTTTGACGCCGCTCTAGTCGAACCGCTGTCGGTGCTCGCACCGGTTCAGCCTAATGCGGCGTCGCTGCAAGCAAGCGACTATCTCCACCTTCATCTATTGACCCCAATCAGCTCAAGTACGTCCACAGCGGGCACGCAAATCGAAGCTGTTGTGTCGCAGCCGTACTTCCAAGCGGATCATCAACTGCTCTATCCCGCCGGAAGCAAAATCACCGGAACGGTCCATAAAGCCTCCTCCGCAGGGTGGATGAAGAAAAACGGAAGCATCGTGTTTGCATTCCGCTCAGTCCAGATGCCGGACGGCACGTCGAGAGATATCCATTCAACTGTTGGAGGCATTCAAGCCGAGCGGTCGGAGGGTTTGAACGTCGGCAGGGAGGGCGAAATCAAAGCTACGACTTCCACTTTCGCACGGCTTCTCGCTCCGGCTTCACTTATAGGCCCATCGAGAGGGGTCGCGGACATGACTACGCAGAAGACAGCGTGGTCTAGGTCCGGCGAAGGCCGGAAAGGCTTCGGCTTGCTTGGTGCCGGCGCAGCGCAGGCATCCGCAAGCACGGCGATTGGGTTCGGATACTTTGGCGCCGCAAAGAGGCTGTATGATGCATTCATCACGAAAGGTTCAAACGTCGAGTTGCCGGTAAATACTCCAATTATGTTGCGACTGGATTCCGATGCAACCTCGGTAGCACTCGCAGCGCGATAGCCGCCGGGTGTGTTCTTGCTGCCTCGCGCTGAGTGGATCAAGAGTGCGAGCTAACAGCTGACTTATTGTTTACGGATGGCACCTGGGGTCTGGCTCGGCGATTGATCAATCCCTTCGCGGCGTCAGATCCATGGTGGCAAAATTGCTTGTGCAATGGATGATAAAATTCGCCAAGCGCCAATTGTGCCGACATCGCCAGCATAATTTCACCGGAGGAAAAGTTCCTCGGTAAGGCGCTTCGGCTATAAGGAATGGTGCAGTCCGCAGCACCGGCGCCTGCCGCTTCTTCTTCGAGATCGGTTTTGTGCTTATCACCGATTCCTCGTCGCGAACAGAAGCGGAGACTCTCTAAACGATCCGAAAGTATGGTATAAGTTCGCCACTTAATTGCCGCCGTCAACAAGCGGCTTCGCCTGGATCCTCAGCCCCGGGGTGAACCATGCTGCCTAGCTATCACTACTCCTACCTGGTTGGTGTTGTGATTTTCTGGATCGCCTGGGTTGTGTGCGCGGTCCTGGGAAAAGCGTATCGATCGCTCATGCGCTGGGGCACGCTCATCGCTGCGCCCATGGCGCTGACCAGTCTCTTATTTGTCCCGCAATATTGGACGCCCCCTTCGTTGTTTGATCTCGACGCGAAAATCAGAGTCGGGATCGAGGATTTTCTCTGGGCTGCGGCCGTGGGTGGCATTGCCGCCATCGTGGGAGAGATTTCGCTGGGTGAAAGACTCGCCGAGCTACGGACCACACGGCACAAAAGACACTACGCTCCGTTCGTAGTCGCCGCGGTCGTTTTCTTAGGCCTGGAATTCGGGCTTCACTGGAAAACAATGACCAGCACGATTGTCGCGCTAGCCGTGTGTGCGCTTGTGCTCGCGTATCTTCGACGGAATCTCGTGGTGTTGATGCTCGTCAGTGCGACCAGTTTCACGATTCTTTATTTCGCACTGTTCCTGATGGTGCTGGCGCTCTATCCGGAATTTGTCCGTCGCTATTACAACCTGCCAAATCTGCTGGGCGTCGGTGTTCTCGGGGTTCCCATCGAAGAACTCCTATTTGCGGCAACCGGAGGCGCCGTCTGGAGTGTCGCCTACGAGTACGTGCATGGGTATCGCCTGGAGAGGGCGGGCGTAATCTGATGCCGGCCATCCCCGGAGTTGGGGCAGTGGTTCGACGGACGTTGCTCCACCAACGTGCGGGGCGCACCGCAAGTCTCCGCGCTTCAAAATCAAGCTCTTTATATATCGATTGAAATGGGTGGCGGTTCAAACTCTGAGCACTTGGCGAAGCATGCGGCAAGCCGGGGAAGCGGCGGGAAGGCAACTGCATTCGGACTGTGTGCGATGAGCACGCCAGCCTGTGAGCCGATGGAGCAACGAAGCGCAGTGGCGCTCACTTATCCAAGTATTTGTGTATCGGGCCGCCAAGAGGAAGAATTAACCGTTCACCCTGCTGTCTCAGTGCACATGGACATAGCCGCTCTTGGGTGTAACATGTCTGATGGCAGTTGAGCATCATGAAAAGTTCTGTTCTGCTCTCGTTGCTTACCATTCTGCTGTTTGCGCGGTTCGCAAATGCGGCTCCGCAAATCCCTCAATCGACGCATCAACGCCCGCAGTGGACTGAAGCTGATAGGAAGAGACTTTTGGCCAGAGCCCAGCACGGAGACGCCGACGCGCAGTTCTGGCTCGGTGCCGGGTATGAGCAGGGCTTGTTTGGGAAGTCCGACTTTCAAGAAGCAATGAAGTGGTTGCAGAGGGCAGCGAAGCACAGCAACCCGGATGCGCAAATCACCTTGGGCCAAATGTATGAGGATGGGGAAGGTGTGCCAAAGAATTACGTCTTGGCTGCCCAATGGTATCGAAAGGCGGCTGAGCACGTCCCAGACTTGGGAGGAGCGGGGCAAGGAAGAAATCATTTGGGACTCCTCTATTTGCAAGGGCTTGGAGTTCTAAAGGACTACGTACAGGCTTACGTGTGGTTTTCTCTTGCGGGTGTCGAATCAAACCTGGCCGCCGCTCAGGAAGAGATGAATCCGGACCAAATTCTCAAGGCTCGGCAACTAGCGGAGAGATGGAAGAAGCAACATCCCGACCCTGCGATCAAGTGAGACCCAACTCCTGTACAGTCGCAAAACCGCCCATTTGCCCGGTCAGCTTTCGCGACGGGTTCCGCCATTGGGGGCAAGTTGTCGAGTTAATGCGCTCAGTCAACGCTGATGGCGGATTCCTCCTCTCTGATTGGCCAAACCATTTCGCATTACCGCATCGTCGAAAAACTCGGCGGGGGCGGGATGGGTGTTGTTTACAAGGCCGAAGACACGCGACTCCATCGTGCCGTTGGATTGAAATTCCTGCCGCCAGAAATGCTTCACGATTCCGCTGCGTTAGAACGCTTTCGCCGCGAAGCGCAGTCCGCCTCGGCATTGGATCACCCAAACATCTGCACAATTTATGACATTGGTGAGCAAGACGGTCAGCAATTCATCGCCATGGAGTTTCTCGATGGCGAAACCTTGAAGCGCCGTATTTCTGGCAAACCACTCGCGTTTTCCGAAATACTGGAACTGGCGACGCAAATTGCCGATGCGCTTAGGGCAGCGCGCGCCTAGGCATCATCCATCGAGACATAAAACCAGCGAACCTTTTCGTGACGCGAAGCTGTGACAACCCTAAGAGCGCACGGTTCGGAGCATCCCAAGCCAGTTCCTAATGTAAGTGGTGAGACCAGAAACTTGCTGCTGTCGCTGCGCTCTCCAGCAATTCGGTCAAGTCGGCGGGTCTCGGCAGTGTCGCTAACTCGTTGAAAACTCCTTAGGCTCCAGAAGGTGTTTTTTGCTATGGGCCGCAACCCCCTGAGTCTGTTGCTCTTAATTTCGTGGTTTTTGCGATTTTGAGGCGAGTCTAGGAATAAAGGTTTGTGGCCACCAACTCAGAGCGCGGTCACAGCCGAGTATTGACCTACGCCCGCGAAGCCACCGCCCCATGCTCCGTACGCACCAGCCGCCACACATCCCGAAGCAGGAGCGCAATCACAATCGCTCCCGCGCCCAGAAGCGAACAAAAAATCGTTTGGTTCACAATCTCCATCGCGTGCCGGTGATCGCCAGAAACATTTCCCGCCGGATTCGCCAGCACCACCCACTCCCGCGCCTTCACCAGAAAATACACCACCACCAGCGTGGTCGCGCCAATCCCTACCCGCGCCGCCGAACGAAACCGCACCCAGTCCGGCCGCAACAAATTGATCGCCGCTTGCACCATCCCGAGCAAAATGATCAGCATGCTCGGCACAAATACCTGCTGCCACACCGGCGCGAGCCGAAAAATCGCCGCCGCCGGACCAAAAATTAAAAATGGCGACTTCTGCGCCGCCCGCAACCACACCAAGAACACCGCCGAAGCAATAAATTGCGAAATCGATTCCAGTTTTGGCACTCGTCGCCCATTCTTCGCCGCTTTCGCCTCGAGAAATTCCGGGTACTTCAGCTGATTCGGCTTCCGCGGATCCCACTTGTCCGGATACTTGGTCAGGTTCTTCTCCAGCAAGGAAAAAATTCCAGTGACGATTCCAAACTGAATAATCAGTTGCAGCGAGTACGCAAACGCCACGTCGGAAAACGTGATCGATTGCCCGCTCGCAAACAGCGCTACAAACACCATCGTCACCACCGTAAACGAAATCCCCAAGTTGAACGTCAGCACCTTGATGTAAAACGGAAAAATCACCGGACCGATCCACTGCCGACCAAACGCCATGCTCCGCCGATCTTGCCGGTAACGTCCGGCCACCAGCAACGGATGACCCTGCTTTTTCAGAATCGCTTCCTGCTCCGCCTCAGTAAGCGGCCGGCTCAATTCCGCCTCCTTGTCCTCGATCTCCGACCGCATATTTTCCGAGAGCTCCTTGATAATGTCGTCTCTCTGCGCTACCGGCAGATAACTTCCCACTGTTTTCAAATAACGATCGATTAGTTCCATGTCGTCACCCCTTCAAAATTCCGTTCAGCGATGCGTCAATGCTTTTCCACTCCGCCAGCAGTTGCTTCAGAATCAATTTCCCGTCGCTCGACAGTTTGTAAAACCGTTTGTTGCGCTTTTCTTCTTCCCGCCACTCACTCACCAGCAACCCCTGCGATTCGAGCCGTCGCAGCAGCGGGTACAAGGTTCCTTCGTCAATCTCCATCCCGTGCTCCGCCAGCGATTTCCGCAGCGTGTAGCCGTACTGCTCGCCGCGCAGTTGCGTCAGCACCGCCAGCACCAGCGAGCCGCGCCGCAACTCCAGTCGCAAATTCTCGAAAAGGTTGCCATCAAACGTCATGTACGGTGCCCCACATAGGATACGACATACACTATGTAGCACACAGTATAGGTTGTCAAGCACTTTTTAATAGATTCTTCACGCAGGCCGCCCGGTGTGTATATCTTTGCTGCGTTCGCTGGTAATTTCAGAGTGTCCGTTCAGCAATTTGCCTGAGAAACATCGCTCACGATGAGGCGAAGGTCTGACTGCTGACGACATGAAGAAATGTGTTTGGCTCTGGCCTGAACTGGTGGCGCAAATCGAATTTCTTGAATGGAAGCGAGAGCGACCATTTGAGGCATTCGAAATTTGTGGGATTGCGAGAGGATGAGAATCCGCGAGATGTGGTTAAAGAAAGGTAGCCCCAGAGAATTGAAATGACACCTGCTGAGATCATCGATGAATACAAGAGTCTTGAGAATTTTGGCGTCGAAATCTGGATCGACGGTGGATGGCGTGTCGATGCAGCAGTGAGCCGTCCGGTAATCTCTCGCGGCGTTATAATCGCATGGTACAAGGAGGACAGATGGCGGACATCAAGCGAATCAGCGTGCAACAAGCGTACGCAAAGACAAAGGCAAACCAAGCCCTACTAGTCTGCGCCTATGAGGACGAGGCCAAATGCCGGATGCTAAATCTGGACGGGTCCATATCCTTCGCCACCTTGCAGTCCCGGGCGGCGTCGCTGCCGAAGACACAGGAAATCATTTTCTATTGAGGTTGACCCGGCGAAGCGAGCGCTGTCGGTCAGGCAGCCAAATATGAGGCGCAGGGCTTTACGAACGTCACGGTGCTAAGGGGAGGTGTCGAAGCGTGGAAGGCGGCTGGTTATTCAATGGTCTGAAAAAAGGAGCTTCATGAGCATTCCCAGCCCTGACCCTGCTAAATACTACCTCTGCGTTTATTTTCTGTTGGGCTAGGTTCGTGACTTGCTTCCCGAGTCCGCCGGGCTGCCCAAAGGCAACATCTTGGCGATCAGCAACACGTCAGCCGCTGCGCCCATCGCACCGCCAGACGTGGCGGTGTCAAGCCCAAGCCACAGAACCACCCGCCAAGCTGGTCACAAACCCTTCCATCGCCTCGGAAACGCACCAGCCGACCGCAACCCCTGCCTGCAGCCAAATCGTCCCAAAATCGGTGGCCGCGGGCAAGTTGGGGGCTGTCTTCACCTATGAACGGTGACATAATCCCACTAAACATTGCCAGTATGAATAAAACGTGGCGGAACACCGCAAGGGGCAACCCCGTCCGCGCCAACCCCATAGATGCGACTGCGAGCAGGGCAATGAAACCCGTTGCCGCGCCCAGACCAAGCGCAAATGCCAGTGAATTCTTCCCCCTGCGGAACAAAAGATAGAGCAGTGCAAGACTGAGCGACCCCCAGCGACCAAAAAAGATTAGGGCTACCATAATGTCATGAGCCGCAGCCTCAGCTACAAATCCTACGCCCAAGGCGATCGTGCAAATCAAGGCAGAGCACCGGGCCGCCCGTAGCCAGCCCGAACTAACCACGCCGATTGGCTCGCTCTCCGCCGGGGATACGCTGTCGAACATAGTTGTCTCCCACTTGGAAGTATGGTCAGTTACCCTTTTTGGGGCAAACGAATCGCGCTGCTGGATGCAGCAACGCCTTGCTGCACAAACTGCTGCACGGACGCTTCCCAGAACCCCCTGAAATGCACCAAAACGGATGCTCACCACCTATACTTCACAACAACATACGCAAGGTTGGGTCTTTTCGTAATCGGCAGGTCGCGAGTTCAACTCTCGCCCTCGGCTCCAGAAATTTGTTGGTCCAACCCGTCCGATCTACGAGGAAGAGACTTCAGACGCTTCTCACAGTGCGCGATGGAGATGATCACGTTCACTATATCTTTGCTACCTTTTGACTGACAGGCCTTCGGGACAAGGAAATGCTCCCATTGAGCGAACTCCTGCTTAACAGGCAGCGGCCCACATTTGCTACCAGCCACGAGGAAAACTGACTTCTTTCCCAAAACAGGAAAAGGAATTTTGGACGCAGCCCATAAGGCTTGGTAAGCTATTCCCAGGCTTACCTATGAAGATTTCGTTGAGTCCGGACGTTGAGCAACTGATCGCTGAAAGGGTCAAAAGTGGCCGCTATCAGTCCGCCGATGAAGCAGTGCGCGAAGGCTTAAAGCTGCTGGAAGAACGCGAGAAAGAGACGCGTCGCGCTCCTTCAAACGGCACGCCCAATTTCATGGCAGCTTTTGAGAGCATCGCCAATGATGTTCCCGGTGCGGATTGGGGAAAGGTGCCCGTTGATCTGTCGAAGAATCTGGATCACTACCTTTACGGAGGCCAGAAGACATCCTAATGGAGCGGGTGTTTGCTGACACCGGCTATTGGATCGCGCTTCTGAACCCTCGCGACGATCTTCATAACAAGGCCACTGCAGTCGCGCGAGATTACGGTCTGGGCCAGATCGTAACGAGCGAGATGGTTCTCACCGAGTTCCTCAACAGCTTCAGCGATTACGGGCCGCGACGCGGCAAGCGGCAGCAAGGGCGGTCGCATCGCTTCGGGATACATCCGAGATCGTTATCATCCCGCAGACGACTCTGCTCTTTGAAAGGGCGCTGAAGCGATATCAGGACATGACCGACAAGAGCTGGAGTCTCACAGACTGCGCCAGTTTCTTAATTATGGAAGAGGAGAGACTTGCGGCTGCACTCACTCACGACCGGCATTTCGCCCAAGCAGGATTCCAAACGCTGCTGCGCTAATCGACCGCAGAGTTGTGCCTCGCACAACCCAAAATGTTTTCTAAAATAAACAACATGCAGCCATGCCGGTACGGATACCGAGCGGCTAGTAAAGGATGCAGTCTTGCGCCTGCTTGAACAGGATGCTCGTTTTCGCGCCGCCGTACGGGAAGGCATCGCGCCAGCCGACCGGGGAGAATTTATCGAAGAGGAAGAGATGGACGCGCGTATCGAGCGGATGCTTAACTCTTGATGCGTATCCGCTGGACGCCAACCGCAGCAGCCGACTTGCAAAACATCTACGATTACCTGAGAGAACACGAGCCTCATTTAGCGGGGCCCACCGTCATCGAAATCCGTAAATCCGTCCGCTCGCTTAAGAAGTTTCCCCAGCGTGGACGCAAGGGACGTGAGGAAGGCACCCGCGAACTGTTGCACCGGCGGTTGCCACACATCATCGCCTACCGCATGTTCAACTGGAACAGCGACGGGAATGACCGGAAAGTCGACACAACTACAGCACCACCATTACCGCGCTAGCGGTTTAGTGCAAACGGCTTTATCGAACGCGCGCAGAACGCCGCCTCCCCTTCGCGCCCTCGAGAAAACGCGCGTCCGATAAAGCTCTAACGTTTGTCGGTACTAACCCCACGGGCAGGCTGATAACTTCCGGGTTGTCGTAATTCGTCTGTCAGTGGAGTGGTCAATCGCGCGAAGTCACTGCTGGGTGGTTTTCTCTCGGGGAGTACGGTCGTACACCTCGCGCGCGGTTTGAACGTGCTCGATGTTTGCTTCTGCCCAACCGCAGATGCCTTCGACCAGCCCACATAAGGATCGTCCGAGGCTGGTCAGCGAGTATTCAACTTTGGGCGGGACGCTGGCGTAGATGCGGCGGGTCACAATGCCGTCCCGTTCCAGTCCGCGAAGGATGTTGGTTAGAACCTTTTGCGAGATCCCATCGACGCTGCGCCGAAGCTGGGCGAAGCGGAGGGTGCCGTCTGAGAGCCGCCGAATTACCAGGACGGTCCATTTATCGGCAATGAGATCAAGGACTTGCCGAGTGGGACAGTGGCTGTCAAAGACATTCCACGGAGGGGTGGTTTCCAAGAGGTGACTATCGCTCATAAAGGTGCCTACTTGTAATCATATCCCAAGCATCCGAACATTCCGTTGGGAGAAGAATGCACAATCGCCCCACATTTTGCAAGTAACGCCCACTGACCAAATGAACTACGCAACAAGTTCAGACAAAGAAGCAGAATTGCAAAAGCCATCCAAGAGCGCGGCTCGGCTGAAACTAGCTCGAGAGTGGCATCTTTATCTTGGGACGCTCTTTGCTCCCTCAATCCTCTTCTTCGCTCTTACCGGAGCACTCCAGTTATTTGGTTTGCATGAAGGCCATCCAGGCGAAGCCTACCAACCGCCGGCATGGATGCAAAAACTGGGGTCTATTCACAAGAATCAGACTGTGTCCGAAAGACGCGGACC
>Ga0210406_10001649_pt1 | contig 26790 bp, 23 predicted proteins | sample IncBWC30MmetaG_FD_155454 | JGI IMG/M metagenome (GOLD analysis project Ga0210406, IMG submission 155454) | Forest soil microbial communities from Barre Woods Harvard Forest LTER site, Petersham, Massachusetts, United States - Inc-BW-C-30-M | ecosystem: Environmental > Terrestrial > Soil >... | reverse complement strand
TTCCTTTACATCCAGGAACATCGCCTCTGCACCTCTAGCGCTCGCACTCATGCCTATCCATTATTGGGTCGCAATCCGCGCAAGTCAAGAAAACTGGCCTAAAATCAGCGAACCCTTTATCTCAGCACAACGCCCCTCCGCCGTTATTCCGAGCGAAGTAAGTCTCCTGTCTTCCCGCCTCGCCCCTGCGGGGGCGGGCGGCTTACGCAGTGAGCAATCTCTTTTCGCCTCTCTCGGGGTATCGCCCTGACTAGCCTTGATTGTCATCCCGACCGAAGCGCACAGCTTTTTCCGCCGCTCGCTTTACGAGCGCGGTGCGCGCAGTGGAGGGATCTCGGCACGATTCCCGCGCCTGCGATCACCACAGGGATTGCCTTCAGTTGCTGCCCTTACACAGGATTTTCAAACCGCGTGGTCTTTGGCAAAAATCCAATCCAGCGCTTCATCTAAATTCCGAAACACGCAAATGCCTTTTTCGCCCATCGTGTCGCGCAACTCCTCAAACATTCGCGCCAATCCAAATTTCAGATCACTATCCACCAGGATGGCGCGGCGAGAGTCTGGTGAAAATACGGTCGCCCGCGCCAGTAAGCGAACGTCTTCGGCAGTCAATTGCACATCCGTGACATGCGTCACATCGAACAACTGAGAAAAACTCGGGTCAAAATCGGGATCCTTGGGAAGTTTTTCCTGGTGCCCCAACGCCTCAGCAATCGTAAGCACACCGGAATAGGTCGTCATCACCAGCTTGCGTTCTTTATCGATTTTGTAGAAGGTGGGCATCAGCCATTGAATCGCGCGAATTTCCGACTCTAGCAAACCCGATTCTAGCAAAACTGTAACCAGCACATGCCGCTCGCCTGGTGAAGATTTTCCTTCAGCGCCGTCGGCGCGGCACACGTTAGCCCAGCCCGTGAGGGCTTGGGGCGGACTCGATTTGGTTGACACGATTCAACAATATCTGGTTAACTCGCGCATCTCTGTAATGGACAGCGACTCTTGCCGTGCACTCCCGTCGAAAATTCTTGACTCAGGCCGCAGCCTTGGCTGCAGGCACTATGCCCACGCCTACCCTCGCGGCGGCCGCCGCGAAAAAGACGGACCCGGCGGCGCAGGACACCGTGAGCCTGTGCGGTCAATGGTGGTTTCGCACTGATCCTCTAAATGTTGGCGAAGAGCAGCGTTGGTACGGCACGGTTGACACAACCACTGTCTGGCGCCAGGTGCTCGTGCCTCACACCTGGCAAGTTGAACGCCCTCTTGTTGAGTATCGAGGTGTCGCCTGGTATCGGCGCACCCTCGAGGCCCCGAGTGAATGGCAAAACTCCGCGGTACGGATCGAGTTTGAAGCCATATTCCATACCGCCACAATCTGGGTAAACGGAGAATTGGCTGGAGAACATGCGCGCAAGGGCTACACCGCCTTCGTGATTGACGTCACTCGTCTGCTCCGCTGGGGCAGTTCCAACGCCATTGTCGTTCGCGTTGATAACGCATTCAACGGCAACATGCTACCCAGGGGCCGTTCCAGTGATTGGGCGCATGATGGCGGTATCTATCGGCCGGTACAACTGCTCATTACGCCGAAAACGTTTGTGGAGCGTGTTGACCTCGAAGCCGTTCCAGATCTCACCAGCGGAAGCGGTGCGCTTACCATCACCGCGAATCTCCGAAATACAGATTCGAAGCCGTGGACGGGACGAGCCTTTTTTCGAATTATCGACGAGGCGACCGGATTGACCGTAGTCACCAGCCCAGATACCGCGGGGCTCACCGTTAAGAGCGGTGCAATTCGGACCGAGAAATTTGCAGCTACGCTGCCCAATGCAAAGTTGTGGCATTTCGATCATCCGAATCTTTATCGGCTAATTTTTTCCATCGCAAGCGGACAAGAGACTCATCAATGCACGGTAACATTCGGGGTCCGGAAATTAGAAGTCAACGACAGCGGGTTTTACCTGAACGGTGAGCGCGTACGGCTGATGGGTGTCGAGCGCCTGGCGGGAAGCAATCCCGAATTTGGCATGGCGGAGACCGGGCGATGGATCACGCACGACCATGATGACCTGAAGGATCTCAATTGCGTCTTCACGCGCGTTCATTGGCCACAAGATAAAAGGGTTCTCGACTACTGCGACCGGCACGGCATTCTCATGCAAACCGAGGTTCCTGCCTGGGGCTGGGACAGTTTTGGCGGCATGAGGACCGAGCCTGACGCCGATATCATGGAAAACGGCTTGGAGCAGTTGCGGGAGATGATCGCGCGCGACCGCAACCACGCCTCGGTGGTCGCCTGGGGCCTTTGCAACGAGGTTGGCGGACAACATCCTCCCGCTCATCAATTTGCGCGACACATGTTGGAGGAAGCCAAGAGGCTGGACCCTAATCGGCTTTGTTCCTATGCTTCGAACTCCCTGATCAAAACTCCGGAACAAGACGCAGCGGGATTGATGGACATCATCGAAGTAAATGAATATTTCGGAACCTGGGATCCGGGAAATCTCGAAGCCCTGTCTAAGCATCTGGATAACCTTCGCGCCGCATTTCCCGGCAAGCCCATTCTCATTTCCGAGTACGGTTACTGCGCTTGCGCCCCCGATCGTCCCGAGGGCGACCAGCACCGCGTCGAGGCGCTGCGTTCCCACGACGCCGTGTTTCGCTCGAAGGAATTCCTCGCTGGAGCCATTTATTTCTGTTACAACGACTACCGCTCTCACGTCGGCCCCACCGGGCTGGGTGCGCTCCGACAAAATGTTCACGGCGTTGTGGATCTATACGGCCGGCGCAAACCTTCCTACTCGGTCCTGCGCGAGGAATGCAGCCCTGTCGAATCGTTAATCGCCGAAAACCGCCTGAACTCCTTCCAGCTACGGCTACAAACTCGTCATGATTTTCCGAGGTACACTCTCCGGGGCTACAAGCTCAGGGGAATCTTCTACGGCGAAGGCGACGTCCCGACAGAGCGACAAGAAGTAGAGCTTCCGGAGATCATTCCGGGCGGGGAAATCACGGTCGATCTCGCATTCAGCCAAACAGGAGTACCCCGGCACGTTACCTTTGATGTTTTGCGACCCACTGGTTTTTCCGCCTATTCCCGCAACTGGACGCCTTAAGTCACGATTCCACGATATTGCCGGCCAACATTTCGTCATTTACCGCTTGTGCGGCAGAGGATTCTCGATGGGAAGCAGATGTTCGACTTCGCAAAAACAAAGCACCTACAGGTATAAGATAGCCAATCATGAGGAAACTCCTGGTTTGCCTTGTTTGTCTTAGTCCCCTGCCACTGTATGGCTCGCAACAGGGCAAGATTTCAGCATGGTATGTTGATTCGCTGGTAAAGGTCTTTCCTGATAGCCCGGCAACACCATCCACCGTTGAGCTGGCTCTGGTATCGGCTCGCAACGGCCATACCAGCATGCAAATTGCATTGCGGTCCGAATCACATCGAGTGGTAGGGGTGCGCGTTGTTGCTCCGCGCTCGGGAAAAACGGCCCTTAAGACGCAAAGCTACAGAGCGGGAACCGTAAACGTGAATTCTCACCCGGCCGGCACGCCCTTGGACGAAGTGGTGCGTCCGGAACTGGGTCCCTATCCAGATCCCTTGTTTCCGCTGGCGAAGGAAATCTCATTGCAAGGAGCCCGCACCGAGACCATATGGATTTCTGTGTTCACTCCGCAGGACGCGCGGCCGGGAATTTATCGGGGCGCGGTCGAGATCAATGCTGGGAAACAAAAGTTGCGACTGCCCTTCCGTGTGGAAGTCTTCGCTGCAACCGTACCGAAAGAACAAAGGCTTTGGGTGACGAATTGGCTCTGGTTTGAGCAGGAACTGATGGCAAAGCACTATCCGCAATTGAAGTCCGATCCAGATCGCTACTGGAAAATATTAGAAAGCATAGGGCGGACGATGGCGGAGTACAAACAAAATGTTGTGTTTGTTCCAGTGCGGACACTGGCTAAAACGCATCTGGCGGACGGCGCCGTCCAATACGATTTCGGCTTAGTTGACCGCTGGATTGAGATCTTCGACAAGGCCGGCATGGCACGCATGATCGAGGGCGGACACTTGAGCGGACGGCTCGGCGGTGGATATGACTCGCCGTACGTGCTCCCGACGGACCTGGTCGAAAACGGTCAGATTGTGAGGAAGGAACTATCTGCCGACGATCCGCGTGCAGAACAGAATCTCCGAGAGTTTTTGCGGCAACTGCGTAATCACCTGAAAGAAAAAGGCTGGCTCAGCCGCTATGTCCAACACGTTCACGATGAGCCGCATGGAGCCGAGATGCCTGTTTACCGGCGTTTCGTCCACATCGTCAGCGAGGAACTGCCCGGAGTGCCGACGCTGGACGCCATAAGCCTGGGCGAAGATATATCCGCCCAGGAAGAAACCACCATCTGGGTACCCAAACTCGGCACATTCGATGAACGGCTGGATGCAATCGCGGCGCATAAAGCGCGTGGAGGCCAAAGTTGGTACTACATTTGTCTGGATCCGCGCGGCAAATATCTTAATCGGTTTACCGACTATCCGTCGCTCAAGGTGCGGCTCTTACCCTGGGTCAACTACCGGTACCAGCTCACTGGTTACCTCCACTGGGGCGGGAATTTCTGGACGGATCGGCCGTTCGAGAACGTTCAACCTGATTGGGGCGGAGGGTTCTTCCTTCCCGCCGGTGACAACGCGATCGTGTACCCCGACCCAGAGCACGATGGGGTGTTCGTATCGGAGCGCCTCGAAGTGATGCGCGAGGGAATCGAAGACTACGAACTACTAATGGAATCTACTCAACGCGCGCCTGAACGCACAGACGCTTTGGCCCGAGCAGTGATGCCTGCATTCACCGATTACCTGCGCGATGTGAATCAGTTCCGAAAGCGCCAGCGCGAATTGCTCGTGCTGGCAACAGAAGCGCAGAAGAATTGAAGAGCTCGCGGGCGGTGCACCCTTCGGATTTTGGTTATCAAAGAATGCGGGTTTAGATTCAACTTGATTGCAATCGCCGCTGTGCCAACTTGCACCCGACGCACAGACGCTTTGGCCCGAGCAGTGATGCCTGCATTCAGAAAATGATCTAAATCCTTTGCTTTTATGCGCTTGCGCACACCTTGGTCAGCAGTTCCGCTTTCCCCTCGATTTTCAATCGTTTGCTTGCCGCTCATACGGGTAGGCACCCTGCCCCGCAAAATTTTCCGAGACTTCGCGCTTACCCGCTCGCGGTTTCCAAAATGGGCCCGGCGCCGTCTTTTACCCTAACTTCACCCTTGTTCTATTCATCCAATCCTGGAAACAGGGTTCCAGGGTTTGAAACTTGCAACCTCGGAGTGCAAAAGTCTCGTGCAGCCAGCCATCTCTCGATCCTTCTCCTCAACCTTGCTTGCCGCCGCCATTTGCCTTCTCGCTCCGCTCGCCCACGCTCACGAGCCCAAGCCCGAAACTCTGGCCGCCTTCGACCATTACCGCGAAAAAACCGAGGCGCGCATGGACTCCGATCTTCTCGCCGACCACTTCCTTTATATGGACCGCTTCCCCGATCCGCGCCGGCAGGAAATCGATGCGCAACTGCGCCGAGGCGAATACTATCTCGAACAGCTGCACACCCTCGACGACGACCACCACATCCACGTCCCCGCCGGCATCATCCATCACTGGATCGGCATCGCGTTTCTTCCCGGCGTCACGCTCGCGCAAACCAAATCCGTTCTCGAGGACTACGCGCACGAAAAAGACAATTATTTTCCGGACGTCCGCCAGTCCCGCCTGCTTTCACAAAACGAAAACGCCAGCGAAGTTTTTCTGCAGTTTTACAGCAAGACCATCGTCACCGCGGTGTTCAACGTCAATTTCGCTTCGCTCACTACGAACTACTCGCCCACGCGCACGCAAGTTCGTTCCTGCTCCACTCGCGTTGCGGACGTCGACAATTTCGGCACTCCGAATGAGCATGAACTTCCGCCAGCCGATTCACGCGGTTATTTGTGGAAGCTCTGCACCTGGTGGCACATCGAGGAAAAAAACGGAGGAACCTACATTCAAGTGGAAGCCATCGAACTCAGCCGCACCGTGCCGTTTGCGTTCGTGTGGATCGTCAATCCCATCATCCGCAGTGTTCCAAAAACCTTTCTTTCGCACCTGCTCAGCGCCACGCAAAAAGCCGTCGCCAAGAAATCCGGCGCTCCCGCTCGAGACATCGGCTCGATCGTTCCAGTTCCGCCGGCCCCTCCTGCAGGCTGGGATAGAAAAACGCAACCTGGACCTTAGGAGCGCGCGGGGTTAACGGCAGACGAGCAGCCGCGCTCGGCCAACGGCACAGGAAGCCGATGCCAAACAACGTTGACGAAACGACTGAGATTTTATTCGCAGCCACGCTCGGCAATCTGTTCCAGCATTTGCCGCGCCTCAACACTGCCTTTTTTCGAAGCTGCCACCAGCAACACGCGCGCCTGGTCGCAATTTTTCTCCACTCCGTCGCCGCGGCGATATAAATCCGCCAGCGCCACTTCCGCCGGCACGTGGCCTTTCCTTACGCTGGACCAAAGCAGCGCCACAGCTTTGGAGAAATCCTGTTGACGGCCGCTGCCGCGTAAAATGTCTCGAGCGATGGCGAATTCTTCCTGCCCGCTCGCGGCATCTGCCGCGCTTCTCGCGGGATCAACTGCAAGCTGCGCAGGAGAATTTTCCGGCGGTTTCACCACCGCTGGAACGGAAGCTCGCGCGGAATTCTGTGCATTGCGCGTCGCCACTGCGCCAGTTTTCGCGTCGCCGATTTTCGTGGCACTTGTTGCTCCGGTTTTGTCGTTTGTCGCGCTCGTCGTTCCGCCTGTCGTCGAATTGTTCTCTCCTGCACTCGCAGGCGGATTCGCCGCGCTTCCGGATTCCGCGGGCGTGTTCTCCGTCTGCGAACCAGTGGGTTGCGAAGCAGCCGGCTGTGAACCGGTGGGCGATGAACCGGCAGGCTGCGACCCTTGCGCATGGTTCGCATCTTCGGCTGGCGACGTATCTGGTTTCGTATCCTGCGCTGGCGGCGGAGCTGCCGGGCGATTCTCGCCCGATATCGATTGCCCGAGCTGGATGAAAATGCTGCCGATGTCTTGACGGAAGTTGTAGGCGAGCGCGCCCAAAATCACCGCCAGCGCGATGACGATAATGCTGCCCGCTGCTGCGCGGCTCAAATGCGGTGAATCGTCCGGCGAAGTGAGTTTGGCTTGCTCCCAGGCTTGCTCGAAGGACTCTTCGAGCGGCGGGATAAACGGGCGCGCCGGCGCGGACGGGTAACCGTCCGGCACGCTTGGTGCAGTTCCCCGGATTGCGGGGGTTGCGGAAAAAGTTTGCGGGTCGCGCGCAACAGTTTGATTTTTCAAATCGTTCGCGGCCGGCGGCCTGACCGGCGTTCTTGCTTCGCTCGGCGATTTCAAAAACGCGGACGATACCGCAACCGGCTTTTCCGGCTGCGGCGCGCTGGCGGCAGGCAGCGGGAATACGCGATTTTGCGGCAATGGCTCCCTGGTTTCCGGTGTTTTCGCTGGCGCGGCTTCGAAAATTGCGCGTTTCGATTTTGGCGCCGGATTTTCTCCAGCCGCGGATTTATCGGAGACAGGGCGATCAACAACTTTCTGGTTGGGTTCCGGATTTGATTGCGGTTCTTGTTCGGGCTGTCGTTCGGGAAACTTGGTCACTTCCGCGGGCCGCTTCGGATAGCCGGAGCGCAACTCCTCGCGGATTTTTTCCATGGTGTCGAACGAAGTGGCGGCCGCCGGCGTTACTTCGCGTCCCGGATGATTCGAAGAATCCGAATTGAGCCATGCTCCCAGTGCGGCTTGAAATTCCGGGGAAACTTCGGTGAAGCGCATGCCGCCGCTCTTGCCGTCTTCCTCGATCCATTCAACGGTTCCCGTGCCGTCCAGGTGGTTTCTGCCGTCCAGGGAAAATGCAAAAGGCATAAGGGTGTTTTCCCGTACCGGACTGACGGCGCGAAAACGAAAACCGTCTTCGGAAATGCTGAGCAGCATTCCGCCGTTGCCCACGCCGAGCTCCAGATACACCAGTTGCAGCGGCTTTTTCTGGGTGAATTCCTTGTGTCCCACGGCCATAAGGATTCAGTACTCACCCAATTCTATCGCGGATTTGCCATGAAATTCTCCATCTAACGGGAATTGATAGTACTTGCTGTATACCCTGCGCCCTCATTTCTACTGAAGATGCGTGATTCGCGTCGTGACTCGTGTCATGATTCGTGTCGTCAGGACTTTTTTGCGTCGTGGAAAGATGCCGATCCGGGATTGCCGCTGCTGACTGCAGCGAGGGCGGAATACGCGAAGCTACAGTGAACGGGCGTGACGTGCTTAACGCTCGTAGGCCCAATGGCCTGGTTCAAATCGTGTATAGACGGTTGCGGCTGCGGAATTTTTGCACTGACGAACAGTACTAGTACATGAACCTGCGTACAGGGATTTCCTAGTATCAGCGTGAAAGTAAAGATGTTAAGAAAAGAGCGGCGAAGCTGAGTACCTGGCAGGCTTCATGCCAGAGGTAAAGCCGTCGAGGAAGCCGTATCTTCTGGTTTGGCTAGCTGCAAAGGGACCCTATATGAAACTACGAACCATCTGCGCCGTGGCAACGATTTTCATGGCATTTTTCACCATCGCGGTATGGAAGTTGCCGGTACGCGAAAACTGATGGGTATTGACGAAGTCTGGTCGGGGAAAAAAAACCGGCAATGGCTGGTCTTAAAGGGCTGCAAAGAAACGGCGCTGGTAAGAAGTAAAGTACGCTCCATCTGGATATAATTATCAACCATAAGACGGGCTTCCAGCCAAGTCCGGCGAAGGTGAAGACTTCGCATTCTCAAGTAGTTCTCAGGCGCGGAAAAACCCGGCCGCGCTCCGCAGTTGACTAGAAGTTGCAGCCCTGAGAAAGGAATGGAGATTGCGAACGACACTAAAACTCGTTCTGCCATTGATCGTGAGCGTGGCATTGGTGTCGTTGCTGTTTGCCGCCTACCAGGTGAGGACGCAGCGAAGAAACCTGCGAAGCGATTTAACGCGACGCGCGGACGTGCTGGCAGAAAGCCTGCAAGAAGCGGTCGACCCGCTGTTTGAGAAAAACGAGCGCAGTGCAGACAAGGGCCTGCAGCGAGTGGTGGACCGGTTCGCGCAGCGCGAGCATATGAAAGGCATCGCGATATACGAGGCGGACGGACACTTGCGGGCGATGACCTCGTCTCTCGGAGAAGAATTTAAGGTCGCGCCGGAGACGGCGAAGAGCAGTATCCAGAAGAACGCCGCGCAAGCCGACTTCACCGCGGTAAATGACGCGCCGGTGTACCTGTATGCGGTTCCGCTGCAGCGCGCCGGAAAGACCGCTGGGGCGCTGCTGGTAATCTTCGAAACCAGCTATATTAACTTCAGGGTACTATTAACTGTTCGCGACGCATTGTTGACGGCGCTGCTGGAAACTCTGCTGATCAGCGGCCTGGCGCTGATTCTGGTTCGCGTGACATTTTTGGACCCGCTGAAGCGTACGGCGAAATGGCTGAGGACGCTTCGCGCGGGCGAAACGCAAATACCGGCTTCGCTGCCGCAGGGCGAAATCTTCGATCAATTAAACAAAGAAATGACGCACCTGGCGCGCGATCTGGGCGCGGCTCGGGCTGCGGCGGCCGAGGAAGCACAGTTGCGCGACACGCACGCTTCGGTGTGGACCGCGGAACGTTTGCGCATCAGCTTGCAACGTAAATTGAATGGAAAGCCGCTGTTCGTGGTTTCCAATCGCGAGCCGTACATGCACGTGAAGAGCGACCGCGGGCCGGAGGTGCTGGTGCCGGCAAGCGGGTTGGTAACAGCGCTCGAACCGGTGCTGGTGGCGACGGATGGCACGTGGGTGGCGCATGGTTCCGGAAGCGCGGACCGCGAAACGGTCGATGAATCGAGCCGTCTGCGAGTGCCGCCGGACTTGCCGAGCTATACGCTGCGGCGGGTGTGGCTGACCGAAGAAGAAGTGAAAGGCTACTACGAAGGATTCGCGAACGAAGGGCTATGGCCGCTTTGCCATATTGCGCACACCAGGCCGACGTTCCGTCCAGAAGATTGGCGACAGTACCAGCAAGCCAACCGGCGATTTGCCGACGCGGTGTTACAAGAAATGGAAGGAGTAGAAGCACCGATTGTACTGGCGCAGGACTACCACTTCGCTTTGCTGCCAAAAATGGTGAAAGAAGCGCGGCCGGACGCGCGAGTGGCGATTTTCTGGCATATTCCGTGGCCCAACGCGGAGGTTTTTGCGATCTGCCCGTACCAGCGCGAACTACTGGACGGCTTGTTGGGCGCGGACCTGATCGGATTTCACACCCAGACGCATTGCAACAATTTTCTGGAGACGGTGGACCGTTCGGTGGAAGCGTTGACGGAATGGGACCGGTTTGCGGTCAATCGGCAGGGGCATGTGACGCGTGTTAGACCCTACCCAATCAGCGTGGCGTTTCCGAATGGAAACCGAAAGGAGGAATGGCGGAACGCAGGGGAGGAACGGGCGAAGTTGTGCGAGGAATTGGGAATCGAGGGTTCGCTGCTGGGCGTTGGAGTGGACCGCGTGGATTATACGAAGGGAATCCTGGAACGGTTCCGCGGAATTGAGCGGTTCGTCGAAATGAATCCGGCCTACCACCGGCGATTTACGTTTGTGCAGATCGGGGCGCCGAGCCGGACCGACATTCCGAGGTACCAGCAATTTCTGGACGAAGTAACGGCGGAAGCGGAACGAATCAATTCGCGATTCCAAACCGGAAAGTGGAAACCGATCGTGCTGTTGAAAAAACACCACTCGCATCATGAAATCGCCAGGTTTTATCACGCAGCGTCGCTGTGCATGGTGACTTCGCTGCACGACGGAATGAACCTGGTGGCGAAAGAGTTCGTAGCATCGCGTGACGACGAACACGGGGTGCTGATTTTGAGTACGTTTGCGGGAGCCGCGCTGGAATTGACAGACGCCCTGCAGGTGAATCCATACGACGTGCAGCAAACGGCGGCGGCGGTCTTGCGCGCGCTGGAAATGCCGGACGATGAGCAAGCGGCGAGGATGCATCGCATGCGGACGAAAGTGAAGGAGTACAACGTGTATCGCTGGGCGGCAAACTTGCTGTCCGACTTGACCGAAATTCGTATTGATGCTCAGGAACGCCCGGAAAACCTGGTATCGCCCGGTGAGGAACCGCAGGAAGTACACCCATGACCAAGACCAAGATGGTACGGACAACGGCAGTGGAACCCTTTCAATTCTTTACGGTAGCGCACGTCACTCGCGTTGGAGATCAGAAAGCCGAGACAGTGCGAGACCTGGTGGCAGGAATTGAGAGATGCTCGGACGAATCCATCTACCACCACATGGTGGAAGCGCTGGGGAGCGAAGAGGAGCTGGCGGGCAGGGCGTCAAATGATTTCGCGAAATGGGCGTATGGGCCGGCAAATTGCGGAGGACTGGCGGAGCTGTTGGCGTCGCTCGATGAGCGTTATTACACGTCGATCGAAGAGATGCGCGACGATTTGCGGACGACGGTGAGTGATTACATTGCGGCCTACCCGGAATGCGCCGACGAGGTGGCGTCAAACCCGTTCTGTTTTTGCGAAGGACTGGACCTGAACGTACCGCTGAATCAGACGGCGAGCACGCTGAAAGAATTGCGCAGAAACATCGAGGAAATGAGCAACGAATCGTTTTATCTGCATTTTGTGGCGACAGAGGCGAGGCTGAACGAACAGCAAAGCAACGATTTTTCGATCTGGTTATCAGAGAATTTGGGGCTGGATGAGCTGGCGCTAAAGATAAACGAGATCGACTTAACAGAGAATACTCTGGCGGAAGCCAAGGAAAAGATACTGCAGTTTATCAATTCCGAAACCGACAACGCATAACCGCCTGACTCATAATACGGGATGCTGTTGATAAATCGCGGTTCCGCCAGCCTTGATTCAAACCGACTGTCACGCGAAAACCGATTGTGCCGTGATAGCATCGGCGCAAAAGCCTGCGATTGGAGAAGCGAATGAAATGGACGCCGGGCGGAGAGAGCCAGGACATTGAAGATCGCCGCGGCGAAGATGGAGGCGGCGGATTTCAGTTTGGCGGCATGCATCTGGGCATCGGCGGCGCGTTAATTCTGCTGGTGCTGAGCCTGGTATTTAAGCAAAATTTCTTCGCCCTGCTCGGCGGCGGAGGCGGTCCTTCGCCAAATGCTCCGGTGGCAAGGCACGCAAACCCCGCGCGGGACCAGCAGGAACAGCCGCTGGTGCAATTCGTATCATTCGTATTAGACGATACGCAAAAAACCTGGGAGCAGGTTTTGCCAGAGCAGGCGGGAAGGCCTTACCGGCACGCCAAGCTGGTTTTATTCCGAAACTACACGCAATCGGGCTGCGGTGGAGCGCAATCGGCGACCGGACCGTTTTATTGCCCGCAGGATGAAAAAGTTTATATCGACCTCGGGTTTTACGACGAATTGAGACAACGATTCGGCGCGCCGGGACAGTTTGCACAGGCGTATGTACTGGCGCATGAAATTGGCCATCACGTGCAGAAAATTCTAGGTACGGAAGCTCGAGTGCAACGGATGAATCAGGGAAACCGGCGGTTGGACAATGCGCTTTCGGTGAAGGTGGAATTACAAGCAGATTGTTACGCGGGAGTGTGGGCACATTCGACGCAGCAACGAAATTTGCTGGAGCAAGGCGACATACAGTCGGCGCTGGGAGCGGCGGCAGCAGTCGGAGACGATCGTTTGCAGAGAATGTCCAGCGGGCACGTGACGCCGGATTCGTTCACGCACGGGTCGTCGGCGCAGAGGATGCATTGGTTTCAGCAGGGATTCGATAGCGGGTCGATCGCGGCTTGCAATACGTTTGCGGCGCAGGAATGAAGTTTCCAGTCAGCCATAAAGAAGGCCAGAGAGATTCCTGGCTTCGCTCGGAATGACGGCGTTTTTTCCAGAATCGCATTTTCCAAAAATTTATTGCAGGATCAGGTGGGGGGCAGGTTGCCGCCGGGGGCGCCTGAATCGTGCGATTTTTCGAAGCGGACTTTGGCTGCTTTGACTTTTTCAGGATCGATCCAGCCGTCCGTGGTGAGGATGGGACCGACCGAAGGAAGGGCGATGGCGGCGCCGGTTTTTTCGATGGCGTCCACGATGGAAAGAATGAGCTCTTCCTGCAAGGCGAGAAATTCGGAGTAATCACGCACCAGAATGTAGGCGTAGATTTCCATTTCGATCGAATATTCCGCCATACGCAGGAGGCGAACGCGCGTAGTGGCGTCTTCGACGTGGTTATTTTGCCTAAGTACGGCCCGGGCTTCATCCAGAACGTAGCGCAGATGGTCCGAGGAAAGGTCGTAACGGAGGCGGAGCAACTGGCGAAAAAGAATTTTGTCGCGCTGACGATAATTTTCCAGGACGGCGGTGGCCACCGTCCCGTTAGGAATCGTTACGATCGTGCGATCCTCGGTGCGGAGTTTCGTGGAACGGAGCCCAATGTCTTCGACAACGCCGCGCTGATCGCCGATGCGGCAAGGATCGCCGATGACCAGGGCTTTGTCGGTGAGGATGGAAATGCCGCCAAGCATATTTTCGAAAGTTTTCTGCGCGCCTAAGCCGATGGCCAGGCCGCCGATGCCGAGGCCGGCCAGAGCCGCGGTGACATTCACGCCAAGACCACTAAGCACGATCAAGACGACCAGGACAAAAATTACAACTTCAAGCACGCGTCGCGAGAGAGATACGATGGAACGCTCGGCCATGTGTCCGCTGGAGATGAGACGACTTGCGAGGCGCGCGGAAACTTCACGGGTGACGCGAATCACCAGCCAGTAAAACGCCACCGCAAGAAAAATCCAGATAACCCGGCGATAGTATTGCCGATAGACGATGGACGCGCCGATGTAAAAAACAAAAACGTAATGGACCAGAGCAGCAAGCAGCAGGGTGTCCGGGCCGACGTGGATGAGAGTGTGCGCGGGCACCGCGGCGGGATCAATCTTTTTGTTGTAATAACGGACAGCGAGTCGTGGACCGAGCGAAAGGATCCAGCCGGCAAGAACAGCCAGCGGAATGGCCAGCAGGATGGCAATCCATTGCCAAAGCGGCATGGAGAGAATGCGATGTTTTGTGAGGTAGGTCGGAAGCTTTTTTTCAAGGTCAGAAAATTGCAGCGAATCGTAAACTTCGGGAATGGTGTCCAGGGTCTTGCGGGAGATATACCAGAGCTTATTGCCGTGCTCATCGTCAAGACGCAACAGTGCGATGGAGAATACGCCGCCGGATTCGCGGACGCCGGTGAGGAGTTCCTGATTGGGAGGAAGTCCGTCATCGAGCCGGCCCTGCGGATCGTTGCTGAGTGATTCGAGAGATGAGGTGAGGATTTTCCGATTGATGACGGCCACCAGTTGCGCGGCAAGGTCCTGCTCTTCGGCCGGATCGACGCGATGATGCCCGGCAGCAGGCTGGAAGTATTGCGCCGCGAGAGAGAAATTTTCATCCTGCGCGGCGAGAAGAAAACCCATTATCGTGCCGTGCGGCGTTTCTCTTCCGAGCGGGTCAGTTGCTGCGGTAGCAGGTGCAGGCGCTGGTTTGGCAGCCGATTTGGAAGGCAAGCCCGGAATTTGCGCCGTGCAGGCGAGGGCCGGCAACAGCAATGCCGCAAGTAGGATGGTGCGAAGTCTTACCATGCATGCTCCTGATCGGCTGGAGGAACCACGCTTTAATGATGGATTTGGCATGGCCTGCGAAGCAAGTGCTCAAGCGGGTGGGATGGAAGAAAGTGCGGTACCGGCAAAATGGTCGCGGTATTGTTTCAGGAGGAATTGATCGGTCATGCCCGCGATGTAATCGCAAACCACGATGTGGCGGGGAACGGTCAGCGCGAGTTGTTCGTGGTCGGGCGGCATCGCTTCGAGTTTGCCCAGGTAAAAATGAAAAAGACGTGCCAGGCATTCGATGGACTGATCGCGATCGCCGGTAATGACCGGGTTGCTATAGAGATTGGTGACCAGGAAATGTTTTAAACGTGCGTTTTCGGCGGACATTTGCGGACTCATGCCGACCAGCCGTTCCGGCCAGCGGCGAACTTCCTCGACGGAAGTAACTCCCGACTGTAGAGTGCGGGTAGCGGTCGTCTCGATCAAATCGGAAGCCAGCGCGTTGAGAACATCCTTGAGGGCTTCGCTGAATTTGAGTTTTTCTTTGCCACTCGGATGAGCGCGATCCACCTGGGCGTAGGCTTGCGCGAATACCGGCACCTCGGCGCGCAGAAGATCGAAATCGAGAAGTTCGGCTTCACGCGCGTCATCGAGATCGGCGGTGTTGTAGGCAATTTCATCCACCCAGTCGATGAGCTGCGATTCGAGGGGCGGACGAAGGTCGAGAAGATATTCGGCGAGATCCGGCGAAGCACCAGGCTGGTAATCGCGCGAGTGTTTGATGATGCCTTCGCGCACTTCGAAGGTGAGGTTGAGTCCAGTGAATTCGAGGTAGCGATGTTCGAAGCGCTCGACGATGTGCAATGCATGCAGGTTGTGGTCGAATGACGAGCCATGTACTTGCATGAGTTCGTTGAGCTTGCGCTCGCCGGCGTGGCCAAACGGCGGATGACCGATATCGTGCGCCAGGGCCAGGGCTTCTGCGAGTTCGCTGTTCAGGCCTAGCGCGGTAGCGACAGAGCGTGCGATCTGCGTGACTTCGAGGGTGTGCGTGAGGCGATTGCGAAAATGGTCGGAATAGCGGGTGGTGAAGACTTGCGTTTTTGCTTCCAGGCGGCGAAAAGCGCGCGCATGGATAATGCGATCGCGGTCGCGCGAATATTCGGAGCGGTAGCGATGGCGCGGTTCATCAAAGCGGCGGCCGCGCGAAAATTCTTCGCGCATGGCAAGATTCGAAAGTGAGGAGGGATTCGGGATGGTCCGCTCCACCGAGTAGAGGATTCCTGCAAACGCGTCAGGATTTAGGAGCAACGAGCATATCGAGGCCGCGGTCGGCGCGCTCGGAGACCGCTGAGCTTGGATACTCTTTTTTGATCTGCTCGTAGAGGACAGTGGCTTCCGCAGGTTTGCTCTGGCTGAGCAGATCGGCGAGTTCGATCAGAACCAATGGCCTGGGAACCAGAACGGATTTCGCGTCGGCAACGGCGCGATAGGTCTTGACGGCGTCGTCCGTTTTTCCGGTGCGCGCATAGATGTTGGCCATTTGATATTGTGCCATCGCGGAAAGTTCCTTGTCGCTGCCACCAACGACTTTTTTCAGCGCTTCGAGCGCCTGGTTCTGCCGCTCCAGATCGAGAAGCGTGAGCGCTTCATAATAGCGAGCCAGCTTGCCGGGGTTGGTGCGGGGAAATTTGTCGGCCACTTCGGTAAATTTCGGCAACGCGTCCTGGGAACGAGTCTGGCTGTCGGAATAAGTGAGTTCGCCGGGCTCGACGGGCACGTTGGCCTGGCGGATGGGCGCGTTATAAATTTTCATGGCGTCGTCGAGAGCGGCGGAAGCGAGGACGGTCTGGCGATCGTTGTAAAACTTCCAGCCGCCGTAGACCAGGACCGCCGCAATGGCAACTGCAACGAGAATGGCGGCCGCCTGACTGTGAGAGTAGACAGCCTCGGCGCCGTGCTCGAGCGATTCGCGGAATTTGTCCTGCTTTAGTTCCTTACGCGACAGATGTTCAGACACATGTTCTCCTGACAATGAATCGAACAACAATGCTATCACAGAGGATGCGGCCAAGCAGAAGGCGCGCGGCCGGGAGTATGCGATACTTAAACTACCTCGTAGAGACTTCCGCGACATGAACCGCCTATCCGCGTGCCTGATTACACTGAATGAAGCACACAACCTTTCCCGCGCACTGGCGTCCCTCGAGGGAATCGCCGATGAAATCGTAATCGTGGATTCCGGGAGCACGGACGGCACGGAAGCGATTGCCCTTGAACATGGCGCAATTTTTATCACCCGCGAGTTCAATGGATACGCCGAGCAAAGGAATTTTGCCGCGTCCCAGGCGGCGAACGAGTGGATCTTTGTGCTGGCCGCGGATGAAGAAGTCGCCAGCGAGTTGCAGACGGCGCTGCTGAGCTGGAAAAAACGCAAGCCGAAAGCAAATGTTTACGAGATGGCGCGGCGGACGTGGTATCTGGGCAAATGGATCCATCATTCGGGATGGTATCCGGATTGGCAGCGAAGGCTGTACCGGCGCGACACGGCGAAATTCACGGGACTGATTCACGAAGCGCTGCGATTCGAAGGGACGCCTGGGCGGCTGGCGGGAGACTTGTTGCACTACACGGTACGGACGTTTGAGGAGCATAAAGAGAAAGTGGAGCGCTACTCGACACTGGCGGCGCAGCAGCTGCTCGAGAACGGGAAAAAAAGGTGGCGGCCGGCGATGTGGCTGGCGACGCCGTGGAGCTTTTTTCAAAATTTCATTTTGCGCGGCGGATTTCTGGATGGCTACCGCGGCGCGTTGATTTCGCACATGGCGGCGCGCAGCGTCAAACTTAAATACGGAAAACTGGGCAAACTGCTGGCGGCGCAACGCAATCAGCGGAGCTTGCCGGGATGATTCCGCTGATGGTGGATTTGGAAACGGAATGGCGCGGCGGGCAAAACCAAGCGCTGCTTACCGCCAAAGGAATGCTCGAGCGCGGTCACGAGGCGCGACTGGTGGCGATTCGTAATTCGCCGCTAGCGCAGCGGGCGACCCATGCAGGCATTGTAGTACACGAAGTAGCTGCGGGCGCGAAGCGGTCGCGCGCGGCGCTTCTGCTTCGCACACTGCTTTCCGAAAACAGATTCGACGTTGTGCATGCCAACGAACCGCATGCGCTGACGGCGGCCTGGTTCGCCGGTGCGCACAAGAGAGTTCCGGTCGTTGTATCGCGCCGCGTTGCTTATCCGCTGAAAAAGAATGCGCTTGCGCGCAGCCGGTATTTGAAGGCCAGTCGCATTCTGGCGGTTTCTCAGTTTGTTGCCGCCAGCGTGAGTCAGTCTGGGATTCCTGCCGACAAAGTGGAAGTGCTGTACGAGGGAGTGGAAGTTCCGGCGGCGGTTGCGCCCGAAGGTCGCGAACGAGCGCGACAACGCTGGGGCGTGGCCGCCAACGAACGTCTGCTTGGTTGTGTGGGATATTTGCTGCCGGAAAAAGGACAGGAGTCCATTTTGCGCGCGCTGCCCGAGGTGCGCGGCAAATTTCCCGAGACGCGTTTGCTGCTGGCAGGCGATGGACCTTGTCGAGCGCGCCTCGAGGGATTGGTGAAGCAATTGGGTTTGCAGGGCGCGGTTATTTTTGCGGGATTCGTCGAAGATGTAGCGCAGGCGTACGCGGCACTGGACATTTTTGTTTTTCCGTCGCTGGCAGAGCCGCTTGGCACGTCGTTGCTGGCGGCGATGGCATGGGGACTTCCGGTACTGGCGGTAGCGAGCGGAGGCGTTCCGGAGTATGTGCGCGACGGAGAAAATGGAGTGCTGGTTGCAGAGTCCGATCCTGAACTGGCAGCGGACGGATTATTACGGCTGCTGACGAGTGATTCGCTGAGCGCAGAGTTAGGTCGGAATGCGCGGCGAACGATAGAAGGAGATTTTTCCGCCGGGCGAATGGTGGAAAATACGCTGAACGCATATCAGAGAGTTATAGACGGAGCTTAACGTAAGCGCACCGAAGGCTGACGCAGAAAACAAAAAAGCAGTGATGCAAAGCGCAAAATCGTCATCACCTAAAAGCGAAACGCCGGACGGCTCCTTCTCGATCCGCCCGGCGTTTCAAATTTTTACTACGCGCTAGTAATCTACTTTCACCTGTTGATGTTCCCTTAGTTCCCCTCCCTTCCGCCAAGCCGTTCGGCCAAGCTATCTGGCATTTTGAACAACCCATCGTCCTTGCGGATCGAGGAACTCCACGCCAACGGCAAAGCCGTCGCCTTGCATTGGTTGGCAGTAGGCCACCCGGGCCGAGGAACGAAACTCTCCGGAACGCGAACTGAGGGTGAGCCGGTCGTTGAGCTCCCAGCGCCGCGTGCTGACTACACGCGCGCCACGTTCGCTGACATTTTCGGTAAATGTGGATTCGGCACCGGGCGCTTGCCGGTTGCCTTCGAGAAATACGCCAATCTCCATGGGGATGCGGCGCTCGGCGCGATTGAAGGGATGGACTTGGCTGGGCAGTCTGGTCATGATCGGGTCCATATCCTCTACAGGCACGCGGCGATGCGCGAAAGATTTTGAATGCTGGACCCACCGCGATGCTTCATGCGGTAAAGAGCTCGATCGGCGGCGGCGAGCAATTTTTCTGGAGTATCACCGTCCGCGGGATAAGCAGCAATTCCGGCGCTGGCGGAAACAGCGGGCGCTTCAGCGTCAGATGCCATTTTCTCGTGAATGCGATTGACAATGCGGGCGGCGATGTCGGAATCGGCTTCCGGAAATACGATGGCGAATTCGTCGCCGCCATAGCGGGCGGCCGTATCAATCGCACGGCAATGATTGCGTAGAATCTTGCCCAGGCGGACCAGGGCGCGGCTGCCAGTCAAGTGCCCGTATTGATCGTTGATACTTTTCAAGCCGTCCATATCGAAAAGCACGACGCTGAAGGGACGTTGCGTGCGGCGCGAACGATCAAGTTCCGCTTCCATCACGCTGAGCAGCCGGCGATAGTTCGCCAGGCCGGTCAAGGAATCGCTTACGGCGAGCGTGCGAACCTGATCGAAAAGGCGCGCCTGGTCCAACATGGCGCCGAACAACATCACCACGTAACTGGCGGTTTTACTGATTTCAGCGAAGAAGAATGGCCCGTCCAGAAGATGGCGCGAAAAAGCCGCCGCGATGTGGCACACCACATTCATCGAGGCGACCAGAAAAAGCGAATACTCCAGAACGGATGCCGATTTTTCGTCCTTCTTGATGCGCAGAAAAAATGCCACGGCGGCGACAAGGAACAATAGAGCGGGCAGCAAATCCCAGACACGCGAAAGAAGATGAGTGGGATGCGCGATGGGCGCGGAAGGGGCAGCAAGAAAGGCGGCGCTCGTACCGTACGCGGCCAGCGCGACCACGAGCAGCGCAATGGCGATTTCTTTACTCGGCTGGCGCGCTGTCGGTGTGTATTTCTCGACTCCAATTGCCGCGAGTAACAGGACGGCGAGTAGAGTACGGCTCACCATCCACCCAAGTGGAATGTGCAGTCCGGCGCCGCCCATGTGCAGAATGTGGTTGAAGTGGAAGTAGCCAACCGTTTCGATTAATCCGCACAGCACGAAGCCGAAAGACAGGATCAGCGCTGTACGATCGTGCGTACCGCGAAAACGGACCAGCGCGTTGGCCGCGTAGCAGAAACAGAGAAGGGTGCCGCCGACCTCGACATAAAGATAGGTTTGATAGCTGCCGGAAACATCTGCGTCGCGCAGAAAGAAGAGACCCGTCAGGAATAAGATCGCGGCGAGCGAAACCGCGACGGCCCAAACAAGAGCCGGGCGCTTGCGCAAGTCGCCAACCATTTTGAACCAACTTCCCAAGAAAACCCCCAATACCCAAAGAAACGCGGCAAGCCCAGGTAAATGCACGCGAATGACCGCTAATGGACGGAACGGGCGGCTTGCATTTGCTTGATAAAATTGGACTTACGAAGGACACAGGAAATTCAAATCGCAGCTGCGAGACAGTGAGAATCTGAGAATTCTCACAACCGCAGAGAATAAGCGTTTTGTTCCGTTAGAGTTACGTGGGTATTAGACACTTTTGAGCAAGCTCGGGAATTCTGTCTCAGTCTGAGACAGTCTCACCCACTTCGGAGCATCGAAACAGCTAGATTTTCGGCTTTGGCGCAGGCAAATCGCGGGCTACTACGGGGTCGTTGAAGCCGGCTGCGTTATGGGAACCATCGCAAAATGGCTTGTTCTTCGAGTGGCCGCAGCGGCACAGGCCGATACTGGTGCGTCCGGCAAGTCCGAAAGGCTTCCCTTGCGGATCCACGATTTCGAAGTCGCCTTCGACACGGATATTGCCATTGCTATTGATGGTGATTTTCGTCGAGGGCATTCGATCTCCGGACCGCAAGTGACGGCACAGTGCATCATAGCGGAAGAATTGCGAAAGTGCGAACCGGCGCAGTTTGGCCGGGGGCCGCAGTCGATTGCAGCGTTTATGTGACAACAACTTCGCGCAGTGCGCCGGTCGTAACGTCGTATGCGTAACCGCGAACTTGAACCTGCTTGGGCAAAAATGGATTTTCGCGGATGCGCAGAACCTGGTCGGTAATGTTCTGATCGATGTCGCGGAATGCGTGGAAACGCATGTGCGAAGCATCGCGTCCAGTTTCCGCGGAGAGTCTCCAGCGGAATTCCTCGTCGGTGATGGACATCAAGCCGCATTGTGTGTGTTGGATCACGGCCACGGCGCGAGTACCGAGCAGTTGCGTGGAAAGAATCAGCGAACGAATCGCGTCGTCGGTGGCGATGCCGCCGGCGTTTCGAATCATGTGCGCATCGCCGACGCTCAAACCGAGAAGCTGCTCAAGATCCATGCGCGAATCCATGCAGGTGAGGATCACCAGCTGCTTGATGGGCGGCGTTTGCAGATGGCCGAGGGCAAAACGCTTTGCGTAGGCCCGGTTGTGCTCCATCAAGTCATCAAAAACGCGAGTCGGGTGACTGGTTGCGGCATTGGCCATGATTAATATTTCGGAATGCTCGGATCGACTTCGTCCGACCAGGCGAGAATGCCACCTTTGAGGTTGTGAATTTTGCGGAACCCGGCCTTGCGCAAGAAGTCGACCGCTTCGGCGGAACGCTTGCCGCTGCGGCAATGCGCGACAATTTCACGCGACGAATCAAGTTCGTGCACGCGGCGCGGCAATTCGCCAAGCGGCAGCAGGTGGCCCTTGATGTTGCAGATTTGATATTCGTGAGGTTCACGGACGTCGAGAATGTAAAGATCATCGCCGCGATCGAGGCGCGCTTGTAATTCGCGCGGCAGCATTTCCGGAACTTGGAGATCGGGCGCGGGAGCTTCTTCGCCGCGCACTCCGCAAAATTCGTAGTAGTCAATCAACTGGTGGATGGTGCGGTTTTCTCCGCACATCGGGCAATCGGGATTCTTGCGCAGCTTCAGTTCGCGAAATTTCATGCCAAGCGCATCGAAGAGCAACAAGCGGCCGGCCAGACTGTCTCCCGCACCAAGAATCAACTTGATCGTTTCCATCGCCTGGATCGAGCCGACGATTCCAGGCAGTACGCCGAGTACCCCGCCTTCCGCACACGATGGAACAAGGCCCGGCGGAGGGGGTTCAGGATACAAGCAGCGATAGCACGGGCCACCAGGCATGCCGAAAACGGTGGCTTGCCCTTCGAAGCGAAAAATCGAGCCGTAAACATTGGGCTTGCCGAGCAAAATGCAAGCGTCGTTCACCAAATAGCGCGTGGGGAAATTGTCGGTGCCGTCCACGATGATGTCGAAATCTTTGAAAAGTTCGAGTGCATTGGCGCTGGTGAGTTGTGTTTCGAAACTCAGTACTTCGATGTCGGGATTAAGATTGGAAAGGCGCGCGCGCGCTGCTTCGCTTTTGTGCTTGCCGACGTCGCTGGTGCCGAAAGTGACTTGGCGCTGCAGATTGGTGAAATCCACCACGTCAAAATCGACCAGCCCGAGTTTGCCGACGCCGGCGGCTGCCAAATACAGACCCAGCGGGGCGCCGAGCCCGCCAGTTCCGATCAACAGTACTTTGGCATTTTTCAGCTTGAGCTGACCCTCCATGCCGACTTCCGGCATGATCAGGTGGCGGCTGTAGCGAAGAATTTCTTCGTTGGATAAACTAGTTGCCGGCGAGCTTACGCCGAGCGTTGCCGTTTTTGTTGCCATGATTCCTTGCTCCAATTCCTTGCAATAAATTGTATGCAACTAATTTCGCGCCACTGGCCCGGGGTGATTGCCGCCGGCGATCGAAGGCACGATGCTGACTACGTCGCCGTCCTTCACGGGCGTCGCCTCCTTGGCCATGTAGCGAATGTCTTCGTCGTTCAAATAGACATTCACGAAGCTGCGTAATTTCCCGTCGTCGCTGAAAAGATGCCTGCGCAGTTCGCCAAATTGCGAGGTTAAACCGCCCAGCGCTTCACCAACTGTTTGCGCCGAAACTTCAGCGGAATCTTTTTTTCCTGCATAGACCCGCAACGGCGTTGGAATGATTACCTTCACTGCCATCTTTTTCTCCGTGGTATTCGCTGCTGTCTCATGCCTGCCTGGTAAAGTGTGTTTCGCTCTTAAGCCAAAGCGCTTTTGCGAATTTCGATCGCTTCGGGCGAATAATTTTGCCTGTCATCGTTCAAGCGCCACGACGTCATGTCCGCTGGTTTACCGGCCATCACGCTGACAATCACATAGCTGTACCACGGCCACGCATGCTCGCGGTCGAAATCGCTGGGCCGCGCAGGATGGTCGGGATGAGAATGATACCAGCCGATGACTTCCAGTCCATGGGCGGTGGCAGCTTTCTCGGCGTCGCGCACGTCATTTGCAGTGACCTCGAAACGGTTGCGCGGCGAATCATCACGGCGATTCACCAGCGGAAACAGTTCCAGGACTTCTCGCGTCTCTTCGGAGTCGCGTCCCAGCAAAGCACCACAGCATTCGTAAGGAAAGGTCTCCGCGGCGTGGTGGCGAATGCGTTCCAACACGTCGTGACTCATCCAAAGCTGTAGATTTTCCGACATCGTTGTTCGTTACTCGTCGTCCCAGAATCGTTCACTTAAATATTTTGCCGCAGAATCTGCGAAAACCGTAACGATCACCGCGTATTCGCCCGCAGGAATCTTGTTTGCTACTTCAATGCAGCCATTCAGGGCCGCGGCTGCGCTGGGGCTGACCATCAAGCCTTCTTCACGCGCCAGCCGCCGCACCATTTGGTACGACCCTTCGGTTGAAATTTCCAGGTTCTGATCGGCCAGCGTATCGTCATAAATCGTTGGACGCAGCGCTGTCGGCATGTGCTTCCAGCCTTCCAGTCCGTTCCATGGGCCGTCCGGTTGCAAGCTGATGCAGCGAATCTTTGGGTTTAGCTCTTTCAGGCGCCGGGTGGTGCCCACAAATGTGCCGCTGGTACCGAGCGCAGCGACAAAGTGTGTGATACGTCCGCGCGTCTGCTGCCAGATTTCGTTGGCCGTGCCTTGATAATGCGCCTGCCAGTTCGCCGGGTTGCTGTACTGATCGGGATAGAAATATTTTTTGGGTTCTGCGGCGGCGAGTTCACGAACGCGGAGAATCGCACCGTCGGTGCCCTCATCTCCCGGAGTCATCACCAACTCAGCGCCGTAAGCCTGCAGGATGCGTTTGCGCTCCTGCGAAGCGCTGTACGGCAAAAACAGTTTCACGGGGTAGCCCAGCGCCGCGCCAATCATGGCGTAAGCAATGCCGGTGTTCCCGCTGGTGGCATCGAGAATGGACTTGCCAGGAACCAGATCGCCCTTAGCCAGTCCCGCTTTGATCATGGCTAGCGCGGCGCGGTCTTTTACCGAGCCGCCCGGGTTGCACCACTCCGCCTTAGCTGAGATTTCGACGTTAGGCAGGTGCGTTGCAACCCGCTCGATGCGAATAAGCGGAGTATTGCCGATCAGATCGAGCACACCAAGCCCGGTGCGCTCACGCAGAGCGATGGACACCTCTCTCCCTAGTTGATGCGCCTGGCTCGTGATTGTACCCTCTAGCAGCAATTCGACTTATGGTATATCCGACCAGTTTACTCCTAGTTGGATGCAATTCGCGCGGTGAAAGATAAACCCGGCGCCCCGGTCAGAGTGGCGCGCAAGACTCCGCAATCAACGGCGGCAGCAGTTCGTAGGGAATCGGCATAGGGGGAGCGGTTGCCCGCTCGTCGCGTACGGCGGTTCAGAGAGTTACGCATCGCCATCGAACAGGCGAGGGAGACCAAGCGAAGCGAAATAAGCGATGGGGAGTGCGGAAGATAGGGCGGGACTGTTTGCCAGATGCCAAGGGCCGTGTGGGCTACCCGCAGTGCAGGAGGTCCCAATCGATCCCGAGATGACGCAACTGCGCATACCGCTGTTTCCCGCGTTTCCATTGCTTCCAGATCATGGATCGCACCGACGTCGTACCCACTCCTCCAGGGCTTTCAGCAGCGAGGGTGTCTGACAGAAGGCGAAGTAGCTCTTCCAACCTCGTAAATAAGCTGCGAGGTCCTTCATCATCTGTTCCAGGCTGATTCCTCGTGTCCGTTGCGTCAGTTCTCGGCTAGCCGCCGCGCGAAAGTATATCCAAGGTTAAACTCATCGAAATTTAGAGTTCTGTCAACAGATGTCTCTGCGATGTATCCAGGGAATATTTTCGCGCTACTTTACAGACCTGCTCTGTTTCTTTAGTCTTATAGAACCATGTGGAACGTTGCACAGCGATTTGATTCAAAAGCGATTGAAAGCCTGGCTGCCCTGGGGTTTGCGGTAGGCAGTACGCGCGGCGTCGTGCGCGTGGAAAAATACGGCTCCGGCGCTGAATTTCGCCAAGGCACCGATGGAAAGTTCCAGATGACCGTGCTCCCCACCATCATGGTCAAGGGACAGTTCGCGCGCCTCTGGGACGCTGGCTATCAGAAATTTCTGCTCACCGACGATGGCCTGAAACTGCCCGCTCTGGCCCTGCACCTGCAAAATCTGCGCAAGTTCAACGAAGAGCTGCGCACCGCGCTCAACGTGCCCACTTTTTACAACGAAGCTCTCGGCTCGGTCAGTCAAGTTTCCGTGTACGACCGCGTTAAAGGCCGCGTTGGTGACGTTCCGGACGAAACTGTTGGCGCGCACAGCCCCGCTTCCGGCCACTGAGCCGGACCCGTTCACCGCGTCAAGGAGTTCCCACTGGCAGCAAAATCGGTTTTTTGGGCATCTATGGTAGTGCCGAACTTAAAATCGAAGTGCATCCTGGAGAGTCCCTGCAATGCCGCGCATCGTCGCTTACATGGATGATCTGTTTTTCCAGATGAAACTGGCCGAAACCGCGAAGCATCTTGCGCTGGAAGTCAAAGTAGCGTCCACTGCCGAATCATTGTTGCAGTTACTCGATCCACCGCCCGAATTGGTGATTGTCGATTTGAACGCACGCTCGCAACCGCTGGCAGCCGTGCGGCAGTTGCGCAATGTCCAGCCTGGAATCCGCGTGATCGGATTTTTGTCTCATGTGCAAACCGACCTGGCCCAGCAAGCGCGAGCCGCCGGTTTCGATGAAGTCATGCCGCGCTCAAAATTTTCCGTCAACCTGCCCGATATTCTCGCCTCGGCTGTCACAAAGAATGCAAAGAATGACTCGTAAGTATTTTATGTTCGTGGTTTCGGCTTTTGTCCTTGCGCTAAGCACACCGTTGCAAGCCCTCGGCCAGCAGTCCGGCTCGCGGCCTGATTCAACAGCTCCGGCGACGCCAGCCACGGCGGCGCCTTCTTCACCCGACGCGCCTTCGGCGGCGCTGCGCGATCTGCTGGCCGCCGCTTGCGCTCACGACGAGCCGTCGTTTGAAAAATTTCTCACCGCCCGCAATGCGCAATCCTTTTCGCAACTCGCCCCGGCAGCGCGCACCGAACTCATGAAGCGCTTCGTCCTTCTCGATGGCGCCGGCAAACCAGCGCTTTCCTCCAACCCATCCGGGCGCCCAGACATTCGCTGCACCACTCCGGATGGCGCCGCCGACATTCAACTGGGTGGCGTCGAACTGCACGACAATATCGCGCTTCTTCCGCTGGATATCCGCGACGTTTCCGAACTCGGTGGCGGC
>Ga0210406_10001648_pt1 | contig 26794 bp, 19 predicted proteins | sample IncBWC30MmetaG_FD_155454 | JGI IMG/M metagenome (GOLD analysis project Ga0210406, IMG submission 155454) | Forest soil microbial communities from Barre Woods Harvard Forest LTER site, Petersham, Massachusetts, United States - Inc-BW-C-30-M | ecosystem: Environmental > Terrestrial > Soil >... | reverse complement strand
CACTTCTATCATGCCTTTCCGCCCCCTCCAACCACTGCATCTGGAGTCTGCCGCGCCGCGTCGAGTCCGCCTCAAGGCCGCCCCCATATCCCAAGCTGTGCAACAAAAATATTGCTTTCTCTGCCACGTTGATTGGAATAGAATCGCGCGCGTGGGATGATTCATCTTCGCTCGAAAGATTCCGTGTGGGCCTAACCTCTCTCGGACCGCGCCCTCCGACGGAAGCGCTGGCTTGTGGGGTACTTATGCGGAGCCACAGAGGATTCTCCTTGATTGAGTTGCTCCTCGTTGTCGCTGTGATCCTGATCATCGCGGCCATCGCCGTGCCCAATTTTCTCAAGTCCCGGCTTCGCGCCAATGAGGCTTCCGCAGTGGCCTCCCTCCGCGTGATCAACACCGCCGCCGTTACCTATTCCATCACCTATCCCGACATGGGTTTCCCGGCGCAGTTGACTACTCTTGGCGGCGCAAATCCTTGTTCGGCCTCTTCTACGCAGGCCTGCTTGATCGATGACAGCCTTTCCCAGGGCAGCAAGTCCGGCTACTCCTTCGTGTTGACAGGTGACGGCGCCGTTCCTTCGGTCTCCTACATCATCACGGGCACACCTCAGGCCATCGGCTCTTCGGGCCAGCGGATGTTCTGTACGGATCAGACGAGCGTGATCCACTATGATCCCACCGGCTCCGGTTGCACCAACGCCAGCTTCGTCCTGGAGTAAGTTTTGCCACAATAATGGTTTAGAAGGCTGCGCATCGAGGAAAAGCCTGCACCCCTAATCGGTATTCTGTCCTCTCGGACAGTGGACAGGTTTGCGCGGCCTGGCCTACGAACCGCAAAATACAGGGTTGACGCCCTACCCTTCAAAATTTAATCTGTCGCGAGTCGCGAACCAAGCCTCACGGTTCGTATTTGGTGCAAGTTCAGGTTCCAATCCGGACCGCAGGGCCTGTCCGCCGCTGGGGGATTTCCGCGGCGTTGCGTCTCCAGGGCGCGTGTCCCGAATGCGAGCTTCAGGGGGACTGATGCGAAAACAGAAGGGCTTTTCTTTAATCGAGCTGCTTATCGTCGTGTCGATCATTTTGATTATCTCTGCGATGGCAATTCCCAACTTTCTTCGTTCGCGCCTCCGTGCCAATGAGGCCTCCGCAGTCGCCTCGCTCCGCATGATCAACACCGCCTCCATTACTTATTCCATTACCTATCCCGACATGGGTTTCCCGGCGCAGTTAAGCAACTTGGGCGGCGCGAGTCCTTGCGCGACAGCCACTTCGGCGCAGGCCTGCTTGATCGATGACACCCTTGCCCAAGGCACGAAGTCCGGTTACCTATTCGTGTTGACAGGTGACGGCGCTGTTCCTTCATTCAGCTTCATCATTACCGGCACACCCCAGGCGGTCGGCTCGACGGGCCAGCTGATGTACTGTACGGACCAGACTGGCGTGATCCACTATGACCCCACCGGCTCCGGTTGCACCAACGCCAGCCTCGCCCTGCAGTGAAATTTCCTGATCGGCAGCTGCTCTTGGAATCTCTAAGTCGCTGCTCGCTTCGCGCGGCTGGAACAAAAATTCCTGCACCGTCTTTCACGCCCGCAGCATCAAATGGAACCTACCGACGGCTTGGCAAGACCGCTTGCTGTTTCACGCCTCAGCGGCGAATCGGAAGCGGAGAGCTGAAACCATCGCCGTCAAGCCAATTCCCGTGTTCCTCAATTCAAAGGAGGAAATCGGATGGAAAGCTCAGCCGCAAAACAGCAACCGATGGCAGGAGGTAGCATGGCCACTGCCGAACAAACGTATTTGCGCACCGAACTGGAACAACGCCGCGAGCGACTTCACGAGGCTTTGCACTCGCCAGCCGCCGATGCTTCCCTTTCTCAATTGCTGACGGCTGTGGACACTGCGCTGAGCCGTATCGATCAAGGAACATTCGGGCTCTGCGAGGAGTGCCACGACACCATTGAAGCGGAGCGCCTGCTGGCCGATCCGTTGGTGCGGTTCTGTCTCGACCACCTTACGAGCGCCGAACAGCGTGCCTTGGAGAGTGATCTCTCCCTGGCCGCACGCATCCAGCGCGCTCTCTTGCCGAAGCCCGGCCTGGCACCAGCTGGCTGGGACGTGCGCTACCACTATCAGCCGGCCGGCATGGTCAGCGGCGATTACTGTGATCTTTTCGAAACAGACGGCGGCCTGCTCTTTATGCTCGGGGATGTTTCCGGCAAGGGTGTTGCCGCGTCGATGCTCATGAGCCACCTTCATGCAACGTTCCGCAGCCTCGCCGAAGCCGGTCTCCCGCTCGATCGCATGGTGGAAGACGCCAATCGCATTTTCTGCGAAAGCACACTCGCGGGGCAATTCGCGACTCTCGTCGTGGGACGAGCTGCTCACGATGGTTCGGTGGAGTTTGTCAGCGCGGGTCACCTTCCCGTGCTTCACATCCATGGTGACGGGGCGACGCCAAAGGATTCCACGGGTGTGCCTCTGGGGATGTTCTGCAACGCCCGCTTCCCTCTCCATCGGCTCACACTGGCTCACGGGGACACTTTATTCCTATATACCGACGGTTTGACGGAGGCACGGAATCGTGCGGGCGCGGAGTATGGTCTCCACCGAATCCGCACGCTGGCGGCGCAGAAGACAGGGATACAATCTGCGGGGCTGATCTCTGAATGTCTCGAGGACCTGCTGATCTTTGGAGAGGGTTTGAAGCAGACCGACGATTTGACGCTTCTTGCCGTTCGGCGTGCAGAGTAAGCCGGAATTTCCTTTTTGCTCGGGTGCGGCGCCCCGGGTGTTGGCTTCGCACCTGGGGCCTTTGACTTTTTTCCGTCTCCTTGTTCCACCCTCATCTCTGGCCCTATCCGTGTTGCGGGTCACCTGCGACCAGCCACGAGTCACCAGTCTCTCTCTTTCGATGCCCTTCCGTTTGCGCCCGGTTGCAGGAGTGCTAGAATCCGAATGGAAACCCCATGACACCTGACAATTCACGTAAGACGCTCTACCAGAAAATCTGGGACTCCCACGTCGTTCGCGAAGAGCCCGGGCAGCCCTCCATCATCTACATCGACCGCCACCTCGTACACGAAGGCACTTCGCCCCAGGCTTTCGCCGGTCTCCGCGCCGAAGGCCGCAAGGTCCGCCGCCCCGATCTCACGTTCGCGGTGATGGACCATTCCGTCTCCACTACCGACCGCACGCTGCCCATCCTCGATAACGATGCCAAGCTCCAGTTTGACGCCCTCGAGAAAAACTGCCGCGAGTCCGGCGTTCGCCTCTTCGACATGAACAGCAAGAATCAGGGCATCGTGCACATCATTGGCCCGGAACTCGGCATCACGCAGCCCGGCCAGACCCTCGTCTGCGGCGATAGCCACACTTCCACGCACGGCGCGTTCGGCACGCTGGCTTTCGGCATCGGGACCAGCGAAGTCGAACATGTCCTGGCGACGCAGTGCCTCGTGCAGTCGCGCTCGAAGACGCTCCACATTCTCGTCCACGGCAAACGTCCCAAGGGCGTCACCGCTAAGGACCTCATTCTCGCCATTATCGGAAAGACGGGCATCGCCGGCGGCAACGGCCACGTCGCCGAATACGGCGGCGAAGCCATTCGCTCCCTTTCCATGGACGGACGCATGACCGTCTGCAACATGACCATCGAAGGCGGCGCGCGAGCCGGCATGATCGCGCCGGATGAGACCACTTTCGCTTATCTCGAAGGCCGGCCGTTTGTCCCGCGCGGCAAAGCGTTTCAGGAAGCCGTCGAGCGCTGGAAGCAACTGAAGACCGACGACGGCGCGAAGTTTGACATGACCGTCGAGCTCCACGCCGAGCAGATCGCTCCGCAAGTCACTTGGGGAACAAACCCCGGCATGGTCACCAGCGTCACCGCACGCGTCCCTGATCCGCACGACTTCAAGGATCTCAACGATCAGAAAGCCACGGAAAGCGCGCTCAAATATATGGGACTCAAGGCCGGCACGCCCATCGTGGATATTCCCGTGGACCGCGTGTTCATTGGCTCGTGCACCAATTCGCGCCTTGATGACCTCCGCGCCGCCGCGCATTTTGTCGAAGGCAAGCACGTCGCCAAGAATATCAAGCAGGCGCTGATTGTCCCCGGCTCACGCGGCATCAAGTCACAAGCCGAAAAAGAAGGTCTCGATAAAATCTTCACCGCGGCCGGTTTCGAGTGGCGCGACGCCGGCTGCAGCATGTGCATCGGCATGAACGCCGACGTCCTGCCGCCGCACGAACGCAGCGCCAGCACCAGCAATCGCAATTTCGAGGGCCGCCAGGGCAAAGACAGCCGCACGCATCTCGTCAGCCCGGTAATGGCCGCCGCCGCCGCGATTGCGGGACATTTTGTCGACGTACGTTCCCTCGACGACGTTTCCTCCGTCGAGTAGGCTGGATGGACCATGCCGGTGGACACGCGCGGTTTGAATCAGGGGCACGTCGGCAAGCGAATGCGCGTCGAGCTTGCAGGGGGAGAATCGCTTGAAATTCGTCTGCACGAGCTGACCGTTTGTGCCGAGCCCGAGCCTTGTTGCGGTATTACTTACGTTTTGATTTCCACGAATCTTTCGGATGGAAAGAGAGACAAGGGCGCTGCCTATTGGTCTGGATTTGCGGAAATTGAGAAATTTCAAGTTTTGGGAGACTGAATCGCATGCAACCGTTCTCAACGCACACCGGGATGGTGATGCCGCTCGACCGCGTCAACGTCGACACGGACCAGATGGTGCCGAAACAATTTCTGAAGGCGCTCACGCGCGAAGGTTTCGGCCGCATCCTCTTTTACGATTGGCGTTATCTCCCCGGCGAAAAACCCAATCCGGAATTCGTACTGAATTTTCCGCGCTACAAAGGTGCATCGGTTTTGCTGGCGCGTGCCAATTTCGGCTGCGGATCGAGCCGCGAGCACGCGCCGTGGGGCGTGAAGGACTACGGTTTCCGCGTCGTCATCGCGCCGAGCTACGCGGACATTTTCTACAACAATTGTTTCAAGAACGGCATCTTGCCCGCCACGCTCTCCGAAGAACAGGTAGACGAACTCTTCAAGCGCACCGAAAAAGAAGAAGGCTATTCGCTGACCGTCAATCTGCCGAACCAGACCATCGCCGACAAACACGGCCTCATTTTCAAATTTGAAATTGCTCCATCCCGCAAGGAAGTCTTGCTAAAAGGCCTCGACGATATCGGCACGACCATGCAGCATGAGCCCGACATCACCGCCTACGAAAAAACCCACGCCGCCACGGCCACGATGTACGACACCGTTGACGTTAAGTACTACTCCAACGGCCGCTAAAGAAATTTTTGTTTCGGTATGAAGAATCCGCGAGAAACAAAACCGTTATTGTCCGGCTGTGTAGACCGTGCGGCCGCCGACGACGGTGCGGAGGACGCGCGTTTTAGTGAACTGCGCTGGCGGCACCTTGGTGAGATCGTTCGAAAGGATGATGAAATCGGCGTACTCGCCCTGTTTTAGTTCACCTTTCTTGCCTTCCTCGAATTGCGCGTAGGCGGAGCCCGAGGTGTACGCGCGGATGCAATCGTCGAGTGAGATTTTCTCCTGCGGCTCCCAGCCGTTTTTCGGGCCGCCATCGGGGCGTTCGCGGGTAACGCAGGCGTATAACCCGCGGAACGGGCTGATGGGCTCCACGTCGTAGTCGGTTCCGAACGCCAGCTTCACACCGTTTTTCAGCATGGTGGCCCAAGCGTAGGCGCCCAAGACGCGCTCTGGCCCGATGCGGTCGTCCGCCCAGCGCATGTCCGTGGTCTCGTGCGAAGGCTGCATGGAAGCAATGACGTGAAGTTCCGCAAAGCGGACGAAATCCATGGGCGCGACAACTTGCGCGTGTTCAATGCGGTCGCGGCGGTCGCGCGGCCCGTTGGCTTTGGCGACCGCTTCAAAAACGTCCAGCGCGATGCGATTGGCGCGATCGCCGATGGCATGGAAGGCCAACTGGAAACCGGCTTTATCGCGCTGAATGGCCATCGCCGTGAGCTTTTCCGGATCGTTGGTGAGGATTCCACTCGTAGAGGGATCGTCGGAATAGGGCTCGAGCATCGCCGCGGTGCGCGAACCCATGGCTCCATCGGTGAAAGCTTTCAGCGCGCCCGTTTTCAGCCACGGATCCTTGGCGCCGCCCTGCGCGCGCATATTCTGCAGATCGTTGAGCGGCAGATTGAACGGGAGCCACTCTGTAATTCGAACAGTGAGTTTGCCTTCCTCTTTCAGTTGCTGGTACACCTGAAAATCCTCCCACCCGGAAAAATCCTGGACGGAAGTAACGCCGTTCCTGGCGACGTTTTCGAGAACCCGCTCGATTCCCTTGCGCCGCCGCTCAGCAGTGGGGTCGGGAATACGGTCTTTCACCAGAGACATGGCCGCGTATTCTTTCAACATTCCCGTTGGCTCGCCAAGCGCATCGTGTTCGATCTCACCGCCTGGCGGATTGGGAGTGTTCTTGTCGATCTCCCCGCTCTTGAGCGCGAGAGAATTCGCCACGGCCACGTGACCAGAGATGTGTGTGAGAATGACGGGATTCTTGGGCGCGACGGCATCGAGCTGCTGGCGATTGGGGAATTTTTTGTCAGGCCAGAGGGTGTGGTCCCAGCCCCCGCCGGTGATCCATTCCCCTTCTTTGTGCTGCGCAACGGCGGTGGCGACGCGCTTCTGCATTTCTTCCGCGGAAGGCACGCCCGTTAGCGGGACGGCGAGTTCGTCGGCGGCGGCGACGCCGAGATGCACATGCGCGTCATTGAAGCCGGGCATCACAAACTGGCCTTTGAGATTGACAGTCTCGACGCCTTCCTGGCCGCCTCCGCAGTCAAGCAGGACGTGATCCATTTTGCCGATACAACTAATCTTTCCGTCGCTGACGGCAATAGCCTCGGCCCACGGATGCGCCGGGTCATTCGTGTAAATGCGGCCGTGAGTGTAATAGGTGGTGCCGGGAGGTTTTTGCGCCACGCTCGTTTTCGCGTGGAATGCAACAACGAGGGCGACAATAAGAAGTGGGAGAATGCCGGCAAGGAATCGAACGCGATTCGGCCGGATTTTCATCGGGTTTTCTCCTCCGCAACTCCGGAAACTCCGAGGACGGTAAGAAGCGCGCGCTTCAAACCGGCTTCCCGGCCCGCGGAATCGTACCATTCCTGCAGCGAATGCGCCCCGCCGCCGCTGCCGCCGGCACCGATGGAAATGGCGTCGATCCCCAGGGAGAGTGGAATATTCGCGTCTGTCGAAGAGCGTTCGATGCGCGACTGATTGCCGACAAACTCATCGGCGGCGCGAAGCGCAGCCAGTAGCGCCGAATCCGCAGCCAATTCCCCGCCCGGGCGGCTCCCCAACAGTTCGACCTTCCATTCCAACTTTCCTTTGGAACGGTCACGCGCGGAATCCATCTCGTCGCGCACGCCCGCGGCGATGCATTCGCGAAGCGCGGATTCCAGTCGGGTCAGTTCGTCCTCGCTCTCCGAGCGAATGTCGACTTTCAGGCGTGCCTCATAGGGAACGGAATTCACCGAGGTGCCGCCTTCGATCTGGCCGATATTGAACGTGGTGCGCGGGCTGGCCGGAACTTTGGTGTTGATGAAGCGCACGGAGCCACGGACAAGAGCGTTGATGGGATTGGGCATGCCGAAATCGGACCAACTGTGACCGCCTGGCCCGGTGATGAGGGCTTCCAGCCGGCGCGAAGCGAGAGCTTTTGTCGTTACATGATCCGTGCCGGAGCCGTCGAGCACGACAATTGCTTTGAGTTTTCCGCGGTAGGCATCGACGAGGGCGCGCATGCCGCGCAGATTGCCTTCGCCTTCTTCGCCAACGTCGCCGACGAAAAGAACGGTGCGCTGCGGCTTGAGGTGCGCGAACTGCACGGCACTTGCCAGCGCCAGCAGGGCCGCCAAACCGCTGCCATTATCGGAGATTCCTGGCGCGGTCATGTGGCTGGCATCGCGGTGAACTTTTACGTCCGTGCCGGGAGGGAACACGGTGTCAAGGTGCGCCGAGATAACTACAATTTCTTTTTCATTCTCACCGCGCAGTTCCCCGATGACGTTGCCGGTCTTGTCGATGTGCGCGGGCAGGCCGGTTTCGGCCAGTAACTCTTTGACCGCCGCTGCGCGCTGCGCTTCCTGGAAAGGCGGCGCTGGGATTTCCGTGATGCGCACCTGCTGGTCATTGACCCACGAAATATTGGGCGTGAACCAATCGAGAGCGGCGCGGACTCGCGCGTTGTCGGGGAGCCGTGAACGTTGCGCCTGGCGTAACGCGTGGGAAGGAGCGGCGGAGCGAACCGGCATAGCCAAAAGGATAACGCAAACGAGGGCGCGTTTCACCGTCGGCTTGCAAGAGCGCTTTCCGCTCAATGGCGTGCGGCCTCGGTGCAGAGGGCGAGAACTTCCGCATCGGAGAGGACGCGCGGGGACTGCTTGGCGGCGTCAAAGATGCGCGTGACAATAGCGTCGTCTGCGGGAATGCGGTGCTTCTCCAGCCAGAACAGCACGTTGGACTTGCCGCTCATCGGGCCGATCTCGATCACCTGGTCGAGGCCGAAGAGATGCGCGGGCACGCCGCTGTAAACGGCATTGGCGAGCGCGAGATCATTTTTTCGAAAGGCCTTGATGAGCGCGGCGGCGTGCACGCCGGTGGCGGTTCGAAAGGCATCATGGCCGACAACCGGATAGTTCGGCGGAATCATCGTGTGCGTGGCCTTGGCCACTTTTTCGCAATACTCTTTCAGCCGGGACAGCTCCTGCTGGATGAGTCCCATGAGGCGAAGATTGACGAGCATTAATTCCATGGGCGTGTTGCCGACGCGTTCACCGAGCGCGTTGGCGGCAGCGTGGACCTGGTGCGCGCCGGCAGCGACGGCCGCGAGCGAATTGGCGATGGCGAGGCCGCGATCGTTGTGACCATGCCAATCGACGCGGATTTTCTCGCCGGAGGGTTTCACCACCTCGTCCATGACGAATTTTACGAGGTTGAAAGAGCCATTGGGTGTCGCGTGTCCCACGGTGTCGCAAAGGACGATGGCGGTTGCACCGTTTCGAATAGCGGTCGAGTACAGCCGCTTAACAGTATCGGGATCGGTTCGAATTGTGTCTTCGGTGACGTACATGGACGGAAGACCGTTCTCGACTGCGAACTTCACTGCTTTTTCGGTGGTGCGCTCGAGGTGCTCGACCGTCCAGTCCTCAACGAGGCGCCGGATCGGGCTGCAACCGAGAAACGTTGCGGCCTCAATGGCGATGCCCACGGCCTGCGAAATTTCCACGATGGGGCGGATGTCGTTTTCATGCGTTCGAGCCGCGCAGTTGGGCTTGATCTTCATCCGGTGCGTGTCGATTTCGCGGGCCAGCGCTTCGGCGTGCGCATAGGCGCGCGGCCCAGCGCCGGGAAGACCGATATTGACCGCGTCGATCCTCAGAGATTCCATCAGATGGAGGATTTCGATCTTTTCTTCGATGCTGGGGTCGAAGACGGAAGGATTCTGCAAACCGTCGCGCAGGGTTTCGTCATTCATCAACACGCGCGTGCCAGGAGGAATCGCTGGCGGAGTGGCGACGTTCCAGTCGTAGATCCATTCGTTCTGCTGCACGGCGGGCCTCGTTTTGGTTCGAAAGAGATCGATCTAATTCCGCAAAGTATAACTTTGCGGCTGTTGCGCCGGATCCGGGCGATACAGCGTCTTGCAGAATTCGCAGCGGTAAATCTCCGCTTTCGGGCCAATGAGCGCCGCGACTTCCTTCGGGTAATCGTAATAGCGCTTCAAGTGGCCGTTGCAGAGCTTGCCCTTTTCGTCTTTTTCATCGCAGGCGCGCTGCTTGGGCTTGCGTGTTTTGATTTTCGGTGACGCTGCAGTCTCTTCGGGCATTGAGGTCCTCTCTACAGTCCGTGGTCGCGGAAAAACGTTTTCATGGCGCCGCGGGCGTTGCGCAACTTCGCAGCGATACCCCCGGAAAATTCAAATTGGAGAAAAGCATCCGCGGCGTGCTCCAGGTTCGCGCCGTAGCGGTACCACCAGGGCTTCTCGCGATGCGGCAGGCGGTCGACATCAATGTATTTCATTTGCACCATTTCGAGGAGGCCTGCTTTGCCATGGGTGCGGCCCCAGCCGCTCGCGCCGCACCCGCCATGCGGGGCTTCTGCAATGCCGAAATAGCTGATCGCATCGTTCAACATGACGGCGCCGGCGCGGAGACGATGCGCGATCGCTTCGCCGCGCCGTCTATCGCTGGTCCAAACACTTGCTGACAGCGCGAAGGGTGAGTCATTGGCACGAGCTACCGCTTCTTCGGCGTCGTGCACAATTTGCATCGCGAGGATAGGGCCGAACGTCTCTTCTTGAAATAACTTCATGGAGGAATCGACACCCGCGATGACCGTGGGCTCGAAGAAATTGAGGCCGAGATCAGGGCGCGAGTTGCCGCCGCACAAAACCTGTGCCCCTCGGGAAACGGCGTCGCGGATTAAATCGCTCATGCGTTGCACGTGCTGCGGCCGGATGAGCGGACCGACGTCTGTAGCAGGATCGCTTCCCGGACCAATGCGCAGTTTCTTCGTTTTTTTCACGCAGAGCGCCATGAATTTTTCCGCGGCGGTCTGCTCGACGAAAAGCCGCTCCACGGAAAGGCACACCTGCCCGGAGTTCGTGTAGCTGCCCCAGACGGCCGCGCTGGAGGCTACCTCCAGGTCCGCCTCCGCAAGAACGATCATGGCATCCTTGCCGCCAAGTTCGAGCACGGAGGGGATTAGTTTTTTTGCGCAAGCTTCGGCAACGCGGCGGCCGGTAGTCACGCTCCCGGTGAAGAGCACTTTGTCCGGCGACGCATCGATCAAGGCTTGGCCGACTTCCCCGCCACCCTGGACAATCGTGACCAGATTTTTCGGGAAACCCGAGTCGATGAAAAGTTTCTCGATCAGCGCACCGCATTGTGGCGTGAAGTCGCTGGTCTTACAGACCACTGCATTTCCAGCGGCCACGGCCGGAATGATCTGGCTGAGCGGTATCGCCAGCGGGTAGTTCCACGAAGAGATGATGGCGATGACACCGAGAGGGTCGTAAGCCAGAAACCCGCGTTTGGCTTTCGCGGCGGTGCTGTGATGCGGCACACGCCGCGTGCGAAGAGCGCTGGCGGCGTTCCTGGACCAGTATTCCGCCGAATCGAGAGCAACAAAAATATCCGCGAAGAGGGCTTCCACGCGCGGCTTGCCGGATTCGCCGACCACAGCGTCCGCCAATTCATTTCGCGAGGCCATGATGCGTTCGCGAAGCCCGCGCAACTTCGCGCAGCGATCGCGGATCGGAAGTTTTGCCCATACGCCGTGGGCCATTCGCGCGCGCGAAACGATCCCTGGCAACGACGACGCCGGCGTTCTTTCAAAATGCGCGAGCACTTCGCCCGTAGCCGGGTTGATCGAAGGAAGCGTCTCGATGGGAATGGCCGTGGCAGCCATACCCGCGATTCTAACCGATTTTGCGGCTGGAAGGTGGACGCGTCACTCTAGCTCCTGCTGACTTCGCTTCTCTTCGGCAGGAGCGAGACGCCGCCCGGTCTGGCGGGCTAATTTCGGATTGAAGAACTGTAGGTTTTCCGCCTTCCAGCGCATCGCGTCGCGGATGCGATTCCGGCCGCTGGGATGGTCGAAGAAGATCCACTCTTCGACTTGGCCAGGGTTCATCTTGCGATACTCACCGAGATGAATGGCGGCCTGCGCGAAGCCGTCGGGCTGCCGGCTGGCGTTCAGGCCGTACATATCGGCTTCGTGTTCGTTCGTGCGGACGTGCGTGTTAAAGAATGGCGTGAATACGAAGGCAGAGAGCGAACCCAAAAGGAAGACCAGTGGAAGCACGGCCGTATCCCCAATTCCCCGCGCCTGCCAGCGTTCTCCCCAGCGGGCGAGGGCGCGCCCGAGCGACCAGCGCAGAAAGGCGAAGAAAATCACGGTGACAACAGAGAAGTAGAGAATGTCCTTGGCAATATGGTGGAGAACGTAGTGGCCCATCTCATGGCCCATCACCGCCTGAATTTCTTCGGGCGATCCGCGGCGCAGCAGGTTGTCGTTGAGCGTGAGGCGCATGGTTCGGCCGAAGCCGCTGACGTTTGCGCTCATGCGCGTGGTCTGGCGCGAGGCGTCCATCTGGTAGACCTTTTGCGCAGGGATCCCATTCGCGCGCGCAAGGCTCAAGATGGGTTGAGTGATCCGCGGATCTTCGAGCACCGTATATTTATTGAGAAGCGGGAAGATGAAGACCGGCGCAATCATTATGAAGAAAATCAGAAAGACGATGGAAACACCGGCGCCCCAGATCCACCAGGTGCGCGCCAAGCGCTTGACAACGCCGAAAAGCACCATCGCAACGACTCCGCCAAGTAAGAGATTCAAAAGAAGAATGATCAGTTGGTCGCCAAGCCAGGGGACAAGAGTCTGCGTCGCCAACCCGTATTGCCGCTCACGGAAATAGCCCTCATATAGCTCAAGAGGAGCGCCCAGGATCGTCGTGACAATCAGAAACTCCGACCAACAAATGAACGTCTGCAATGGCTTGAAGCGCGTTATGCGTTCCGCGAAGTTCCTCATTGCTGCGGACCAACCAAAACGCAGCAGAAAAAGATACACAGATGCACCATAGAGAAAATCCCAGAGGATCAGCCAGTATCCGCCCTCGAAGTAAGCGTCGGAACGCGAGCGCGCGCCGGCGGAGATTTCCGCCAAATACGCGTTGGTCGCGGCATCCGGGTCGAAATGTTCGGAAGCCTGTGCGGCGGTGGGAACTTGAATTACGTCCGGCATGACCGTGGCGGGCTTCGCGCCGGGGCCCGGCGTTTGCTGTGTGTTCGAAACGCTCGCGCATGCCATTAGCGCAAGGACGACCAGCCCGGCGGAGAGCGTCTTGCGAAAGACCATAATCGCTCCTGTGAACAGATTATTGTAGAAGGTTTCCACACTGGTGTAGAGAGGCTCGGGCACACCTTGAGTCGTCAATTTCATTCAGGGCTCCAGGCACAATACGAGGGAGAGCCAAAAATAGTCTCCCGGGCAAAGAGAAAATCTCAGGGCTTGCCGATCCGCCAAGCCTCTTCGTGCTGTACTTCGACCATCACGAGACCTTGAGGCGGGACGGTGGGGCCGGATTTGGAGCGGTCCCGCAGTTCGTACAAGCTATCGATGTCCGCAGGCGTGAGTTTTCCGCGGCCCACGTCGAGCAGCGTGCCCACCATCTTACGCACCATATAACGAAGGAACGAGCGCCCGCGAATGGTAAAGACCAGCTCTTCGTTGTCCGCACTGCGCGCCAACTCGGTCGCGAAGATTTCGCGCTCGTTGGAGCGCTCCTTGTCGTCTTCTTCGGAGCCCGTCGAAGCCGCGAACGAAGCAAAATCGTGCGTACCGACGAAGCGGGCCGCCGCGTCGCGCATGGCGTCTTCGTCTAGCGGAAAGGGATAGTGGAGCACGTAACGCCAGACCATCGGCGGCACTACTTTCCCGCGATACAGCCGGTAGCGGTAGGTCTTGCCCCGCGCCGACCAGCGCGCATTGAAATCGGGGCCGACCTCCTCGGCGCCGGCGATGCGAATCGCCGGAGGGAGCAGCGCGTTCAGCGCGCGCTGAAATTCCTGCGCTGATAATGGCGATTGCGTTCGAAAGCTCCCGACTTGGCCAAGCGCGTGAACGCCGGCGTCGGTGCGCCCGGCAGCATGCAAAACGACGTTCTCCTGCGTCAGGCGCCGGAGCACTCCCACAATTTCTCCCTGAATGGTGGGCTTATTGGCTTGAATCTGCCAGCCGTGAAAATCGGTGCCGTCGTACGCGATGGTGAGCTTGAAATAGCGCATGGAAAGCAAGTTATCAGTTTTCAGTGATCAGTCTTCAGAAGAGGGACGAGATTTGGCAAGGTTTTAATTGGCCCTATGGAGCGGTGCGGACAAAGCGGCTTCCGGGCTTCACGGCGACGCTGCCGCCGCGGCAAAGCGGGCAATCTTCTTCTTCGTAGCTGGCAATGGGCAGTTGGATCAGCGACTGCGCTTCGACTTCGAAGTCGATCTTTCCGCCGCTCCGGTCGATCAGCGCACCGGCAGCAACGACGCGGGCACCGGCCTCTTCCACGACGCGAATGGCTTCTTGTGTCGAGCCCCCCGTAGTCCACACGTCTTCAACGACGAGAACATGCTGGTCTGGAACCAGCGAGAACCCGCGCCGCAGCGTCATCATGCCACTGGCATCGCGCTCCACAAAAAGTGCAGGCGTTCCACCGCCGAGCGAGCTCTTCGGTTCCGGCAGAGCCCGAGCGACTTCCTGCCCGATAATGAGCCCGCCCATGGCCGGCGAGACGACCGCCTCAATCCTGCTATCCGAAAAGAGCGCCGCCAGCGCCTGCCCCAGCTTCTCCGCGAACCGCGGATATTGCAGGACAAGCGCACATTGGACGTACGTGCCGCTGTGCAACCCGCTGGACAACTCAAAATGCCCATGGCGGATGGCGCCCGCGGTCTCGAACAGTTTCAGCAATTCTTCGCGTTTCAGCATTCGGCCCAGCTAACCGCTGGCAACTCCTAGGCGTCGAAATGTCAGCAGCCTAGCCGCCGCCCTCTGCGTTGTCAAGGAAGAGGGCCCCTGCTAGACTGCTTTCTTCGCGCGGTCGGCGCGGTGCAGCCCTCCGGATGGAAAGTGGACCGTGCCCGGCGGGTGGCCGCAAAGCTGTCAGATTTCAGTCTTGACCTCAAAACGGTCAACTTCTTGAAACAAATTCCATTCTGCGAACGTTTTACAGAGTTGAGTACATATAAATCAAGCCCCTTGGGGGATGAATCTTGAGGGTAAGGAGCACTATGAAGACGCTGTATGCTCGACCGCTGTTGGCCGCCATACTGGCCGTAACGCTCGTGGGAGGGCCCATTTCCCCGGCCTTCGGGCAGGAAGCGCCGCAAACTCCTCAAGCAGCGCCCGCCAAGACGGCCACGCCAATTGTGCCGGTCGCTCTCGGCTTGGCGAAGCACAACTATACCCGTGGGCCCAAGTTTTTTCCGAATCTCCTCGCTCCTTACAGTCCGATCAGTATCGAAGCGCCAGGCCTCACCAATTCGCCCCGCATCGACCAGCTCATCCATGACGGAAAGCTGGAGTTGAGCATGCAGGAATCCGTCGAGTTGGCGCTGGAAAACAGTATGGACATCGTGGTGCAACGGTATAATCCATGGTTTGCAGACACCGGCATCTTGAAAGCAAACTCGGGCGGCTTCGGCGGAGTCACTCCCGGCGCTGTGTTTGGCGGATCGACGGCAAATAACCCGCTCTTTAATTTTGACCCGCAAGTCGTTACCTCGATCTCAGTTGATTCACGCGTTTCACCAGTTAATAACCCGATTACGTCGGGCACCGGCGTCAGTACGACATCAAGCGCCGTTCCGCCGGCCCTGAAGAGCCATACCACAATCTACAACACCCAGTTGACTCAGGGCCTGCAAACGGGCACGAGCCTTTTCCTGGCCTGGGACAATACCAGGTCGTCGAATACGTCTACCTTTCAGCTTTTTAACCCGGCGGTGCAGTCCACCATTTTCGTAGGCTTCCAGCAGCAGTTGCTGAACGGTTTTGGACGCTCCGTGAACACTCGAAACATCCGCATCGCCAAGAACAACCGCAAAATCGCGGACTGGGCCTTTACGCAGCAGGCAATCACCACAGTCACGAACACGATCACCGCCTACTGGGAATTGGTGTTCGCGCGCGAGAACGTCAAAGTTCAAGAGCAGGCCGTAACCGTCGCCCAAAAGCTCTACAACGACAACAAAAAACAATTGGAAATCGGCACGATGGCGCCGCTCGACGTGACGCGCGCCGAATCCGAACTCGCTACGGACCGCCAGAACCTGATCGTGGCGCAAACCGTGCACCTTCAGAATCAGCAGATCTTGAAGAATGCCATAAGCAAAGACCCTCTTGCGCCCAACCTCGTCAACGTCGAGATTATTCCGACGGAACTACCGTCACGGCCGGAAGCCATTGAAGCCCCGTCGTTTGAAGAAGCCGCCAAGGAAGCATTTGCAAAGAGGCCGGAATTACAGGAAGAAGCGCTCAACTTGTTGAATGGAGAGATCGACCTGAAGGCAACGCGTAACGCGTTGCTGCCGACCGCGTTGTTACAGGCACAGTACGGCACAGTCGGCCTTTCCGGGAATTCATTGAACGCTACTTCCGCGATTGTGCCGGGGGCGGCGGTTATCGGGCCCAACGGCCAGGCTGTCGAGGGCATTGATCCTGCCACTGGGCTGCCCGTTTCTATCTTCCTGCCGACTCAGCGCACAACGGTAACTGGTGCAAACACCAACGGATTCGGTGGGGCATTGAGCCAGGTCTTTCATAACCAATTTCCCGATTACAATGTCCAGCTTACTGTCACTATTCCGATCCGCAATCGTTCGGCGCAGTCGGATAACCAGCGCGCCATTCTTACGCAGCGTCAGCTTGAGGCGCAGTTGCAGCAATTGAAAAACGCCGCGCTTCTCGACGTCCGCAATACCTACATCGCGCTCACCCAGGACCGCGCCCAGGTCGATGCCGCCAGCAAGGCGCGCGAACTGCAGCAGCAGACGTTTGATGCCGAGCAGAAGAAATACCAGCTCGGCGCATCGACTGTTTATCTCGTCATTCAAACGCAACGCGACCTTATCAGCGCACAAGGCACGGAGCTCCGCGCGTTGGCCAATCTCGAGGAAGCCAAGGCCAACTACGAGCGCGCCGTCGGGCGCACTCTCGAAGTCAACAAAGTCACCATCGCCGATGCCAAGAGTGGCGAAGCCGAACGCGAGACGCTCATTCCCGGCACCTTGCACGGACAAGTTGTGGGCACCGAGAAACTTTCCTTTAACTCAGGCCAAAAGTAGTTCTCGCCGGCACCTCTTCCCCACGGCCCGGGCACTCTCGTCCGGGCCGTTTTTTTTTTGCTCTGGAGTGTTCCATCTAGTTCCCTCTCCTCGGCACCGAACCCACGGCGCTCTTGCCCCTTCCGGGCCTTTCGCATAGCATTAATCTTGGTTATGTGGCGATTTGTTTTTTCGAATCCCTGCGGGGGGCGATGAGTATGAGCGAACGATCCAAAGGCACCACGCAAGCCACGCCCCCCATGGAAACATCTTCAGTAGATCGAGGGCCCTCGGCCAAGGAACAAGCCTGGGAGAAAAACACGCTCCAGCCGGCACTGGAAAGAAGCCCCGAGCGACAGCCCGAATTCACCACCATTTCCGGGTACCCGATTCGCAGGCTGTATACCCAGGCAGATTTGCCCAACTGGGACCCCCAGCACGATCTCGGCTTCCCCGGCGAGCCTCCTTACACCCGCGGAATTCATCCCTCCATGCACCGCAGCCGGCTTTGGACCATGCGGCAGTTCGCAGGCTTTGGAACGGCCGAGGACACCAACCAGCGCTTCCGCTATCTCCTCGCGCAGGGCCAGACCGGCCTCTCCACGGCCTTCGACTTGCCCACTCTGATGGGCTACGACTCCGATCACGCACTTTCCGAAGGAGAAGTCGGCAAGTGCGGAGTGGCCATCAGTTCGCTCGCCGACATGGAAGTGCTCTTCGATAAAATTCCGCTGGCGAATGTCACGACCTCCATGACGATCAATTCGCCGGCCGCGATCATTTGGGCGATGTATCTGGCCGTAGCGGAAACGCAGGGCGCGGATTCGAAGAAACTTTCTGGCACGCTCCAGAACGACATTTTGAAGGAATACATCGCGCAGAAGGAATACATCTACCCGCCGGAGCCTTCGATGCGGTTGGTAATCGACACGTTCGAATTCGCCGTCAAGAACACGCCGAAATTCAATCCCATTTCGATAAGCGGCTATCACATCCGCGAGGCCGGCTCGACCGCCATTCAAGAATTGGCGTTTACGCTGCGCGATGGCATGGAATATGTCGAATGGGGAATGCGCCGAGGCCTCGACGTCGATCAATTCGTGCCGCAGCTTTCTTTTTTCTTCAACGCGCACAATGATTTCTTCGAGGAGATCGCCAAGTACCGCGCGGCGCGCCGCATCTGGCGCAAAGCCATGGTCGAGCGCTACAAATCAACAAATCCGCGCTCCTGGGCGCTGCGTTTTCATACGCAGACTGCAGGCTGCTCTTTGACAGCGCAACAGCCCTACAACAACGTTGTTCGCACCGCGATTCAGGCACTCGCCGCGGTGCTCGGCGGCACACAATCACTTCACACGAATTCGCTGGATGAAGCCTGGGCGCTGCCGACGGAGTTCGCAGCGACCATTGCCCTGCGTACGCAGCAGATTATCGCCCACGAAACCGGCGTCACCAACACCGTCGATCCGCTCGGCGGCTCCTACTTCGTCGAAACTCTCACCAACGAAATCGAGCGTGGAGCGTGGGAATACATCGAGAGAATCGACGCCATAGGCGGCATGGTCGCGGCCATCGAGCGCAGTTATCCCCAACGCGAAATCGCGGAAGCCTCCTACCGGTACCAGGTGGCCGTAGATAAAAAAGAAAAAATCATAGTCGGCGTGAATGATTTCGCATCCGAAGAGAAGCCCTTGGACGTTCTGCAAATTGACGAGACGGTGGCGCACCGCCAAGCCGAGCGGTTGCACAAGCTCCGCGCCGATCGCTCCAAGGCCGAGGTAGATCGCCGCCTCAGCTCCCTCCGCGCCGCCGCCAAGGGAAAAGACAACCTCATGCCGTTCATCTACGATGCCGTGAAATCCTACGCCACCCTCGGCGAAATCTGCGACGCCCTCCGCGACGTTTTCGGCACCTACGAAGAAGTCGCCATTACCTAAAAGAGGCGGACTTGCCCCGCAGTTGATGCACAGCCGGGGCAGACGAGCTTTAATGGGATTCGAGGTGCCAGTCTATGTCGCTTCTAAGAAAATATCTTGGCTTGATCGTCGGTCTGGCTGTTGTTGCGTTGATCGTGATCGTCTGGCAGGAGACCGCGAAAATTACCGGAGACGCCTCCGCCCCATCTTCCACGGCGGCCGCTGTCCCGCTATCGGCAGCGCACGTCACCCTCTATAAAGTGACGGAAGAGCAACAGCAACGTTTGTCCGCCGCGCTGGCCAATTTACAGCAGCAAAACCAGCAGGAAAGAGACTCCAACGCTCGCGTTTTCTCCGCCGAGAGCACGGATAATTCGGTTCGCTCGACTTTGGCAGGTTACAATAATCTCTCGGACACTAAACACTGTTTTGCCGTCGAAAAAGTCGTGGATGAAATTCGCAAATCCGCGGTGCGCAAGGAGGCTACCGACAGCCAGGGCCATTTTGGATTCCGGGCCTTGCCAGGGCACTATGTCCTGGAGATTGTCAGCCAGGACAACGGCCAATACGTAGTTTTCGTCGAACAAGTCGAACCAAAGTGGCACACTCATTTCAAGCTTACTGAGCCGACCTGCCTCTACAGCCTGACAAACTGACAAGCTCTGTTTTGAACCTTAAGGCATACTAATACCAGCCTATGATGCAAAAAAGGATTCGCGTGCTCATCGCCAAGCCGGGGCTGGATGGCCACGACCGCGGCGCAAAAATAATCGCCCGGGCCTTGCGCGATGCCGGCATGGAAGTCGTTTACACCGGCTTGCGCCAGACCCCGGAAATGATCGCGTCCGCCGCCGTGCAAGAAGACGTCGATGTCATAGGCCTCTCCATCCTCTCCGGCGCCCACAACACCATCTGCCCCCAACTCATGAGACTCCTCTACGACAAAGGCATGAACGACGTCACCGTTCTCGTCGGCGGCATTATCCCCGAAGCTGATATCCCCGCACTGAAAAAATCCGGTATCGCCGAAATATTCCTCCCGGGTACTTCGACGCAAGACATCGTGGATTTCATCCGCAAGCGCGTCGCGCTCTCCTAGACCGCATCCCCAACTCAAAAGCGCGCATTCTGAAAACGATTTCCGTCTCCGGTGTCATCTTGAGCGCTGCCAAGGATCTCAACCTATCCCCAACTCGTCCTGAACGTAGCGGACCGCGTCGTCACCGCTTCCCCCCGTCTTTTTCCCTCTGCTGGTATTTCTGCCGCGCGGCTCGATGAATCAGTTTCCATTGCTCTTTTTGCTCCTGTCGCGCCTCGGGATCCATTTTCCGCCGAAGAAATTCCTGCTCCCGCAAAAGCTTTCGCTGGTTTTCAATCCGCGCCGCATCCAGTGTTCCCGCGTTCAGCGCCGCCAGGACCGCGCATCCCGGCTCCGTTTCATGACGGCAATTTCCGAATCGGCACCGTGCCGCTAGCGAATCGATATCCGCAAACGCTTGCGTCACGCCGTGCTCCGCATCCCACAGTTGCATCTCGCGCAACCCCGGCGTGTCCATCAGCAGCGCTCCGCCTGGCAATGCAAACAGTTCTCTCGTGGTGGTGGTGTGCCGTCCGCGGCTATCACTCTCGCGAACCGGCTGCACTTCCTGAACCGTCTGCCCGAGCAGCCGGTTCGCAACCGCAGATTTGCCCACTCCGGAAGAGCCCAGCAATACCAAGGTGTGCCCCGGTCTGAGAAACTCCTCCAGCTCATCAAATCCCTGTCCCGTCATCGCGCTAACCACGTACACCGCCGTGCCTATTGCGACGCGTTCCATCTCTGCCGCCTTCTCGCGCGCCTCTTTGCAAGCATCGGCTTTGTTCAACACGATCACCGGCCTCGCCCCGGACTCCCAGCACTGCGCGAGATACCGTTCGACGCGCCGCGGATTGAAATCGCCGTCTAATGCGGACACCAACAACGCCGTGTCCACGTTCGCCGCGATCACCTGTTCTTCGATCTTCTTTCCCGGCGATTTGCGAACGAATTTGCTCCGCCTCGGCAGAACCTCCTGAATCACCGCGGACGTGTCTACGCTATGGAGTTCCGCCACCACCCAATCGCCGACTGCCGGCCAGTGTGCTCCTTCGTCCGCGGCCAGACGCAGCTTGCCGCTGGCTTCCGCCCAGCATTCGCCAAAGTTTCCCACGATGCGCCAGAATTTTCGTTGCTGCGCAATCACGCGTGCCAGTAATGCATTTTTCCAATCCTCGCCGCGCCAAAACGCTTCAAAATACGAATTCCATCCCCACCTTGCAAGAGATCCCGTAATCGCCACGGAAGAATCCTCCCGCAGCCATGGCACAACACACGGCTGCCGCTAGTGCCAAAATCAAAACAACATTGGTTCTAGTGGATTTGAATTGCGGGAGGGGTGACGCGGTCAGTTCATGCAAGCCGCGGAGACACACCCGCCCGCGAGAACTTTGGTAATGGTTCGCACAGGCGCCTCCGTGGTTGACTTGAAAGCTCCCGCAGTTGCGCGGAAACTTTCTGCGTTAAATGTTAGCGATGGATTCGGTCCGAGTCAATCCTAGAAACATCTAACGGCGGCTGACTTTCCAGGTTGAAGTATTGTTGAGCCGTGTATACTGCGCGTGATGAAGTACATTCTCACTACGTCCATCGCCGGCTTGGGCTGAATGATTCCTGCGGCGATTGGACTGGGATTATTTCTTCCAGGTGCTCCAACGGTGTTCAGCCCGCTTCCAGCCCTGACGGCAATACCGGATTTGCTCCTTTCTGACTGGCATAATTTGGGGAACGCCGCCGTGATACTGCCGATGATGCTCTTCTTCTCGTGGAATCGTCAGCTGTTCCGAGGTGAGCCGCTAGTCCCCAGAAGGTCTTACGTGTTGTTGGCCCTTCTGGCAGTACTGAGTGCCATCGATTTTGTTGTGAGCTGGAAATGGGGGTTGCAGTACGAGGGCCCCCAATTTACGGCTGTGGTCTGCTCTGTTAACATCGCCTGGCTCGGCTTCCTTGGCCTCGCGTTTGCCCGAACCCGCAACGGAACGACTTCATTCGGAACTAGCCTTTTCCTGCACTGGATGCTATTTGCCTGGTTAGGCTGGTATGCGTTTCCTTGGCTGGGCGAGCTACTCTAACAAGTCTTCTTGGCGAAAAATCCGAACTAACCGACAACCCATTGCCACTTGGATGGTTAAGGCGCCAATCGGAAACTGAGCGGCTAACACCATTCCAGATCAATGAACGATCTTCCCGTCGGTATCCCGAATCTCCACCTTGCCTAAATTCAGTTTCTTCATGTCCTCTTCGATCTTCGCGCGGTCGCCTACGGCAAGAACGATCGTCTTTTCCGGCTGAATATACTTCTTTGCCATGACTTGCGCCTGCTCAATCGTCACGGCATTGATGCGATCCGGCAGCGTCGAAAAATAATCCAGCGGAAGATCGTACGTGAAAAGTTCAGCAAACGTCCCCGCCGCCTCCGTTCCCCGCTCGAACCGCCCCGGCAGCGACCGAGCAATGGAATCCTTCGAAAGAAGCAGTTCCGCCGGCGTCATCGGCGTGTCGCGCATCCGCCTCAACTCGTTGAAAATCTCCGTTGTCGCGGGGGTCGTGACGTCCGTCCGCACATCCGAAAACACAAGGAACGGACCCGGAGCGCGGTGATACACGAAGGCGGATCCCGCCCCGTAGGTGTACCCGTGCGCTTCGCGCAGGTTCATGTTGATGCGGCTCGAGAAAAGCCCCCCGAGATCCGTGTTCATCACTTCCGCGGGCACGTAGTCGGGCGTCGACCGCGGCAAGCCCAGCGAAAAGCACACCAGCGTCGTCTGCGGCGCCCCCGGACGGTCCACAAGAATCAGCTTGGCGTCCGTTGTCTCCGGCGAACCCAACGCCGGCGGAGCGGGCCTCCCCGCCTTCCACGCGCCGAACCGCTTTTCCAGCAATGGCTTTAATGACGCCAGTTTGATGTTTCCTGTAACGACCAGGGCCGCGTCGTCCGGAAAATAATTCTGCTGCCAGAAATGCTCCACGTCGTCGCGTGAAATGGCCTTGATGGATTCCGTCGTGCCGCTGTCCGGGTATCCGTACGTGTGCCGGGGTCCATAAAGAGCCGAGGTCAGCACTCGCATCGCCAGGGCAAATGGCTCGTCTTTTTCCTGCACAATCCCGGTCAACCGCTCGGAGCGCACCCGCTCAATCTCCGCCCGCGGAAAGCTCGGATGTAGCGCCACGTCGGCCAGCAATTCCAGCGCATCGGGAAAATTCCGCGAGAGCGAGCGCGTGGACACTCCCGTCGTGTCGGTCCCCGCGCCCGAATTCAGCGTGGCGCCCAGATCCGCGGCGCGATCCGCAATCTGCAGCGCGGAACGCGTTGTCGTTCCCTGCTGCAGCATCCGGGCCGTCATGCTCGCAAGCCCCGGGCGATCCACGGGGTTGACTCCACTCCCCGCGTGCAACACCAGGTTCGCGGCCACCAGCGGCAATCCCGGCCTTTCGCTGTACAGCACGGTCAACCCATTCGAAAGTTTGAATTTCTCCGGCACGGGCAGGTGCAACGCGCTGGCCGGCCCTGGCTTCGGCGCGTTTTTCCGCCACTCCGCGTCGGCGTTCACCACTTCCCCATTGTTCTTGGATGGGTCCTTCTGTTCCGCTTTCGGAGTCGCCACCTCTGGCCCTAGATCCTGCTTCCCCGGCAGGCCGTATACCACCACGCGCTGATTCCCATTGAGCTGCCCTTGCGCAAACGCCTGAATCGATTCGGTTGTGGAATTTTCATACCGCGCGATGTCCGCCGCTAGAAAGTCTGGCGTGCCGAGATAATGGTTGTAACTGTTCAAGCGGTCGGCGACGCCTCCGGACCCTCCCAGCGTTTCGAGTCCCGCGATGATTCTCGATTCGAGCACGTTTCGCGCCCGCGTCAGCTCCGCGGCCGTCGGCCCGTCTTTGCGGAAGGCCTCCAGCGCCGCGTCGATCGCTTTCTCGAGATCTTCCGGTTTCACGCCGGCTTTTGCCGTCGCCTGCACTTCAAACACAGAACCAAGAATCAGCGACTGTTGATTCACCCCCACGTCCTGCGCGATTTGTTTTTCATACACAAGTTTTTTGTACAACCGGCTGGACCTTCCTCCGCCCAGAATCGTTGCCGCGAGATCCGCTTCGGCATCGCCCGGTTTGAAAATCGGCGAGGTCAGCCAGGCCATGTACACGCGAGGGAGCTGCACGTTGTCCTGGACCACAGCGCGCCTTTCGGTTGCGATTGCCGGGGTGTGCGCCTTGATCTTGGGAACGTCCTCCCCGCGCTTCAGCGGGCCGAAATATTTTTCCACGAGTCCCCGGGCTTTTTCGGGATCGAAATCTCCGACGATTGCCAGGCTGGCGTTGTTTGGCGCGTAATACAGCTTGAAAAAATTCCGCACGTCTTCGAGTTTGGCGGACTGGACGTCGGCATGCGATCCGATCACATCGGCGTAATACGGATGTTCCTTCGGAAAAATCTGGTGAAACATCGCCTCTTCCACCACGCCGTAGGGCGCGTTTTCCACGCTCTGGCGGCGCTCGTTACGGACCACGTCCTGCTGATTCGAAAGGTTGGCCTGGTCCAACTTATCCGGCAAATAACCCATCCGATCGGACTCCAGCCACAGCGCGAGCTCCAGTTGATTCGAAGGCAGCGTCTCGTAATAGTTGGTGCGGTCGAAATCGGTCGTGCCATTGATATCGGAAGCGCCCGCGGCTTCCAGAAAATGGAAATGCGAACTGCCTGGTACGTGCCGCGATCCTTCGAACATCATGTGTTCGAATAGGTGCGCGAAACCCGTGCGGCCCGGGAGTTCGTTTGCAGGGCCCACGTGGTACCACAGGTTGACCGCCACCATCGGCAGTCGATGATCCTCGGAAAGAATGACCTCCAATCCGTTCTCGAGCTTGTACTTTTCGAATTTCAGTTGCGGCACTTCGAGTGGCGCGGGCTTGGCCGCCGCCGGCCTTGCGGGCGCTTGCGCTGCCGCTTTCTCCGGCGTCTTCGCCACGGGAGCCGGGGGAGCCTGCGCCCCGGCCAGGCTTGCAAAGCAGAGAAAAGCGGTCCAGCCAAACGTATAAACAATCTTGTGGAGATGCCTCATCACTATGTCCTTTCGAATTGGCGCAATTTGGCGTTCAGCCAACGGACAGCACTCGCAGGTGTCCTCAGAGATCCCGCTGTTAGCTTACCTTGCTTCTGAATCAGTGCAAGTCTTTTGCGTTCTCGTTTGCTCGGGCGAAGCCAGGGCCTCAACCCAGCCTGCTGAATGAATTCCTACAGTTTCATTCGCTGGTCGGGACGATCAGCCCCGCGACATCGTCCGTTAAACTTGCCTCATTGCCGCGAGAAGGAGTACTCACCGGACGGGTCGCGTTCCTTCAGCGCTTTAACCTGGCCGTTCTCCATCACAAACTCATAGATCGTATCGGAGAACTGCGGAGTCTTGAACTGCAGACCCTTGACCGGGATGAGTTTGACCGGAGGCCCACCGGGGAATGCGAGAGAAAGTCCGTCCCCCCGCTGATAAAGTACCTGGAACTTGACGTGAGCGGGCGTCAAGTAATCTCCCGCGAGCTTCTCGAGAAGCGCTGCATCCAGGGTTTCGGGCTTCCGCGTGAAAACCACTTCAGCCTCATCCAACGAAATCACCGCGTTATCAACGTCCCCCTGCGGATTGGTCCGAAAATTGACCGAGAACTTACCGTACTGCTCGTCTTCGGGAGTATCGAACCGGTCGTAATGGAAATGGTTCATCGGAAACTGGAACGCATGAAAATGGAACTGCAGTTGGTTCTCCTTCAGCCCGATCTTGAGAATGCCATAGGCTGGATTTTCGTACTCAGCCGCGTAGTCCGCCAATGGGTGAGATGCTTTGGTGTTAGTAACGCGGTCGGCGCCGGCCTTCGCGCGTGCTTCCGTGCCGGCCTTCTTGCCTGCCAGTCGTTGCTCCAGCCGGCGTTTACTCCAAGGTGTTTGATCCAGGCCCAGCAGCCGCTCGTACACGTTATAGCTCACGACGTTATACAGGGGAGCGCTGTGATCGCTGATCACCAGGACGATCACGCCGATCTTATCGTTGGGCATGAAGGAAACTTGCGAGTGGAACCCGGGAAGGTCACCGCCGTGAAAGGTGAGCAGCCGCCCCCGGTAAGAAGCCGTCTGTCGCCCCATACCATAGGCGGGATTCAGCAACTCCCAGTATCCGAGTGCTTCGCCAAGAGTGTTTGGCAAACCAATGGCCGGTTGCATTGTGGCTTTCAACACATTTGGCGGCAGGACCTGCTTCCCGTTGTATTTCCCGTCATTCATCAACGCGATGAGCCAGTGCGACACGTCCTCGATATTCGAGATAATCGCGCCCGCGGGAGCGACCCCCTCGGTGTCCTCATAGTAGGGGATCTTGTACAACTCAAATGTGTCGCGCTTCTCTCGGAATGGCACCCCGTGGTCCGGATACTTCACCATGTCGGAGATCGAATACGTAGTCGCGCTCATGTTCAGCGGCTCGAAGATTCTCTCCCGCACAAACTGCTCCCACGTCTTTCCAGATTTCAATTCGATGACGTACCCGGCAGCGGAGAACATCAGGTTGTTGTAGAGGAACGTTTCGCGCATCGGCTGCTGCGGCTCGAGGTATTTCAGCTTTTCGAACAGCTCCTTCCTTTTGAAATCCGATTTGAACCAGATCGAGTCGTGCCGGGTGACACCCGTCCGGTGCGACAGCATGTCGCGCAACGTCACGTTGTCGTTGAGCTGGTCGTTGTAGAATTGGATCGTCGGGACGGACTCGCGCACCGGCTTATCCCAAGTGAGCTTTCCTTCTTCTACCAGCATCCCCGCCGCCACGGCGGTGAACAGTTTCGAATTCGAAGCGATCTGGCACAGCGTCGTGGGAGTGAAGGGCAACTTCTTCTCGTAGTCCCTGTACCCATATCCCCTGGCGAAAACCAGCTTGTCATTAATAAC
>Ga0210406_10001647_pt1 | contig 26798 bp, 24 predicted proteins | sample IncBWC30MmetaG_FD_155454 | JGI IMG/M metagenome (GOLD analysis project Ga0210406, IMG submission 155454) | Forest soil microbial communities from Barre Woods Harvard Forest LTER site, Petersham, Massachusetts, United States - Inc-BW-C-30-M | ecosystem: Environmental > Terrestrial > Soil >... | reverse complement strand
TCGCCGGCTCAAACCAGTCGCACGCCGCGACGCGGAAAACGCCGCCGCCACCGCCAGGCCGCAGGAAGTAAGTTCCAGCAAATTTCCGAGCAGGGACCCCGTAACGGACGTTCCGAGCGCCAGCACCGAGGCAACGTGCAACACAACAATGACGAACGCCAATGCCAACAGCTTCCGGAACATTCCCAAGCTGCTCCTTCGCTCGCCGCGGCTATGAATTATCGCTTGCGATAGAAGTGTAAGATAAGCGCTTAATCCGCTAAAGGTCCGCGTTCCCCTTCGTTGCCGAAGAGCAAACACCTATCTCGCGTGACCTTCCGCGCGTTACAATCTCCAGCCATGGCGCAGGCTCCCGCAGCTGCTTCCGCCCTGGCCAACAATTTTGGCTTGGCCTGGCTCCTGCTGTGTCTTTCCTTTTGCGCGCACGTAGCCGACGAGGCGTTCACCGGCTTCCTCAACGTTTACAATCCTACGGTTATCGCCATGCGCGCCAGGTTGGCCTGGTTCCCCATGCCTACCTTCGAGTTCCGCCAGTGGTTGGTCGGACTCGTCGTTGCCAACTTGATCTTGCTCGCGCTCACACCCTTCGCCTATCGCAATGCGCGCGGCCTTCGCCCGCTGGCCTATTTCTTTGCCGGCGTCATGTTACTCAATGGAATGGGTCACACGGTCTTTACCGTGCTGGGGCGCACGGTCGCTTCGGTCCAGTTCCCGCGTCCGGCTCCGGGCTTCTACTCTTCGCCTTTTCTGCTCATCACTTCGATCTATCTGTTCGCGCGGCTGCGCGCCAGCCGAAGCGCAAAAGCCGATTGACCGGCATTTTTTGGTCTGCCTTGCTAGCGGCCCTCGAAGGGGTACCGGTCTTGCGCCTGGATGGCCGCCGCCACGCCGCGCCGTAGCGCAATGGTGTCCACAGGTGCGCGCTTCCCAAACCTTTTAAGCACCGCCATCTGTGTCGTCAGCATGTCGCCTTCATTCACCGCCGTCACCGCCCGCTTGGCTTCATGCTCCACGCGTTCGGCGGCATCCGCGATAAACACTCGCGTCGCATCGATCATGGTCTGCATGGACGCTTCGCCCTTCGCCGCCGCCGCTTTTTGCGCGCGCAGCAGGCAAGACTCCATCGCGTAAATCTCCATCACCATGTTCGAGAGCGCGCCGATTAACTCCTGCTCGTCCGCCAGCTTTTCCCGGAATTTCTGCACCGCTCCGCCGGCCGCCTGCAAAAACATTTTCTTCGCATTAGCCACCACCCGCGCCTCGTCCGCAAGCACCCCTTCCGGCGCTTCCTCGAACGATGGGCCGGCCAGTATCTCGTCCGCCAGCTTCATGGCCGCGGGAATCAGCGCCAGTTGCCCGCCCATGGCGCGCTTCATCAGCATCTGAATGATCAGCATGCGGTTGATTTCGTTGGTGCCCTCGAAAATCCGGTTGATGCGCGAATCGCGGTATGCGCGGCACACCGGATAATCCTCGTGGAATCCATATCCGCCAAAAATCTGTACGCCCTCGTCCACCACGTAATCGAGCATCTCGCTGCCGTACACCTTGGCGATAGAACTCTCGATGGCGTACTCCTCCAGAACTTTCATCGCGCTCTGAATCTTGTCGCCACCGGAAGCCGCGGCCGCCGCCATCGCCGCTTCAATATTTCCCGCCGAGCGGTACACCATGGACTCCACCGCAAAAATCTGGATGGCCATCTCCGCCAGCTTTTCCCGGATCATTCCAAATTCGCCAATCTGTTTACCGAACGCTTTGCGCTCCTTCGCATATTTCGACGAGGTGGACATCACGTTCTTGGCCCCGCCCACGCACGAGGCTCCCAGCGTGAACCGCCCGGCGTTCAAAATATTGAACGCCACGATGTGCCCGCGCCCGATTTCATGCAGCACGTTTTCCTTGGGTACTTTGCAGTTCTCCAGAAAAATCGGCGTTGTCGAGCTCCCGTGAATCCCCATCTTGTGCTCTTCGTTGCCCGGCTTGAACCCCGGAAACGTGCGCTCCACGATGAAGGCCGTGAATTTCTCGCCATTCACCTTGGCGAACACCACGTACACATCCGCGAAGCCGCCATTGGTGATCCACATTTTCTGCCCGTTCAGGATGTAATGCGTGCCTTCCTTGTTGAGCTCCGCGCGCGTCAGCGAATTCTGCGCGTCGGACCCGGCCTGCGGCTCCGACAGGCAATACGCGCCGATCAGCTCGCCGGTGGCCAGCTTCGGCAAATATTTCTTCTTCTGCTCTTCCGTTCCGAAATAAACGATCGGAAGCGTCCCAATCCCCGCGTGGGCCCCATGCGTTACTGCGAATCCGCCATAAATCGATAGTTTCTCCGTCAGGACCGTGGTCGCAATCTTGTCCAGGCCCGCCCCGCCGTACTGCTCCGGCACGCCCCCGCCCATCAAGCCCAGTTCGCCGCCCTTCTTCACCAGCGACGCCATCAATCCGGCTTTCTTGTTCTCCAAGTCCTTCGCCAGCGGCAGCACTTCCTTCACCACAAATTCTTCAGCCGTCTGCCCGATAAGCTTCTGGTCATCGGTAAGATCCGCCGGCGTAAACACATCCCCCGGCAGCGGCGATTCCAGCAAGAAACTCCCGCCCTTCGCCGCCGGCTTCGCTATTGTTGCAGTAGCCATCTTTGACTCCTTCACGTTCGGTTGCGACCTAAAGTCTACGCCCCCAAATATGATACCGGCAATGGACCGGCGTCCTTTGGAGCGCGGCGGTCTGACCGACGCACGCATCAAAATGGTCTTTCAGGGCGCTTCAGATTCCTCGCGCCCATCCTTACCCATGTCCGCTCAAAAGGCTATAGACCAATAGTCCCAACACGATCAGCGTCACCACCACATACGTCCAATCTCGCTGGTACAAATACGCCACCACCGAAAACGCTACGCGCGCGATCGGCGTCGCAATCAGAATCAGCAACCCAAACTGAATCAACCCTCTTCCATGCAGCGCCAGCGCACCGTGAAAAATTCCGGAAACCGTGCGCAGCTCCTCCGGCTCGCCTTGAAACACACCGTAATTCGTCACCGGCGTCCGGTGTCGCGCCAGGTAAACCCCTCCGCCGGCAAGCACAAATACGGCCGCTAAAACCACGCCCGTACGCAACAGCCGGCCCATGATTTCGTCCATGCGTTGTTCGGCTTTATCCATTCGTTCCGCGCCTTTGTTTTCCTTACTTCACCGCGTTATAAATCATTTCCACGGCCAAAACTGCAATCACGCTGCTGAAGACCATGCGCAGCACCTTCACCTTCGCTCGCTCTAGTATGCGTGCTCCGATCAGCGAGCCCGCCAGCACTCCCAGCATCACCGGCATCGCCAACCCCGGATCGATGTAGCCGCGCGCCAAATAAACTCCCGCGCCCGCCGCCGCGGTCACCCCGATCATGAAATTCGAAGTCGTGGTCGACACCTTGAACGGCAGCTTCATGGCCTTGTCCATCGCCAGCACTTTCACCGCTCCCGAGCCGATCCCCAGCAGGCCCGAAAGCACTCCGGCCACGAACATCAGTCCAAACCCTTGCGGAACTCCGTGCACATGATAGCTTTCTAGCCCATTTTCGGTTGGATATGTGCTGTCCATCTTCAGCCACGTGGCGATGCGATCGGGCCCGAGGTCGGCGATGGGATTGCTGTGCTCCTTGATGGACGAGTACGCGGAGGCCAGCAGCACTACGCCGAAAATGATCGAGATGATGGAAACGCGCAGGTGCAGAACCAGCGTCGCTCCCACCAACGCTCCTACCGTGGTGGCAATCTCCAGAAACATCCCCACGCGAACGTTGGAATATCCCTCGCGCACATAGGCTGCCGCCGCCCCGCTGGAAGTGGCGATCACGGAAACCAACGCCGCGCCGATGGCGTAATGAATATCAACGCCAAAGACCAGGGTAAGCAGGGGCACGATCACCACGCCGCCCCCTAAACCGGTCAGCGCACCCAAAAATCCGGCCACCAGTGCGCCCAAGCCAATTAGCGACGTGAACTCAATCGTGTTCAAGGCAGTCCGCGTTCCCCGGCGCAATTCTAAGCGAAAACTCCAGGTGATGTCGTCCCGGCATCGAAAACACTACTGAGATGCGGCGACGGGCGCGCTGTCCTTGAAGGAAATCAACAGGAAGTTGGTCCGGGTGCCGAGAAAATCGATGATGCGGCGGTGTTTGCCGGCGGGCATCCACAGCACGTCGCCTACATGGAGAAACGCAGTGTGCTCGCCGCCGAGATTGGCGTCGAGGTTGGCATCCGACAGCGCGACGAGCAGAGCATCCGTTTTTGGCGTTGCTTCGACGTAGTCATTGCCGTTGGATACTTTGTGGAGGTCGACGCGAATCTCGTCCGTCTCAAAATACGGAACATCCTCCGCCGTCGCTGCGGGTTCGGGCTGGCCTTTCTTGGTCTTGCTGCTGCCCCCTGTCGCGTTCTGTTCCGGGCAATTGAGGGGCGCTCCCGGCAGTACGTCCTTGCAGAGATTTTTGGGCGTGCCCTGCGGATGCACCAGCTCGATGGTCACGTTCTGAAACTGCACGCCGGAATCCGTGCGCGCGACGTGCGCAAAATGTCCGGGTGAATAATGCGTCTCCCCGTCCTGCAAGATCTGGTGCAGTTCAGGCTTGCCCACAATGGCGTTGATAATGTCGGCTGGGCCCAGCGTGACGTACAGATACGGGAGATCGTGCTGGTGCAGCAGCGTGGTGTCCAGCGGCGGCACCGTTACGTCGTAGACGCGCGTGAAATCGTTCTGCAGCACCAGGCGGTGATGCGGCTCCTCGCTGATGGGGACGGGCCCCAGCGGCGCCGTGGGATCTTGCAGAGAAAGACCATAGGCGGGCGGTGGCGCTTGCGCTCGCAACAATGCGCAGAGCAGCCCGCAGAGCATCATGGCGCAAAGCAGACGAGTGGATGGTTTCATGGAGTCGGAATCGTACGATGCCCGAAGTCGCATGACAAGTTAAACGCGGTGAAACGATGGAACGTTGCAGGCCAAGCTCGTAGATGGCGCCTTGCAGATATTTCAGGTTGAGGTCCTTCAGGCATCCTCGTCGGATACCTTCAGGATGACAAGGTTCTCTCTCGTCAAGAGAGGCGCTCGAAGATGCCGGCGGCGCCCATGCCTCCGCCGATGCACATGGTGACCATTCCGTAGCGGGCGTTCTTGCGCTGCAGGTCGCGGATTAGCGTAGCGGTCAGTTTTGCTCCAGTGCAGCCGAGCGGGTGGCCGAGGGCGATGGCGCCGCCGTTGGGATTGACGCGCGCGGGATCGAGAACGGCTTGCTGGATTACGGCGAGGGATTGCGCGGCGAACGCTTCGTTGAGCTCGATGACGGCGATGTCGGAGAGGGAGAGGCCAGCGAGCTTCAGCGCTTTCGGGATGGCGAAAACCGGGCCGATGCCGAATTCCTCGGGAGGGCAGCCGGCGGTGGCGTAGGCGACGAAACGGGCGAGCGGTTTCAGGCCGAGGGCTTTGGCGCGGGCTTCGCTCATGACCACGGTGGCGGCGGCGCCGTCGCTCATAGGCGAACTGTTTCCGGCGGTGACCGTGCCCTTGGCGTGGAAAGCGGGTTTTAGCTTGGCGAGAACCTCGAGCGAAGTGTCGGCGCGAGGCAGTTCGTCGGTGTCGAAGAGGAAGGTTTGCGTTGTGGGCTTAGGTGAGGATTTCGATTTGGAAGAGGCACCATTGCCGTTGGCGGGAAGCGAAGTAATTTTCACTTCGACGGGAATGGTTTCGTCCTTGAAGTTTCCGGCGGCGATAGCGGCAAGAGCTTTCTTGTGCGAGTTGGCGGAGAAGGCGTCGGCTTGCTCGCGGGTGATGCCGAATTTGCGGGCGATGTTTTCCGTGCCCAGGCCCATGTTGATATAGGTGTCGGGATGGTGGTCGACCAACCAGGGATTGGGGGAGACTTTGTTGCCGCCCATAGGCACTAGAGACATCGATTCGGTGCCGCCGGCGACAATGATTTCGGCAGAGCCGCCGCGAATGCGCTCGGCGGCAAGCGCGACGGCTTGCAGGCCGGAGGAGCAGAAGCGGTTGATGGTCATCGCGGAGGTTTCGACGGGAAGACCGGCGCGGAGGGCGGCGATGCGCGCGACGTTCATGCCCTGTTCGCCCTCGGGCATGGCGCAGCCGAGAATGACGTCGTCGATCTGCTTGGCGTCGACGGCGGGAACGCGCGCGAGGGCTTCCTTGATGGCGAGGGCGGCAAGATCGTCGGGGCGCGTGGCGCGCAGCGAGCCTTTGTAGGCGCGTCCCACGGGAGTGCGTACAGCGGAAACGATGACGGCTTCGGGCATTGTGACCTCGCGGGCGGCGTCGAGCGCCGCAAGGTTCATTGTTGGCCTCGCGCTAAGAAATTGCAAACCGAGCTTGTTGTTGGACCTCAGGGGAAATTGGGGCGCAGCAGTGCCTGCCTATCGGTGTGTCTCCCGCTAAGCCAATCTAATCGGTCATTTCCGGGTTACTGGCAATACCAGGTCTAATGCGGGATGGTTGCCCCACCCGTAATTGCCTCACAGGATGCCGCTGTCGCTCCGGAGTGGGCACCGATCAGCCTGCATCGCAAACCGCTGGCAAGATGGATCGTGGCCACATAGCCCGACAAATGAGAATGCTCGGGAGCAACGGTTATGCTTGAGCCCCTCAACCAGCGCTGCGTCAACACCGTCATTGAAGAGGCCCTGGCGAGCTTCTCCCCCGTCAGCTCGAGCTCCGCCGTGGTTGGCTGAAATTGATCAAGCGCTTGGCGGATTTCCTCGAAGGGTTCCCAATGCGAAGAGAGAAACCCTGCCGTAGCAGAAAAACTCCACAGAAGCGTAATTGCGACCACCGGCAGAAGACACCGCAACGTCCAGAGCTTGCTGTTTTGCGGCGGAGTTCGAAATAGGCGATAACTTTGCAGCAGCGCGAATAGCAACGTTGGAACAAACAGCCAAAGCACCTTTGCGCGGGCGTAGTCTGTGACGCCCGCGAGTGCCAGAGGACTGAGATGAAAGGAGGAAATGACGAAATCCTTCAGCGTGCCCGTTGACCGCGCCAGATCTTGTCCAAGCCATTTCCCGCCCGCGCAAGCAAGCGGGATCGCGGCAATAGCAGGCATGGTCCACGTCGCTGCGTTTACGGTGCCATTTGCCGCGCAGGCGCACCAGAAGCAGGAAAAGGTCAGGATCGGATAAAGGATGAACAAGTCCGGCAGGGCAGGAAGGTACACGAACATGAAGGGCGAGCCGTACACCGAACCAATGACAACCATGACGAGAAGAGGAAATAAAAGGGAGCAAGCAAGCCCGGCGAACATGGCCACGAGCAACTTGATGAGCCACTGCGTGCGTGCAGAAATCGGGAGAGTCATGTGCCAAGCCTGGGTACCCGATCTTCTCTCCTCTCCCAAAGAGAGAATCCCGGCAAGCCCCACCAGTCCCATGCAGGTCATAGTCGTCGGCCCCAATACGGCCCATTGGAGCACCGTCTCCGGTAGAAACACCGGAGGAGAGGGCAAGAGCCGGAAGATCGCCAGGCAAGTAAAGTAGACAACGACCATCAACTCGATCAACCAAACGGGCCGGAGCAATCGAAGCTCCTTACGCAGAAGGTTGAGAAGCGCGCCAGAAGGGCGTGGCCGGAACCAATCCGCTAAAGCTCCCGGCATTAGAGACGGGCCTGCCACCATTAAATCTTCGCCGCTGGTTCCTCCGGTCACTTGCAATCGCGCAAATTTCCGCGACCCGAGCCAAAGCATCAGGAGAGCAAAGCAGATGGCGAAGGCAAAAATAGCGGTTGCGGTTGCCGAGGCCAAGGGGAGTGCTTCCAACTTCCCAGTCCCAATATTCCCAATGAACATGTACAACGCCCCCCAAATAAAACCAATGATCAGGAAGCCCCCGACGGCGGACCTTGCTGCGAGAGTCCAAAACGTCGCGGAGGCCATGGTGATGATCACGTAGGCGACAGCCGCCGCCTTGTTGTAGGTGAGGTTCATCTTGGGCAACGCGAAGAAGAACATGCCAACGCCGGAAACCGTTCCGGCAGATGCGACTGCGGCACACATAACAATCATTTTGTCGGCCCAAAGTTGCATCCTGCTAACGGGTTGCGTGAGCCAGAGCGAAAACGTCCGGTAATAGAATTCATTGCCAAGTGAGAGTGTCGCCAGAATCGGGATACCAAAGAAAAAGCTCAGAAAGTTCAACTTGGCGGCCGGAGAAGAGTGAGGAAAGAAGATCGGAAGGGCTCCGGCAATCATCGCCGCGCACCAGGGCCAGAAGAGTGCCCGTGTTTCCTTCTTGATTCTGACGAGCCGTGAAATCATTGTGGCCCCCTACGCCTTCAATGCCGCTACGAAGATCTCTTCGAGCGTCAGCGCTTCCGTCGTGAGCGTCTCCGGATTGTGCCGCCGCAGGCGCTCCAGCAGTTCGGGGCCCGCACCATTGGCGATCACCTCCAGCTCACGCCCCTCGCGGCGCACCCTCAGTGCCGGCTTAAGGTCGATTTCCGGCGGCGCTTCCGCAAAGCGCGCGCGGATTCTCCGGAAACGCTCGCGGGCCTGGTCGGAGTCGAGCGTCACCACGTCGCGGCCGCGATCGATGATCGTGAACTCGTCGATCAATCCCTCGAATTCGGTGATGAGGTGCGTGGAGACAAGAATCGCGCGGTTGCCCGGATTGCCCTCCTGGTAGGCGCCGATCACCGTCTCGATGAACTCTCGCCGGACGATGGGGTCCAGGCCCGACGTCGGTTCGTCGAGCACCAGCAAGTCCGTTTCCGGGCAGATCGCGGCGATCAACGCGACCTGGGTTCGCTGACCTTTTGAGAGAGCATCGGTGCGCTGGGCCGGATCAAGCCGGAAACGCTCCAGCAACTCCTCCTCCGTCTTTTGATTCCAGCGCTCCCGAAAGGACGCCAGATAGTCGAGCGTCTCGCGAACGCTCATCCACGGATAAAACACCACCTGATCCGGCACGTAAGCCAGCCGGCTCTTCACGGCGACTTCGGCCTGGGCCGGATCGAGGCCGAATACGCGCACGTTCCCGCGCTGCGGCCGGAGCAGATTGAGCAGGCACTTCATCGTGGTCGTCTTGCCCGCGCCGTTGCGGCCGAAAAGTCCGTAACATCGCCCGGGCTGCACCTTCAAGCTCAAGTCATGAACGGCCTCGGTGCGTCCATAGGCGTAGGCGAGATTCTCGATTTGGATTACGGGAGTGGGAGAGTCCATGGCTGCTCAGTCCTCCTTGTGGTCTTCGTTGGCGCGCCGTTTGTCGTTGAGCACAGCCATTCGTTCACGAATCAGTTCGAGGAACTCGTGCCGGGGCACCTGCAAATGGTGTGCCTGTACGATGGCCTGGTCGATCTCTTCGATCAGCAGCTTGCGCCGGACTTCTTTTCGCAAAGCCGAGTGATTCTCATTCAGAAAACAACCCCGCCCCGGCAGCGTTTCGATCACTCCCTGGCTTTCCAGTTCGGAATAGGCTTTGGCGATCGTGTTGCGGTTGACGCGAAGTTCCTCCGCCAGCGGACGGATGGATGGGAGCGCCTCGCCCGGCCTCAGCGCCCCCGATGCGGCGGCGGCCTTGATCTGATCCACCAACTGGAGGTAGATGGGCATGCCGGACTTGAAATTGAGTTGGAGTATCAGTGCCGTCTCTCTGTCATAGGACAGTAGGACAGTTTCGTTAGATTGTCAATAGGACTTTCGGGGGTTGTGGGTCGCCCGGGCGGCGCTACCCCGACTAGAGTCCGCGGGCGCTCCGTCGGAACCACAAATTAGAGGAGGCGCGGCGAGATGTCAGAGGCCGAGGTGGTCGAGCTGGTAGCGGCCTTTGGAGATGATTTGGTCCTGGTCGATCCAGACGTCGCAGTTGCGGGTTAGGACGTCGACATGGGTGCGGGATTTCCAGTCGGCGTGGGTCTGGCTGCCATAGGGGTCGCCGAAGGCGATGTGCACGCCGGGAAATTTTTCGTCCTGAAGGAGGATGCCGATCATTTCGGAAAGTCCGAGGTTGGTGCCAAAAGCCAGCTCGCCGACGCGGTCGCTGTTTTCGTCGGTGTGGCAGTAGTCCCAGAACTCCTCTTCGAGGTCTTTGCGCTCGCACTCGACATGCTTGAGGCGCGCGCCTTCGATTTCCAGGACCATCGGCGTGCGCTGCAGGTCGCCGTATTTGCCGTTGAAGTGGTCGCCGGCGGTGGCGTCGCAGACAAAGGTGCCGTCGACGGCGGCCGGCGTGGTGAAAACTTCGCCGGCGGGAAGATTGGACCAGTAGCGCGGGCTGATGAGGCCGCTGGTCTTGACCCAATCGAGGCCACGATCGAAATGGGCGGCGAATTCGGTGCCCGCTTCGGTTTCTACGGTGAGCGTTTCGGCGCGCAGCATGCGTTCGCGGAGCTTGTCGCTGAGGCGATCGACCATGCGGTAATCGGCGCGCATGCCTTGCCGCATGATTTCCGGAGTGACGCCAACCATGTGGGCGTAGCGGATCTGGCGGCGCTCGACGACTTTGACAATGGCCATGCGCGCGGCGAGTTCGCCGGGCTGCGGGTTCATGCACAGGACGCCAACGTCGGCGGTTTCGAGGGCGTCGAGAATGGGAGCGGGCGCTGACCTTATGGGGCGCGGGCCGAATTCTTCCAGCAGCAGACTGGTGCAAGCGGCATGCACAGTTTCCATGGCGGCGGCAAGGCTGGCGGCCACGGTGCGACTCGGCACGTCGGCGATTAGCGCGACGCGTTCGCCGGGCTTGATGGCGAGGCAGGTTTCCACGGCGTTCTTTGCGCCGGGGAGCAGGTCGGGTGAGGCCGGGCCAAAGTTCATGTAGATATCTTAGCGTAGGAGCGCGGTGAGATTACAGTGGCGTTTGCCGTGGCGGACTAGAAGTTACGACAGTAAAAGACGTGGCAAGTACTTTTGGTTGAGGCCCTTCGGTTCCCATGATCGGACAAGCGGACTTTCCGAACTCAGCCATTGCGGAAGTCTTCAATTGTGAAGCCCGCATCCTTCAGTATCCGGAGAAACAAACCTCTGGGCAAATCCTTCCCACGGTGGACTGGGACAACCACTGTTTTTCGCGCTGGATGCTTCAGGATCAAATGGGAGCCAGTTTGGCGGTCCTCGGTGTATCCGTTACGGGTAAGAAAACTCAGGAGTTCGCGAGCAGTCGGCATTATTCGATTGCGACGGAGACGGTCTCGGTGTAGACGGTGCGCGCGGTTGGAATCGGCTTGCCATCTTTCTTGCATTCTTCGATGTAGAGGCGAATCCCTTCGAGCATGCTGGATTTAGCCTCATCGATGGAGTCGCCGAGGCCATAGACACCGGGCAAATCCTCGCTGTAGGCGTAGTACTGACCGTCTTCCTTTTCGATCGTTATCGGATAGGTGTAGTAAGTCATGCAAAGCAAGCGTATCTGGCAATTTGGGGCGAATCAAGCATTGCCAATAATCAGGTGCTCACCGCGCGCCGGGTCACGCGGAAGGCGGGGACTTGGCCGCCGCCGGAGGTAACGTTGGCCAGACCGGTGGCGCTGAGGCGCGTGAGGAAGCCGCAGAGCTTGCCGCGGAAGAGATAGGGAGCGAAGTCGACGAGCATGTCGCGGAACTCGACGGTTTTGTTGGGCGTGATATAGGGAAAAACTTCGCGGCGGATGGGGATGCGCTCCTGGACGATCCAGGCGGAGCTTTCTTCTGCGGGTTTGGTCGAGGAGATGGCGCGGGCGATGGCTTCGTCCCAATCGTGTTCGTTGGTTTCCCAGCCGAGGGTGACGCCGGTGCCGCCGTATTCATCGCTGGGCTTGAGCACGAGGTTCTCGCGCTTTTCGCGAATGAACGCGAGGAGCTCGATGTGCTCGCCGTAGTGCGCGGTGCCGACGTCTTCGACGACGCGAGTCCAGGGAATGTGGCGGCGAATGACTTCGCGTTCCTGATGGGAGAATAAGGCGCCGTTGCGCTCGTCGGTGAGCACGGCGAAGAAGGCTTTCACGTGCGGAATCTTGCAACGGAAGGTGTTGGCGACGCAGACGGCATTCGCGGAGTAGGCTTTGACCAGGGCTTCGCATTCCTTGGGGCGCGCGACGATATCGTTGATCAGCACGCGTCGGTAGACGAGATCGATTTTCGTGCCCTGGGCGGCGAGGGTTTTGCCGTCGAAAACGAGGTCACGGGGATCGGCGAGCACTACGGGCACGCCCATTTTTTCAAAACGCTCCTTCAAAATTTCAAATTCGCTCCACGTGGGCACTTCACGCCAGTCGACGATGGCGATTTGCGGGCGCTTGGACGTTCCGCCCCAATCGACGTAGCTCATGACCAGGGCGTCGAGCAGCTTGGCGCTGAGCGGGTAGCTGTGCACGTCGTAGTGCGTCGAAAAGCGAGTCATCATCGGAAGAGTGCGAAAGATTTCCGCGAGCGTTTCGGCGTAGCCGGCGCCGGCGGGGGATTCGCCATTGTATTCGGCAAACTTCAGCGAGTTGGGAAGAAGAAAAGCGTCGAGGCGGGACGCGGTGCTGGCGAAGCCGTAACCGGCGTGGAGGCGAGCGAGACGTTCCTCTTCGGGGCGCAGATGGAATTGAGCGAAGAGTGCGCGATCGTCCAGCGCGGCGGCGGCTACTCGCTCGCCGAGAGCTGCGATTGTTTCCGCGACGATGCGAACCTGCTGCTCCTCTTCGGGAGAGAGGAAAAAGGGGCGCAGAAAGGGGCAATGAACGCGGTCTCCGAAAGTGAGCCTGGATTTGCGGAGGCGCGCGAAGAATTGATCGGCGAAGCCGGGCGAATTGGCGAGCACCGGCATCAGCGCTTCGCGCCAGTGTTCAGCGGGTTTGGAGTCCACAGGGTAGGGTACGGCGGCGGCGGTCATCTAGCTTTGGCTCCGGACGCGGAGGACGAGGAGGAGGTAACCTGGCGCGAGGCGGTTTTTGGCGCGGCGGTGAATCCGGAAGCGGCGCCGAAGCCGAGCATTTCTTCCCAGCGGGGCCAGGTGTTGGCCACGTTTCCGTGCAGTGCGCGGTCGATGACGAGTCTCGCCATCTTTTCGACGACGTGCTCGAAATAGAACTCGGTGATGCGGTCGCGCTCCATATCCGGAGCAGGATTCAGGAAATCGATGGCGTAGGGGATGCCGTCCTGGATGGCGAATTCGATGGTGTTCATTTCGTAGCCGAGGGCCTGGTTGATGGTTTGTGCGTCCTTGACGATGCGCGCGCCGAGCTCTTTGGAAAGGTATTCGTGCTCGATGAGGTAGCGGCGCTCTTTGGGATCGTAGCGGACGGGAGTGATGTCGTTTTTGCCGAAGGTGAAGCAGCGCACGTAGGCGGTGAAGTCGATGAATTCCTGCAAGGTCATGCAGTAGGGAGCGGTTTTGTCGTAGGCAGCGAGGAGTTCCTCCTTGTTGTTGACCTTGTAGACGTGCTTCCAGCCGCCGCCGGAGAAAGGCTTCAGGATCGCGGGGCGGCCGACGTAATCGAGGAGGCCGTCCCAATCGACGGGATAGTTGAGGTTGTGCAGGGATTCGGAAGTGATGTCGACGTCGCTGGGATAACCCTTTTGCGGAAGAAGCACGGTTTTGGGAATGGCGATGCCCAGTTTTTCGGCCACGGAATAATTGAAAAATTTGTCGTCGGCGGTCCACCAGAAGGGATTGTTGATCACGTAGGTGCCTTGCAGGACCGCGTGCTTCAGGTAACCGCGATAGTAATCGACTTCGTGCGAGATGCGGTCGACGATGACCGCGTATTCGGCGGGCTCATTCATGCGCGTGCCGCCGAGCTTGACGAATTCGGCGGCCACGCCGTCGGGTTTACCCAGCTGGTTCACCCGGACGATGAACGCCGGAGGGAAGCTGTATTCACGGCCGCAGAGAAGGCCAACCTTCTTCATGGTGTGCTCCCTGACAAAATGACTTTGCGATGTTCGGCTGTTGCTCTCTTACGAATGACCCGAGCCAGCAAGATGCGCTTCGAGGCTCAGGACAAGCTGGCGCCACCGGGCCGCCGTTCTCAATTGATGGCGTGGGCGGAGGAGGCGCGCGAGGACGTGACGCCGCCGCGAGTCTCCGCCACTAAATGTTTCACGACGGCGCGCAGGTCGCCGGTCTGCTGGTAAACGCGAAGCTGGCGCTCGGCGCTGGTGCCTTCGTTGAGAATGGTGTGGACGTATTCGACGGCGCTGCGGCTGCCGAGGTCGTCGACCACGTCGTCGACGAAAGCGAGCAGCTCCACGGCCAGATCGCGCATGGGCACTTCGGCCTCCTTGCCGAAATCGATGAGCTTGCCTTCGATGCCATAGCGCGCGGCTCGCCACTTGTTTTCCTCGATGAGCGCGCGGCGGTACAGGCGGAAGCTCATATTTCCGGTGTACAGGCGATGCAGCTTGACGACGATAGCTTGGGTGAGCGCGGCGATGGCCACGGCTTCCTCAACCTTGGTGGTGACATCGCACATACGGAATTCGAGAGTTCCGAACGTGGGATGCGGGCGGACGTCCCACCAGATTTTTTTGCCGCTGTCGATGCAGTTGAGCTTGACCAGAAGGCTCAGGAAATTTTCGTAGGCACTCCAGGACTCGAACTGCTCGGGAACGCCGGTGCGCGGGAAACGGCGGAAGACCGTGGTGCGGAAGGATTTCAGGCCGGTGTTGCGGCCCATCCAAAAAGGCGAACTGGTGGAGAGCGCCAGCAGATGGGGAAGGAAGTAGCGCACCATGTTCATCATGTCGATGGTGGTCTGCTTGTCGGGCATGGCGACGTGCACGTGCATGCCGAAGATGAGCAAGGAGCGCGCGAGTTGCTGCAGTTCCTCGACGATATGCTGGTAGCGCTCGCCGGGAGAAATGACTTGATCGATCCAGCTGGAGAAGGGATGCGTGCCGGCGGCGGCGACTTGCAGGCCAGAGCGCTCGGCGGCGGCGACCAGTTCGCCGCGTGTGCGGTGCATTTCGATGCGCAGCTCGCTGACGTTTTCGCAAATCTTCGTGCCGGTTTCCACGATGGACTGGTGCATCTCGGGCTTGACTTGCTCGACGATGTCCGGCGAAGCCGCGGAGACGAGCTTCATTACATGAGACCGGAGCTCACACGTGGCGGGGTCAATGATCTGAAATTCTTCTTCTACGCCGATAGTAAAGCGGTGAGCCATGAGAGGTGGCCCTCCGGTCCTTGGGTTGTAGGGGACTGCTAAACGGGTATCATACTCCGCTGCTAAGGGAAATTACATCATTGGTGTACTTCGACCGGCGAACCAGCGGCACCAGGCGGTTTGAACTTGCGCCCCTCCAACGTTCGCCTTACAGTGAATCTTCGTAAATGAGCATCTACTCCACCCGCCCTATCACTCTGACAAACTTGCAGACCTATCCCCTCTCCTCCCGCAAGAGCAAGGTCAGCGTCCGCGATTTTGCCAAGCCCCCCGGCCCCAACCCATTGCTCTCCAAATTCCTCGGCTCCCTCCCCAACTTCCTCGCCGCCACCGACCTCCGCAACCTCCTGGCTGCCATTCATCACGCCCGCAACCAGCGCAAACCCATTCTCTGGGGCATCGGCGGGCACGTCATCAAGGTCGGCCTCGGCCCCATCCTCATCGATCTCATGCGCCGCGGCTTCATCACCTCCCTCGCCATGAACGGCGCCGCGCTCGTCCACGATTTCGAAATCGCCCTAGTCGGCAACACTTCCGAAGACGTCGAAACCGGTCTCGGAGCCGGCGCCTTCGGCATGGCCGCGGAAACCGGCGAGTATCTCAACCAAATCGCAAAAATCGCCATGCGCGCCCGCCTCGGCTACGGCGAAGCCGCCGGCCAATTTCTACATAACGCCGTGATCGAAGTGCCCTACGCAGACTCCAGCGTCCTGGTCGCCGCCTACAAACTCCGCGTCCCCGTCACCGTGCATCTCGCCATCGGCACCGACATTCCCCACATGCACCGTACCGCCGACGGCGCCGCCCTCGGCTCCGCCACGCATCTCGACTTCCGCCTCTTCTGCTCCCTGGTGCAACAAATGCATCCCGGCGGCATCTATTTGAATTGGGGCTCCGCAGTCTTGCTCCCTGAGGTTTTCCTGAAAGCCGTGTCTGTCGTGCGCAACCTTGGCATTCCGCTTCGTCCCATCACCACCGCCAACTTCGACTTTATTCAGCACTATCGTCCGTTGCAGAATGTAGTGAGGCGCCCCACAGCTTCCGGCCACAGCCGCAAAGGAGAGGAGTCGCGCGGCTATGCCATCACCGGCCACCACGAACTTCTCCTGCCTCTGGTAGCCGCTGCTTTGGTCAGCGGCTGGCCGCGGCCTTCGCCTCGCAAAAAGTGAAAGAATAAACGCGATGACCCTTTTCGACGACCAATCGTCCCATCCCCCTGACCAGGGCCCTCCCGAACAGGACTCCTCGCTCCCCGCCGCTGCCGAACCGCCTCGCGCCGAACCCGCCGCTGCCCCGCTTTCTGGTGATCCCATCAGCTACGCTGCCAGCGCTCCCTCCTATACTCCGCGTCCCGCTCTTCCGGAAGACTTGCGCATCTCCTGGTCCTGGACGCATTTCTTCGTCTTCATCTTCTTCGCTCTTGCCAGCTTCTTTCTGGTGCAGTCCGCTCTGATTCTGTACTTCGCGCCGCATCGCAGCATGTCCACCAAAGACCTCGAGCGCTACCTGCTCAACAAGCCGCAGTTTCTGTTCGGCACCAACGTCCTCTGGTACGCCGCGATCTTTCTCTTTCTTTATGTGACACTCGGCGTTCTACGCGGCAAGCCCTTCTGGCCTACTCTGGGCTGGAGAAAACTGAAATCCAATCTCTCCGCCGGCAACGCAAGTCCGTGGGCGTACTTTTTTTCCGGCTGCGGCCTGGCCATTTTCGTTTTCATCGCCAGTGCGCAGGTCCACACCAATGACAACATGCCGATTCAGGAAGTCCTCAAAAACCGCAACAGCGCCATCCTGCTGATGGCCATGGCCGTTTTCGTCGCTCCCCTCGTCGAGGAAACCGTGTTCCGTGGCTATCTCTATCCGCTCTTCGCCAAATCCTTCGGCATCCTTCCCGGGATCCTAATCACCGGAGTCCTCTTCGGCCTGATGCACGGCTCGCAACTCGGTTGGACCTGGGGCATCGTGGGCCTGCTGATCCTCGTCGGCATCATCTTCACCTTCGCCCGCGCCCACACCGGCACCGTCGTCGCCAGTTTCCTCCTCCATCTCGGCTACAACTCGATGATCGCCGCTGCCACCATCGTCGGTACCCATGGCTTCACGCAAACCCCCACCCACTGACGTAGCATTGCCTTTATCCTAAGCGGTGTGGCACAGCCAATCCTGGCTGTGCGGCGTGTCTCGCAGTACCAGTCCCTGATCCGCTGCTCGTTTTGGTTCCAGTCCTCCGCTACAATGGGGTCGGAGCTTTAGCTCCGACATAAAGTCAGTCACATTAGTGCGCTTTTAGCGCCTGAGGAAAAGTCTTACAGTTTTTTTTCACTACCTGCTGTAGCCGCGTCGCAATCCATGGAGAACAAGACTGTCGCAATGTACGTAGCGCAACCCATCGAATGGACCGACCGCGGCGTCGTCATGCTCGACCAGCGCCGCCTTCCCAGCGAAGAAATCTCCCACACCTACACCGACTACCGCGAAGTCGCCCGCGCCATCCGTGAAATGGTTATCCGCGGAGCTCCCGCCATCGGCGTGGCCGCAGCCATGGGCGTGGCCCTGGGCGTTCTACATTCCCCGGCAACATCGGTCGACGATTTGCGCGCGGAGTTCCCACGAATCTGTGACGTCATCGCCAAAACGCGCCCAACCGCCGTCGACTTGTTCTGGGCGCTCGAGCGCATGAAAGCGCGTTTCGCCGAACTCACCGCGCAGTTCTCCGATTTGAACAAGATCAAACAGGCTCTTGTCGATGAAGCCCGGCAAGTCCATCTCGAAAAGAAAGCCACCGACGAAGCCATTGGCCGCTACGGCGCGGAATTCATGCCCCGCGAAGGTCAAGTGATGACGCAATGCAATGCCGGCGCGCTAGCCACCGCCGGTATCGGCACGGCCCTCGGCGTAATTCGCGTGGCGTTCGAACAGGGAAAGAAAATCCACGTGCTGGTTCCAGAAACGCGTCCCTATCTCCAGGGCTCGCGCCTCACCGCCTGGGAACTGCATCGCGGCGGCATTCCGCTCACGCTCATCACCGACAACATGGTGGGGCACTTCCTGAAGACCGGAAAAGTGGGCGCCGTCGTCACCGGCGCCGATCGCATCGCCGCCAACGGCGACACCGCCAACAAAATCGGCACCTACCAAATCGCCGTCCTCGCCAAAGAAAACAACGTCCCGTTCTACATCGCCGCGCCGATATCCACTTTCGATCTTTCCCTTCCCGATGGCGGCCACATTCCCATCGAAGAGCGCAGCGCCGCCGAAGTCACCCACATCCAAGGGGTTCGAATCGCCCCCGACGTCCCCGCCGCAAATCCCGCCTTCGACGTAACGCCCGCGCGCTACATCGCCGCCATTTTCACCGAACGCGGTGTAGCCAAGCCCCCCTACACGCAATCCCTCCGCTCCCTTGCGAGCGAAAAAGCCAGCGCCTGAAACTGGCACAGCGCATGGCCGCAAGCGTTGCCGAGGTGTTGTAGGGGCGCGCTTGAGCGCGTCCCTGCGAGCGAAGCGAGATTTCCGTGCTTATTGCGCCGGCCGGCGGCGAGTAACCAAATACGCCAGCAAAGCAAAAATCACAAAGTAATACGCGGCATTCGCTGCAATTCCCACCCGCAAAAACCATCCAAACGTAGCGCCCAGCGAACCGTGCGCTCCCGGCGTAATCAGTTCCGCCAGCTTCAACCCCGGTGAAAACAGCATCAGCACGGGCCCCGGAATTGCCGGCTCATTCTCCGCCGCCAGCGCCAGCCCAATAAATCCCACCGGCAGTGCCGCTACCGCCGGCAACACAATCCGAAATAAAACGCGAGTGCTCACAGATCTTCATTTTATCCCCTTCACCGCCAAGCATCCGCGTTTCGAACCATCTCGATGTCCGATGCCGCAACTTCGCGGCTCGCCTGTCTCCACGCCGCACTTTCCACGCCTCGCAAAATGTGTTAAGAGCGTTCCCCAGAGACTCCGTGTCTAGAGAAAAAGGGGGACGAATGATCAGCAGGCGAGAATTTATCGCAGCAACGGGTGCGGCGGTAACAGTGTCCAGCGTTGGCGCCACAGCGCTCCCGGAATCCGCGGCGGGCGAGGCCGCGCGTTCGAAATCTGCGGCCGCGGCGGAAAAATCCGCGCGGCTCTTTCTCGCCGACGACGATTTAAAGCCCGCCAACTATGATCGCTTGCCGCTCGAATGGCACAAGCAGCGCGCCAAACTGCTGCAAGAAAAACTCGCGCAAGACGGCCGCGACGGAGTTTTGCTCACAGATCGCTGGAACATTATTTATTTCACCGGACTGTGGCACACCACCACCGAGCGCCTCGTGCAAGTGTTTCTTCCCACCAAGGGCGACCCCGTCTGGTTTTACGGCGCGCTGGATCGCGACCTGGTGAAAACCTGGTGGAACACGGACGGCGAAATGTATTTCGATTTTCCGCACGCGGAAGGCGCCTTCCCGGAAGAAGGCAAAGTGCAAATGGGCGCAAAAGTCGATCTCAACGAATGGGTTTTCAAGGCGTTGAAGAAGCGTGGCTTTGCCGAGAAAAATCTAGTCGCGGACACCGAACTTACTCCTTCCGTTCAGCGCAAAGTCATTGCCGTGCTCGGCCGCGAAATGGGCTCCGCCGGCGACGCCTGCATGAACATGCGCGTGCACAAAACTCCGGAAGAGCAAGCGCTGACGCGCCGCGCGTACAACTATTTCAACCAGATGCACGCTTTCGCGCGCGACATGCTGCTCCAGCACGGCACCGACCTCACCGACTACGACATCGCCGCGGCCGCCACCAAATACGGCACCGACCTGGTCATGGCCGATATCAAACGCGACGGCGCGCCGCACACCGCCGTTGGCATCGAAATCGATATCGGCTGCCGCGTTGGCCGCTCCACCGCGTATCCGCACCCCAATCAATTTCTGCACAACAAGATCACACGTGGCCAGGCGCTGCAAATTGAAGGCGGCGTGCACATCGCCGGTTGCGGGGGCGAATTGTACCGTCCTTTCTTTATTCATCCGCTTACCGACCAGATGAAAAAAATCTGGACCGTGAGCCGCGATTGCTGCCTGATGCAAAAAGAAGAGTCCATCGCCGGCGTCACAGGCTCCACCGTGGCCTACAAGATTCACAAATACCAGGTGAAAAATGGCGTCGCTCCCTACATCTATCACCGTCCCGCGCACGGTGAGGGCTGGGAAGGACACCAGCAGCCGTATCTTTCGCTTGGCGACTACACCATGCTCGAGCCGGGCATGGCATTTTCCGTCGAGCCCGGTTTGTACGATCCCGCGAACGGCATCGGGTCGAATTTCTCCGACAACTTCATCGTGCAGCCGGACGGCCCCGCGCGGCAGATGTCCCGCCTGCCGTGGAGCGAGGAGTGGTGCCTGGTCAAAATCTGACGCCCGGTCACACTCTGAGATTCGGCTCGCTTGCAGCTCTGTGAGAAACTATTCGCGTTTCTCGGGGGGAGCAGGCGATGAAATCCTGGCGTGCCATTTCTGTTTCTGCGGCTACACTTCTGTGCATTTGCTCCGCTGCGCTGCTGTGGCCGCATGCGGCGAGCACGCTGCGCGCTGCTTCTTCCGCTTTTGCGGCTCCTTGGGCGCCGCCGCAACAGACGCCGACCATCGAGGACTACAATCCCAAATCCACGCTGGTCGTGCCGGAGCATAAGATCCAGCGCGCGAAATATCCGTTCATCGACATTCACAGCCATCACTGGAATCCCACTCCGGAGCACGTCGATCAGCTCGTGAAGGAGATGGACACCATCAATCTGCAGGTGCTGGTGAACCTCAGCGGCGGCACCGGCGAAGAGCTGCGGAAAACGGTCGCGACCATGAAGGGCCGCTATCCGACTCGCTTCGTGGTTTTCGCGAATCCGAGCTACGACGACATCAATACTCGGGGATACGGCCAGCGCGCGGCGGAACGGCTTGCCGCCGATGTGCGCAACGGCGCTCAGGGCCTGAAAATCTTCAAGAATTTCGGCATGGACCTGAAATACGCGAACGGCGAGCGCGTGCATGCCGACGACCCCATTTTCGATCCGCTGTTTGAAAAATGCGCGGAGCTGAAAATTCCCGTGCTCATCCACATTGCGGAGCCTTCCGCGTTTTTCGATCCCTGGGACAAAAACAACGAGCGCTGGGAGGAACTGAAAGAGTTTCCGCAGCGCGCGCGGCCTCCCTCGAAGTATCCGCCGTTTGAGACGCTGATGGCGGAGCGCAACCATTTGTTTGCGAAGCATCCAAAGGTCAATTTCATCGCGGCGCATCTCGCTTTTCATGGGAACGATCTCGAGCGGTTGGGGAAATTGTTCGATACTCTGCCGAACATGTACGTGGATATCGCCGCGGTGCTCGCTGAGCTGGGCCGGCAGCCGTATTCGGCGCACGATTTCCTGGTGAAGTATCAAGACCGCGTGCTGATGGGCAAAGACATTTACGAGGTGAACGAATACAAATGGTATTTTCGCGCGCTGGAAACGCGCGACGAATATTTCGAGTATTACCGGCGGCGTCACGCGTTCTGGCGCATCTACGGTTTCCAGGTTCCCGACGAAGTGCTGAAAAAGATCTACTACAAGAACGCGCTGAAGCTGGTCCCAGGGATAGACGCCAAAGCCTTCCCAAATTGAAACTGGTTCCTGTTGCTTTCCCAAAGGAAGTATGCAACCCTTCCTGTTGGAAACCCACACGGCGGTGTTATGAAACAAAAGACGGACGTCTTGCAGGGCACTCTGGCGTTGATGGTCCTCAAGACTCTCGATGTCTTGGGACCGCTGCACGGGTATGGAATCGCGCGGCGCATCGAGCAGATTAGCGGAGACCTGCTGGCCGTGAATCAAGGGACGCTGTATCCCGTGCTGTTGAAGCTGGAGCAAGAAGGGGCGATCGCATCCGAATGGGGCGCCTCGGAGAATAATCGGAGGGCGCGCTTCTATCGATTGACACGGGAAGGACGCAAGCAGTTGCAGGTCGAAACGCAAGATTGGGAACAAACGGCGGCGATCATCGGGCGGTTCTTCGAGGCCAAAGCGGAGGATTTGTCATGAGATTTCTGAAGCGGTTCCTCAGCCGGCTGTTCAACTCGGCGACCAGGCGGGCGAACGACGAACGATTGAGGGAAGAGATTGAGGAACATATCGCTTTGCAAACTGCCGAAAATCTTCGCGCCGGTTTATCGGGCGTTGAGGCACGGCGCCAAGCCATGCTCAAGTTTGGCGGCGTGGAGGCGATGAAAGAAGACTATCGAGCCGAGCGAGGACTGCTGTTTATCGAGAATCTGCTGTGGGATTTGCGAAACGCAGGGCGCTCGATTTCCCGCATGCCAGGGCTTGCGGCGGTGATCATCGTTTCGCTGGCCATCGGAATTGGCGTGAATACGACGATCTTTTCCTGGATTCAGATGATCCTGTTCGAGCCAATGCCCGCCGTGCGCGGCGCAGCGAACTTTCTGCTGATCGAACCTCGCACGGAGACGGGCGGATATCCGGGCGCGTCCTGGCTGGAATATCGAGACTTGCAGACGCAAGTGCCGGCGCTGCGGGACATCGTGGCGTTCCAGACGGTGGCGTTCAACGTGGGAGAGACGGGCCGGACGGAGCGGACGCACGGGCAACTCGTCTCCGGCAATTATTTCTCTGCACTGGGACTGAAGCCTGCGATCGGGCGACTTATTCGGCCGGAGGAGGCGGAGCGGACCGGAACTGAGCCCGTCGTCGTGATTTCGTATGATTACTGGCAAACGCGGTTTCGCGGCGCGCCGGAGGCAGTGGGGCAAAAACTGCACGTGAACGAGCGCGACCTTATCGTCATCGGCGTGGCGCCCAGGGATTTCCAGGGAACGATGGTCCCTTTGAAGTTCGAATTGTGGGTGCCGGCAACGATGACGCCTGCGTTGCTTGGTGGAACACGCGACCTCGAAGACCGCAGCACCCGCGCTTTTTCGTTGATCGGAATGTTGGAGCCCGGCGCGACACGCGAGGAAGCCCAAGCCCAGTTCAGTACGGCGATGGCCCAGTTTGCGCGCGACTATCCGGAAGCCAGCGCGGGAATTGGCGGCGAGATTCTTACATTCTGGAAAGCGCCGCGCGGTCCGCAGCGGTTGTTGATCAGCGGGCTGGCCATCTTGCAAGGCGTTATGCTGCTCCTGCTGCTGGCGGTCTGCGGGAACACGGCGAACCTTATGCTGGCTCGCGGAAGCACCCGGCAGCGCGAGATGGCCGTGCGCGTGGCGCTGGGCGCGGGTCGCTGGCGCATTGTCAGCCTGGTGCTCACGGAAAATATGTTGCTCGCTCTCCTGGGAGCAGGCCTCGGAGCTGCCATGGCAGTTTGGGGCACGACGGCATTGCGCGTGGCGCCAATGATCGGCGCGTTTCCGATCCTGTTTCCGACACGAGTGGATGAACTCACCCTCGCTTTCGCGATATTGCTTGGTGCGGCGTGCGGTTTGATTTTCAGCGCGGCGCCGGTGGTGCATCTGATACGGCTGGGTCCCCAGGATGGGCTTCGGTCCAATTCCAACACGCCGCCCCGCAGCCGCGCACGCAAAGCTTTGATGGGTGTGGAAGTCGGACTTGCGATGGTCGTCCTGATTGCGGCGGCGCTCTTCTTGCAGAGCTTTCGCTCGGCACGCCAAACGGATCCGAGATTCCGGCCCGAGGGCGTTTTGCTGGCCGCCTACGATTTAAGCGGACGGAATCCCGACGAGGCGTCCGAGCGCGAATTTGCCGCGCGCCTGCTGGAGCGGCTGCGAACCTTGCCGGACGTCGAGGCCGGCGCCATCGCAACGAATGTTCCGCTGGACTTGCATGGAATTCCGGCGAGGTCTTTCACTGTGCAAGGACGCGTGCGCACGGAGCCGGGGCAGGATCGAGCCATTTCCAACACGGTCACGCCGGGGTATTTCAAGGTGATGGCTATCCCGCTCCTTGAGGGAAACGACTTTGCCGAGATGGGGGATAGGGCGGCGCCCGCACAGGCCATCGTCAATGAGGAATTTGTCCGGCGTTACCTGAATGGTGCGGACGCGATTGGCCGCCGCATACAGACGCGCGGGGGAAGCTTCGCGATCATCGGCGTGGCGCGCAATTCGGCCTACGACGCATTCGACGAACCCGCGCAGCCAGCGGTCTATCTTTCGTACCGCGATCGTCCAGCGGACCAGGGCGAGATTCACCTGCGGACGCGCACCGGCAATGAAACCGCGCTCACCTCGGAAGCGCGTGCCGTTCTGCGCGATCTCGATCCGATGCTCCCTCTTTACGACGTGCGGACATTCTCCCAGCACATCGAACGAAACCTCTATCTTCGGCGAATTCCCGCACGGATGTTCGCCGTGCTCGGGCCACTCCTGCTCGGCCTCGCGGCGATCGGAATCTACGCCGTGGTTTCGTACGCCGTGGCCAGGCGAACCAGAGAGATTGGTGTGCGGCTGGCGTTCGGGGCCACCAGCGCGCGGGTCGTCCTGCAAATTATCCGCGAGAACTTGGGTGTAATCGGCTGGGGCGCAGCGACTGGATGGGTGCTGGCGCTGGTGATTTCCGTCCGCGCGATTACGAAGGGCGCGATCGACCTTCCGATTTTCATCGGTGTACCGGCGATCCTGTTGAGTGCCGCGACGCTGGCCTGCTGGATTCCGGCACGAAGAGCTAGCCGGATTGATCCGATGGCAGCGCTCAGGCACGAGTAAGCGCTACCTAGACCAAATACAGAGCAGAGGAGGAGAGTCGGCTGGCGGGAGCTAGTTGTTTTGTTAGACTGCTGGCATGAGCGTGATTGATGAGGTGTTGCAGGCGAATGAGATTTATTCGCGGACGCATGAGTTGCGGCGGCTGACGCCGCGTCCGGAGCGGAAGCTGGCGGTGCTGACTTGCATGGACACGCGCCTTTCGATTCGTACGTTGGGGCTGAAAACGGGCGATGCACACATTATTCGCAACGCAGGCGGCATCGTGACCGACGACAGCCTGCGCTCGCTGCTGGTTTCGCATTATCTGCTGGGCACGGAAGAGTTCATGGTCATCAATCACACCGATTGCGGGTTGATGCACACGACGGAGCAGGACTTGCGCACGCGCATCCAGAACCGCGCGGGGACGGCGGCGGTGGCTCCGGCATTTTTCTATGCGTTTGCGAACGTCGAGGAAAACGTGCGGCATCAACTGCAGAAGCTGCGCACGCATCCGTGGATTCCGAAGGAGGTCGCGGTGCGCGGGTTTGTTTACGATGTGAGTAGCGGGTTGTTGCGGGAGATTACGGCGTAAAGCGGTGTGAATCGAAGCGATGTAATTTTACCGCAGGAAGAAAAAGCCGCAGGGCTCCGCGGACTCCGTCCTGCGCTACACGGCTGGGCCACCCCATGGCGCACCTTCGGCGCTTAAGCCTTGAATCATCTAGGTTAATCATCTAGAATGATGATGAGGGGGGAACATGCGCAAAGTTGGGCTGTTTGAGGCTAAGCAAAAGCTTTCGGAGTTGGTGCGGCGCGCCGGGCAGGGCGAGCGGATCGGTATCACCATGCGGGGAAAGCTCACCGCAGAAATTGGACCCGCTCGACAGGAACAGGCGAATCTGAACGAAGTTTTCGAGCGCATCGAAAAGATTCGACGGAAGGTCAAGCCTCATCCCGGGATCACGACAAAGGACTTGATTGAAGAAGGGCGGCGGTGAGCCGTTTCGTTCTGGATGCGTCCGTAGCCTTGGCGTGGTTCATAGATCACCCGGTGGATGCGTATGCGGTCGAGGTGCGAGAGAAGATTCGACGTGGAGATCGGGCAGTAGTGCCATCGCTTTGGGAGACAGAATTCGCAAACGGAGTGCTGATGGCCGAACGACGGAAGCTTATGACCATTTTGGAAGGCGACGAATGTATGGTGGAAATGAATCAGTTGCGATCGACGAGCATTGAAGCTGATTCCGGATTCAGGAGTATCCGAGAAGCCTTGACCGTGGCGAGGACGTTTCGATTGACCGTTTACGACGCATGCTACCTTGAACTTGCCACGAGGGAGGGATTGCCCTTGGCTACTCTAGACAAGAGCTTGAGTGCGGCGGCAGCGAAGGTGGGAATTCGCGCAATGTCTTGAGCATTGGGCGCTAATTTGACGTTGAGGTCCTTCAGCTACCCTCATCGGGTAGCTTCAGGATGACACGCACAAGGAGGTGGCATCGTTTGGGTGGGGCTGGCATCCAATCCTGAAGGCCCCAAAAACCTTAGGAATCGTGGATTTGCACAGCGCCTGGGGATTTACACAGAAACGTCTAAAACTCTTTAAGTAGAGGGCTTGACGAATTCAGAGAATTGGTTATACTTATTGACGGCTTGGGGGTAGACCAAGCTATTTTCAGGGGCATCACAGTCGGGTCGAAGAGAAGGTTCTTCCCAGCGTAAGATCAAGCGAAGGCCAGAAGTAGATCCTATAGTGAGGTTCTTTACGAGCACAGGCTAGAAAAATGTCGAGCTTCGCGCAGAGCCACTAGTGTGGTGGCTTAGCCCGGCGCTCGACGCCGGGTTTTTTATTTTCCGGAGCAATCCGGGAGATCTCAGCGGAATGCTGAGGCCCTGACGGGATCAGGGTGAACGCTCTTTGACAACAGAAAGGCTGGCAAGTCCACGCCGATAATTCTGCCCGGATTACGGTCCGGCGGAATGCCATGGTGTGGACAATTACAAGTTCT
>Ga0210406_10001646_pt1 | contig 26812 bp, 24 predicted proteins | sample IncBWC30MmetaG_FD_155454 | JGI IMG/M metagenome (GOLD analysis project Ga0210406, IMG submission 155454) | Forest soil microbial communities from Barre Woods Harvard Forest LTER site, Petersham, Massachusetts, United States - Inc-BW-C-30-M | ecosystem: Environmental > Terrestrial > Soil >... | reverse complement strand
GCCCCCATCATCTTTCCGCCACCATGGTCCAAGGCCGCGAGCATCGCATGACCGAGGTCTTCGCGCGCCTTGCCCCCAGCGCCACCCTCGATTCCGCCCGTGCGGAACTCCAAACCGTCTCTTCCGGGATGCTCACCGCTCATCCCGAAACCTACAAAGCCAACGACCATTACCAACTCACCGTCACGCGCATGCACGAGCAGATCAATTCGCGTGCCAACACCATTCTCTGGGTGCTTTTCGCCGCATCCGGCCTCCTCTTCGTCATTGCCTGCTCTAACGTCGCCAACCTGTTTCTCGCGCGGGTGGTTCGTCGTGAGCCGGAGTTGTGCTTGCGTGCTGCGCTGGGCGCATCCACCGGCGTTCTGCGCCGCTCTCTTCTCGCCGAAGCGCTGGTTCTTTGCGGTACCGGCCTGCTAGCCGGCGTTCTGATTGCCACGCCCATGGTCACAGTGCTCGGCCGCTACGCCGCGCGCTTCTCCGTTCGCGCCGTAGGCCTCACGCTCGATTCCAGCATGCTTTGGATTGGCGTGGCCCTGGCCGCCATCGCCGCCGTGTTCCTCGCGTTTGTCCCGCGCCTGCCTGTGGGAGACGGCTCGCGCGGATTGGGTTTGTCGAGCAGCAGCGCGCGTGTTGCCGGTGGCAGCCGCGGCCGTCAACGCATTTTCGCCGTTACACAAATCACCGCGTCCTTCCTGCTCCTCGCTGGCGCCGGCGCGCTGTTGCGCACACTCCTCGTGCTGGAAAAAACGCAGCCACCCTTCGAAACCGCGCACGTATTAGCCGTGAATTTGCCTACAATGACCGACGGACGCACCCCCGAACAGGTCCGCGACTTCTATCGTAATGTTCAGCATCGTATCGCCAACGTTCCCGGCGTCGAACATGTCTCTTCCGGCTTCAGCGTCCCGTGGCGCGATTCGCGTGCGCTCGGCATCCAATTTTCTTTCGCCATCGAGGGCGCCCCGCGCGAAAACGGTCAGGATGATCCCCGCGCGCGTTTCCGTTCCATCTCTCCCGGATTCTTCGAAACTCTCGGCCTGCCCATCCTGCAAGGCCGCGATTTCGATGACCGCGATCGCGACGGTGCCGAACGCGTCGTCATCATCAGTCAAAGCCTCGCCAAACAGCTCTTCCCCGGCCAGGATCCCGAAAATCGGCAATTGCGCTGGACCGATCCGGTCATGCGATTTATTGGCATCAGCAACGAACCGCGCCGCATCATCGCCGTGGTTCCCGATATGGACGACGAAGACCTCATCCCCTCCGCGGCCATGACCGTGTATCAGCCGTCCGATCAAGAATGGGTGAATTGCCGCCTGTTTGTGCGCACCAAAAACGATCCTTACGCGCTCGTTTCCACCATTACGCGCGAAGTCCACGAAATAGCAGCGGACCAACCCGTCGAGCGCCCCAGCACCTTCGATGACATTCGCTCCGAAGTCATGACTCCAGACCGCCTCAACGCCGTTGTCTTTGGTGGATTCGCCTCGTTGGCCCTGTTGATCTCCGTCATTGGTGTAGCCGGTGTACTCGCCTTTTCCGTCAGCGGCCGCACCCGCGAATTCGGCATCCGCCAAGCTCTCGGCGCACGCCCGAACGACATTCTCGCCGACGTCCTCCGCGAGGGCTTCATCATCGCCGCAATCGGCGTCGTCAGCGGCATCACCGTGGGTTACGTCTGTGCCCGGGCCCTGGCCAAATACATCACCGAGGTGCAAATACCCGGCGTGTTGCCGCTGCTCGCATCGGCCATCCTGATCTTAGCCGCCGCCCTGATCGCATCCGCCATACCCGCAGCCCGCGCCGCACGCGTAGACGCAGTACAAGCCCTACGCGCAGAATAAACCGCAATATTTGCGCACCACTCCACAACGCCTCTTGTGGCACACACCTAAAAGTTGTCATCCGGATCGCGCCCTTTGCGCGAAGGATCTCAACTGCAACCAAACCGACTCGAATTGTGAGCGTGCGACGGACGAGGTCGGTGTGCCGCAGCAATATCTCGCGGACTTGTCGGGAAACCTCCGCACGATGCCCAACTGGATTACTTCCGTTCCAAGATCCGCCTTTATAAAGAGAGTAGAGTCCTGGCCGTGAGCTGCCTCAGATCGCGCGGTGGTGGCCACCGAGGCACGGCTCAATGCAAAACGGCGTACAATCGCTTCCCCTACACCCTTCGTGCCACCGATCACTAGACCACGCTTGCCTTTGAACTCATCGCCAACAACGGTAAATGGATAGCTGTTTGTCATGTTCCCTCCAAGAGAAATCATGATCGTGGGCGATTCTTTGACGTTGAAGAAATCCTTCCCCTTCAACTTGTTGTTCAGAATCGTTCGCGATCTCAATCGCCTGGTCTTCCGAGTCGTAGGCGATGACAGACAGCACGGGACCGAAATTCTCTTGTTGCGCGATGGTCATCTCGTTTCTTACGTTGACAAAAACAGTCGGCTTCACGAAGTAACCCCCTTCGAGTCCTTTAGGGTGTCCTTCACCGCCGACGAGCACCTCCGCTCCCTCTTCGATTCCTTTGCGAATATAGGATTGAACCTGCTCGTACTGTTTCTGTGACACCATCGGGCCGACCGCAGTTTTCGGATCGGCGGGGTCACCTACTGGGAAGGCGGCCATGGCATCGATGATTGCCCGCTTCACCTGATCCAATTTGCCTTTGGGCACAAGAAGCCTCGTACCTGCAGCACACGCTTGACCGCTGTTCATAAAAGCCATGACGAGAGCCGAGGGGATGGCCTGGCCAAGAATGGCATCGTCCAGCACAATCGTGGGTGACTTGCCGCCCAATTCGAGAGTCATGCGTTTCATGGTTTCCGCCCCGTCGCGCATGATCGATTTGCCAACGCCCACGGAACCTGTGAAAGAGATTTTGTCGACATCCGGATTGCGTACGAGTCCGGCGCCGACGACAAGCACCGACGATGACGACACGAAGAGAGTTTTTTCGAATGGCCGCTCAAACGGCGACCGCGGCGATACTAGGCTGTCATCGCGTTACCGCAACGGTGCGGAACGAAGCATATCGCGGCACTGCGCGTCGCGGGCGGCCGCTTTTGGAACTGCAGCAGCGGTTGCGGAACAACTGGGGAACAGTTGCTCCCGAACAAGACGCCTTCTTGCCCGAAAACCGGGTTCATCCGCCGTAAATGATTGATTCCGAGCAACAGGCCTGGGACGGTGCCTCTTGCCGCTGGGTTACATGCTCGGTGCCGGCGTTCCATCGGACCATTTGGCTACTCCTACCAGGAAGACGGACAGTGGTGGGAAGGATTTGAGTTGTGGGTAGGCTTCGGCGGAGATGTACCAGTAATTTACGCCGAGGACTGGGGAGTTTGTGAGATTTGCGCCCCAGGCTGCACCGTCTTTCGCTGTTTCGTAAAACATCATGTGGGGTCCGTTGTGGCCGCCGTAATCGGTGAGATACGAATCCTTCGACATCATGTAGCTGACCGTTCCTGGCTCCAGGGCTGGCAATTCTTTTTTGTCTATTGCGGCTTTGATTGCGGCGATGACTTCTTGCTTGGAATGGCCGGCGAGCAGCAATTCGGTGCGTTTGTAGGCATACGGCAGGGCGGAGCGGGCGGCGGGTGGATTGATGCATTCCGCGGCGCGAACTTTGGGATTCCAAAATTCGGGGTGGTCGAACATGGCCATCCATCCGCGTCCCACCCAGCAGACCCAGCCGTTTTTGCCTTGGACCGCGGTTTCGTAACCGTGACGGGTTAGGACCATAACGGAAGCGTCGTGGGAGATGGCGTCTGGAGCGGCGCTACGGGCGAGGGCAATTTCTGCGTCGCGATCCATCAGATATTGTTCGATTGGGGCCATGTCGGGATACGGCTGTTTTGCATCTTGTGCTGCAACGGGCCGGGATGCGATCAGAGCGGCGACGAGTGCGAATCCGCTCAGTAAAGTGATGCGTATTTGATTTCGGGTCATTGCCTTCCTCTTCGTAGTTTTCGCTTTCGTACTTATCCGTTCACACTTCGACCGAGCCGACCTCATCGACACGATTGCCGTCGCGCCGGTTAGGTCACGAAATTGATTTGTATTCTGTCAGGCGAACTTCAGCGTGCCGCGTGCCGCCTTCTGCCGTCGGCGCTGCTCGCTGGCCTTTAGCATTTCGTTTAGGTCGCCAGCCGGGCGGATCTCGAAGATGGCGCCGTATTTGAGGGAGGGATGCTGGGATATGAGCTGGTGAGCGTGATTCATGTCGCGGGGTTGGAGAAAGATAATGCCGCCGAGTTGTTCCTTGGTTTCGGCGCAGGGGCGGTCCGTCGTGGCGACTTTGCCGTTCTTCCAATAGAGGGTTAAGGCGGTTTCGGCAGGTTGAATCGGTCCTCCACCGACCCAATGGCCGATGGCGCGGAGATGGTCGTCGTAGGTAAAGCAGGCGTCGAACATCGCTTGTTTCTCGGCCTCGGTCATGGCGTCGTGTTTGCTTTTGTCGTAGTAGCCCAAACAGATGTATTTCATGGTTTGTCACCCCTTGATGGCGGCCAGCAGCACAGGTGTCGGAGATTTTTCTGTCATTGTTTCGAGTAATGAAGCGCAACGCATCCTGATTTGAAAAACTTTGACTCAACAAGTTTTAATTGCAATTTCTCCGGCAGGCTAACACCCTCCAACAGCCGTCTCCCTGCTCCTGCAAGGGTTGGCGCAACGACAAAACGATATTCATCCACCAGGCCAAGCTCCATAAGTTGTGAAGGAATATCTACACCACCGACCAAAATATTCTTGCCTTGTTCTTGCTTCAACTTAACTATTTCGTCGCGAAGGTTGGTACGAACAATCCTGGTATTTCTATCTTCAGCAGTGGCTAGTGACCGCGAAAAAACAAGTTTGTTAATGGAATCGAATGCTCGAGCAAATTCGTGATCTGCTTTCGTCTCAGACTGGTTTTTGAGGATTTCAGGCCAATAGGGAACCATCAATTGATAGGTTTTACGCCCAAAGACCTGCAGGTCAACCTCTCGCGTGAGGTGAGTAAAATATTCAAGTTTTTCTTCATCGACAAATTGTTTGGTGTGGTCGACGCAGCCGTCCAGGGTCGTGTTGATCGCGAAGATTAGCTTTCTCATTTAAGTCCTCCTTTTTCCCATGCTCTCTGACGCCGGCTTACGCCTATGCGCCCGTGGTCTCGGTGCGCAAAGGTCCGTTCGGCTTGTAAGTGCTGAGGATGATGCCCGATTCCAGGGCTTTCGTGCTGACGAATTCGAATGAGCGTGGCGGGGTTCCCTCTGCAAAAACGCGCTTCCCCATGCCCAGCAAGACTTCATCCGCAAGCCCATGCTCGAGCAGCGGCGATGTCAGCGTGGAGCTACCGCAAAGGATAACGTCCGGGCCGTCCTGCGCCTTGACGCGGCGAATGCCCTCGACGATGTCCGGCCCAAGGCCCTCGAACGGGCCCCATGCAAGACTTTCCGGGCGGTGGGTAACGCCATATTTTGTTGCCGCATTGAGGCGGTCCGCCATTGGACTGCTCGGCGCCTTTGGCCAAAAGCCCGACCACATATCGTAGGTGCGACGGCCAAGCAGTAGATCGAAGCTCTCACCATGCGCGGCGAGGAGTAGATCTCTGCCAGCGGGGGTCCCATAGGGCGCGGTCCAGTTGCTGTAGGGGAAATCGTTTTCATCGGCGGACTGCTGGATCACGCCGTCCAGCGAGATATGTTCCATGATCCTGATCTTTCTCATACGGTGGCCTTGAATGTGGTTTTTGCTCGCCTGGGGCAGGCGTGGTTAACACTATTCCGATGGGATGTTCGATCGGAAAAACGGGCGCACCTCGCCCGACGCCCGACAGACGACGGCGCCCTTGCGTGCCAACGCCAGTACCTCGTCCATGTCAGCGGCTTCCACTATCGAAAGACCGCCCAAGTGCTCCTTGGTCTCCAGGTATGGCCCGTCGGCGATAAGCGCCTTGCGATCGGGCTGCACTCGGAGCGCCTTCGCTAAACCCCTTTAGCCTCCATCTCCTCGTTGAGTACGTCGATATCGTGCTCCATCGCTTTGTCTACGCTAGACGGGTCAAAGTCGTCGGGTAGGTGAATCGCAACCAAGTATTGCGCCATAACTCTCTCCTTTAACGGTCTTCGGGACAGCAGCACTGCTTTGCGCACTGTTTTGCGCACTACATTGTTCATTCTATAGTCGTCGCGCACTGGAAAAATCGACAGCAGATTCGAACTTTTCTAGTCCAATTCGCAAGCCCAACCGGGGCCAAACCATGCGCAAGAAGGTTAATCAGGTTTTTATAGGTTAGTGACGTTGGCTTCGCAAACATGTGCAATCTATTGCAGCTTCGCGTATTCGCTCTTGGCCTGCTTCAGGACAGGAGTATCCGCATCGGCGTCTTTCCACAACGCCAGAAAATCCTTGTACCCCGCCAGCGCCCGCACTCGCGCCGCATCCGCATCCGCGCCTTGTTCCGTTTTCGCCTCCAGCGCATTCGCTCGCGCTACTCCCAGCTTCGCTAGCGCACCCGTCCAGCAGTTCCACACGAGTCCGCTTTTCTCCAAGATTTTCTGGAACTCCCGTGCAGCCGATTTGCCCTGCCCGGCTGCCAGATACGCTTGGCCGCGGGTGTACGTCGGGTACAGGCAAGAGAGATTAACGACAAAGGGAATCTGTGCCAGTTCCATAGGCCCGCTGGCGGGCTGCAAATCTTCGATTGCCACTGCCGCGCTCTTCCGGTCCAGTGCCTCCTGCGCGCGAATCGCCGGCAACCATAGCGCTTGTACTTGCGTATCCAGCGGAAACCGCTTGTTCAGATCTTGCGCCATGGATTCGGCGTGCGCCACATCCCCGGCCATCGCATACACCAACGCCGCCTCCTCCTGCACGCCCTGGCTCGTCGGATAAAGCTTCAACCCGTCTGCCGCCGCCTTCTTCGCCTCAGCCACGTTGCCGAATGCCGCTTCCCACAACGCCTCATTTTCCTCCCAGATCGCTGCATTCTCCTTGCTGTCGGTGCGGATCGCCGATTCCACCGATTTCCGCGTTAGCTCACGCGCCTTCTTCACGTGTCCTGCGTAAGCTTCCGTATCGGCTTCCATCGATAATCCGAAATTCTCGTAACCGGCGTGCTCCTCAAGCCATTTCTCTTGTTCGGCCATTCCCGTGGTGTCTTGCTTCAGGAACCCGATCCCGTAGAGTGCGAAATGGAAAGATCCGTCATCCAGCTTTCGATCCCTCGTTTCCTGAAAAACCTGCCGCGCCTCGTCAAACCGTAGCAGCGCCATCAGAGAATTGATTAAGTTCCCGGGTCCTGAGGGCTGGTTCGGGTCGTTCTTGATAGCCTCGCGAAACGCCTCCATCGCCTTCTCGTACTGGCCCATGTCCGCTTCCGCTATGCCCAGCCCATTATATGGCCGAGCCGATCGTGGATATCTCTCTGTCCACTGCTGGAAGGTTTGCGCCGCCTTCTCCAATTCACCCGTCACGTTCTTATAGTAGTCCGCCGTGATCGACAGCTTTTCGCGTTCGCTCGCATGCTCTTTTAGTTGAAACGCCTTCGTATAGTATTCCCGGGCGCGCTCCATCTGGCCCATGGTCGAATAGCTTGCGCCCACGGTGCGATATCCCATCGCGAAGTTCGGGTCCAGCTCAATCACTCTCTGATCGTAGACAAGCGCCGCCGCCGTACCGCGCTCGCGCCCAATTTTCATTGCCAGCGCATGCGCTTTCAGCGCCTCGAGCGACGACGTGGTGGCTTCCTCCAGCGGCACATCGAACCTCTGGATGGACGCCAGCGACTCGCCCAGCTTCCCGCGCAGTTTCGTCGCTGTTTGTCCCAGCTCATCCAACACCTTTTCTTTGCCGCCGGCCGTCGCCTGTTCTTGTGCCACCAGATCTCCGCTCGCGCAGTTCACCGCCTTCAACCCGATCACGTATTGGTTCCCCAGCCCCGCGACCGAACCTGCGATGTACACCTTGCTTCCGGCACGCTGGCACAAATCCCGGGCCACCTCTGGCGTCAGGCGCGCATCTGCCGGGCGTTCCATCAGTCTGAGCTGCGCCGCCACCTTGTTGTCATCGAGCACGTTCAAAAACGGCGACTGGTTCAGCGAAACCGCCAGCGCCGTTTTCAAAGTGTCGTCAAACACCGCATCGCCCGTTGAGTTCGCAAAATCCGCCAGTACCACTGTGTCTTTGTCCGTCAGTGGTTTCGCCCGGTGTGCGCGCAGGTACATCCCGCCCCCCGTCAGCGCCGCAACCAGGACCAGCGCCGCGGGAACCAGAATCCTCCAGAGTTCCCGGCGTACGGTCGGTGCTTCCGATGCCGTAATCAAAGTCGGAACTGCAACGCGAACCGAACCCGACGACGGAGCCGCCGACGTCACTTCTGCAGCTGCCGCGCCTGCCGCAGAAGCAGAACCCAAGGGTGTCGAGTCCTGCGCTATCGGAACACTCCCCGAACTCGCAGCTACAACCCGCCCTGTGTCCGTGTCCCGCTTGAGCCGCATCAACTCTGCGCGCATGTCCGCCGCATGCTGGTAACGAAGCTCGCGATCCTTTTCCAAAGCGCGGTTGATGATGTCTTCGAGTTTCGGCGGGAGGTCCGGATTCAGCCGCAACGCCGGTACTGCCATGCGGTTCAGGATTGCCTCGAAGATGACTCCTGAACTCTCTCCCCGGAACGGCAACTGGCCGCTCGCCATTTCGTACAGCACCACGCCGAAAGAGAAGAGATCGGTGCGTGTGTCCAGTTCCTTCGCCCGCACCTGCTCGGGCGACATATACGAAACCGTGCCAAGCGTGCTCCCGGGGCTGGTCAGATGGTCGGGATCCACTTCCTGTGTGGCCTCTTGCATGTTGCCGCTGGCCATCACGCTCTTGCTGCCGCTCACCTTGGCCAGCCCAAAATCCAGTATCTTCGCGTGCCCGCGCTTGGTCACAAAAATGTTAGCGGGCTTGATGTCCCGGTGCACGATGCCTTCGCTGTGCGCGGCGTCCAGCCCGTCGGCCACTTCGATGGCGATAGACAGCAGCTTTTCGACGTCCATCGCCCGGCCGACAGACGCGTGTTTGAGCGTCTGGCCGTCCAGGAACTCCATGGCGATGAAAGCCCGCCCGGCGTCCTCGCCGATGTCGTAAATCGTGCAGATGTTGGGATGGTTCAGTGCGGAGGCTGCTTTGGCTTCGCGGCGGAAACGTTCGAGTGCGTGCGGATCGCGCGCCACATCGTCCGGCAAAAACTTCAGCGCCACGAACCGGTCCAGCCGCGTGTCCTGGGCTTTGTACACCACACCCATTCCACCGCCACCGAGTTTCTCTAGAATGCGATAGTGCGAGACCGTCTGGCCAAGCGGGGCTGAGTGCTCAGTCATCGAGGCGCATTCTAAGTTGCCATCCGAGCCAAGTCAACGCATCTTGCGCGCCTGTCGCGCCTCCCTAACAACGCGACGACATATGCGGCGGACCAGCGTTCCCCAATAGACCGATAAATGGCTAGCATTGGCAATCTTTGCCAGTCCGGCTACAGTGAGCTCCAAGTCTACATCCATGTGAAATCACAACGGTTCCCCAGATCGTAGTCCTGAAAGTCTAATATTGTCCTCTAAAGTATAGATGCCCTCCGCATCGTCTGTTCTTTTTACCTAGCCACAAGTAGCTCTGGGTCAAGCGACACGTACTTTGCTCGGTGACGGCGCGACAGCCTTGGCTTGTAGCAGTATGCGGAACGCCAAGCCATGGGTTATGAGAAGCAGAGGCACGTAGGCAGCCAAGATAAAATAGCCAGCGCCTAACAAGCCTGGGGTATCTGGGAGTGATATGCGGCTTCCCAGGTAAAAGGCGAAGAGCAGGTCGGCGGTTCCGAAGATATTGAAGACCCAAGTCAGCGCGGTCCCTGTGCGGGTTCCCAGCGTAGTCAGAGCGAGCAAAGCCAGAATGGCGGTTATGAAATCACCGAAAGCTACGGGTCGAGCAAATGCTGCCGGCAAGTCTGGAGATACAACACCCGGCAGCACAAATGCCAATCCGAGGAACCTGAACCCGTGCAGCAGCAGGATGGGCTTCAGATTCTCGGGGCTGGGGCGCACCCTTAGCTCTGGCCAAATATAGTGCCAAGCTACTGCTCCCCAAGCAGCCAAGCCAAACACAGCACTGATTCCGAACAAAACTGGAGATGGCATGATCGATCCTTTCCGGTGCAATTTGCGTTACCACTTCGTGAATGTGTCGAGCTCCTGAAATCTATGAGGTTCGTTCCTGAATGCCAGGAAATGTCTGGCCAGCCGCTGTGTCGCAGCAAAGTCCGCTGAACGGTGGGACGCAACATGGCCGAGTTCACTTGTTGGTCGGGCTATCTCGCAATAGTATTCCGAGCGGCAAGAGTGGCCCGACCGGAATGAACTGCTCGTCCACGAGGCTTTCCTTCGAGAGAGGCAGGCTTTCGATAAGGGCCCGAGCCTCTACCACGTCCTTGCAATTCAGTATGAAGATCACGCCCTTGCCGTCGCCGCGCGTGAACCACTGCTGAATTTTGCCGTCGAGATACAGGGGAACGGTCGCACGAATTTCGGCGGGCATGATTTTCATGACCTGCTCGACCGTAACCCCCGGTTTTGGCGTAAGGATCGTCAGCACGCCGGTGATCTTGGGCTGCGGAGGTGTGGACTGGCCTTGCGCCAGGGGCGCCAAGACCATCGCGAACGCCGGCAGCGGGAAGGACATTGCAATGTTCATTGTTCAGCTCCTTTGATTCCTCACGGAATTTAGATGTTGTGTTGGTACCACGTGGTACCACACTTTAGTTTAGACGCTCGCGAGGAGGAAAGGTTACGCCCAAGAATAAAGACAATGGTACTATATGGTACCAGGGTTGGCAGGAGAGGGTAATGGCTACGACGTCGATGTCAAAACGCCGCCAGAAAGCCGGCGACGAAACCAAGGTACGCGAGCGCATCCTCGAGGCGGCCTTTCGAGCGTTCAGGAAGAGCGGCTACGCAACAACCAGCACGCTTGAGATCGCGACGCGCGCGCGGGTTTCAAAGCGAGAGCTTTACGAGCTGGTTGGCAACAAACAGGAAATGCTGATCGCCTGCATCAGCGAGCGCGCGAAGCGACTGGACGTACCCGCTGACCTGCCCGTGCTGCGCAATCGCGAAACCCTAGAGCAAGTGTTGACTTCTTTCGGAACGAAGTTCGTCCATGAGGTAAGCGATCCCGCGGTGATTGCTGTATTCCGGCTGGCGATCGGCGAAGCGGTTCAAGCCCCCGAAGTGGCGCGTGCGCTCAACTCTATAGGGCGCGAGGCAAGCCGCGCCGCCCTGCGTAAAATCATGGCCGAGGCCCAGGCGTCCAGGCTGCTCATGGGCCGTCCTGCCGAACTTGCCGAGCAGTTCGGCGGGTTGCTCTGGCGCGATTTGCTGGTCAGCCTACTGCTCGGCGTCGCCGAGCGGCCGACCCACCGCGAAATCGCGGGACGTGCCTGCGACGCCGCAGCCGCCTTCCTGCAACTTCATCCGCTGCCGAATGACGCGCCAGCCTGTTGACAACTAAACGGAGTTACGGAACTCGATGCGGTGCTCGAAAACAGACCTATGAAGATTAACGCCTGCCACGACTTAGGCTGGCTGACCGCCTTAAGCTTAAAAGAACCAATGCGAAACACATGATCGAGGAGCAAGTGGGCCATGATCCCTAGGCCGCAAACGGCGTCTTTTGGTGCAAATGAGAGTAACCTAAAGCATTGAAAACAAATGAATGGGTATGACTACAAACAGGACAGGATGAATTAGCAAACCGCCAAGACTGCAACTCAGGTGGCCTTAGATCGCTTCGGAATAGTTGACGGATCGTGTTCGACGTGATTCCGATCCTCGAAGCGTGGAACCGGCCCGATGCGCGCTTCGCTCAGACCTACCGGCCCTGGATCCTGCTATCGCAGAAAAAAACTCTCCCGGAGAGTTATCTTCTCGGCGCTCCCGATGCCTTTTTCCATATTGGGCTCGGGCCCGTTTACCAGACGGTTCGGCGAAGAATTGGTCGACCAAGTCATCCGTGGGCATCGCTCGGGAAATGTCCGGAGTTGATGGAAACCGAGAGAGCGAGCTTCGAGGACCGTCTACCGACACAACAGGGACAGCGGCAACTGGTCAAGCAACAGCGGCAGTGGCTGGCAGCAGGTAGGACAAACCCGAGCCAAAGCTTCAAAACCAGCAGGAGATGCGCAACAAAAGGCGCGCAGCGTACTCAGAGCTTCAGCTCGATGCGCGGCGCTCGCCTGGGCGGAGGTCGGCGTCGTTAGCCACGGGAGGTTGAACGAATCCTACAAAGAAGAGGCCAGCCAGTCCACACGAATCAGGCCATTACTTCGCGGCGCTTTCTTCCCTCAAAAGACTCCAAGTGTGACTGTCAATTCTACGAGTCGCGGAAGGCAGAAGCAGTGGCTTAGTCTATGCGCTTCTCAGAAAGCCTCACAGCATCAGAGGTTTTAATTTGTCGCAGAAGTAGAGCAAGGTGAATGCATGCGATTTCCGCCGGATTTCTTCAGAAGAAACAAAGATGGCAAATTCGTCTGGCTCGAGGCCGGAGAGGATTTAAAGGCTAGAAAACTCCGCTTACAAGAATTGAGTGCTAGAGCTCCCGGGGAGTATTTGCGATTTCCGCAGCCTGTAGTTCATGGCACGTCACACCGATATGTGGCTGACCGCCATAGGGCCTTACGTGCGTTAACCAAAGAACAGACTCATGTAATTACGCTCCACCTGGGTAATGGCTGCTCTGCTGCAGCCATTCGCGGTGGCCGTTCTGTGGATACCTCGATGGGCATGACGCCGCATACGGCCATCGTGAACCTAATCGCCACGAAAGAGGGCTTCTCCACCCATGAAGCGGATGCTCTACTCAACACCCAGTCCTGTTGAGCACGGCGAGCCTCAGTGTCTTGGGCTAGGAAAACGATCTCTCCCGACCGGTGATTCGATTCTCGAAGGACACTCGCCACGTTGACGTTGAGACCGAGTTAGCGGCGCACGCCCATTCGTGAAGATCGCGACGCGAGCGCATAGCGCCTAGCGTAGGTCGACTTAAGAAAGGAAAATTCCGATGACTGCAAAACGCATCGCGGGAACCGCGGCAAAGACCGCGCAGGAAGATCCTTCCAAGCTTCTCAATCAATACGGGTGCGGCCCCATTCAGTTTATGGGAACGGACGGGCTGTACGAGCGGCATCTTCATTTCGACAATGTCATGGACGAGAAGTTGATTGACGTGCGTGAGCGCTTTGAAGCTGTCGCGCGATCCATCCGAGATGTCCTTTCGCAGCGATGGGTGCTTACCGATAAAACTTACGAACAAAAAAACCCTAAGCGCGTGTACTACCTTTCCATGGAATTCCTCCTGGGCCGCTCGTTGGCCAATAACATCACCAACCTTCTGCTTGATCCGCTCGTGACGCAGACAGCGAAACAGCAGGAGGTCGATTTACTCTCCCTACTGGAACAAGAACCCGACGCAGGGCTGGGAAACGGAGGATTGGGACGGCTGGCTGCATGCTTCCTTGACTCCATGGCTACGATTCAGCTTCCAGCAATGGGCTACGGCCTGCGATACGAATTTGGCATTTTTAAGCAGCTTATTCAGGACGGCTGGCAATACGAGCAGCCGGACAACTGGTTGCGGCAACCGGATCCGTGGGAGGTCGTTCGTCCACATGAGAGAGTGGAAATCAAGTTGAACTGTTCCTTCGAGGTGCACGGGGGAACTTTGCGTGCGGTTCCCAACAAGCCATCCACGTTGTGCGGCGTCCCTTTCGATCGGCCCGTCGTGGGCTACGGCGGTAAGACCGTCAACACGCTCCGGCTGTGGGCCGCATCCAGCCCAAATTATTTTGATTTCCAGAGGTTTAGCAGCGGCGACTTTGTTGCCGCCCTTACGGAAACTCTCGCCGCGGACAGCCTAACGCGAGTGCTTTATCCTGACGACAGCACGAGCATGGGCCGCGCCTTGCGCCTAGTCCAGCAATACCTCCTCGTGGCCTGTTCGCTGGCAGACCTCGTGCGGCGTTTCCGCCGCAGCAACTCAGATTGGAGTGCATTGCCGGAAAAAGTCGCCATACAGCTGAATGATACTCACCCTACCCTGGCGGTCCCCGAACTGATGCGCATCCTATTGGACGAAGCACAGCTTGAATGGGACCAGGCTTGGAATCTCACACAGCAGACGCTCGCTTACACGAACCACACGCTACTCCCCGAGGCTCTTGAGAAGTGGCCTGTCGCATGGTTCGAGACCATGCTGCCGCGTCAACTGGAAATCATTTACGAGATTAATCGTCGCTTCCTTGATTCAGTCCGCGCCCGCTTTCCCGGCGACGAAGGGCGCGTCGCGCGCATGAGTCTGATAGAAGAGGGCCCGCATTGCAACATTCGCATGGCTAATCTGGCGATCATCGGCTCGCACAGCACCAACGGCGTCGCTGCGATTCACTCCGGATTGCTCCGCGCGACAACCGTCAAGGACCTAGCCGAGATGTTTCCGGAGCGTTTCAACAATAAGACGAACGGTGTGACGCCGCGGCGCTGGCTACTTCTCGCTAATGCTCCGCTCGCTGCTACGATCACGGAAGTCATTGGCGATGGTTGGATCAGAGATCTCGCTCAATTGAGCAAACTCAGGCGGCTTGCGGACGATCAGGATTTTCGCGACGCGTTCCGTCAAGCAAAACGTAAAGCCAAAGTACAGTTTGCCGATTGGCTCAAGGTAGCGACGCGCCAGGCTGTGGACCCGGACACAATCATTGATTGCCAGGTCAAGCGCATCCACGAGTATAAGCGGCAGCTACTCAACGCCCTGCGGGTCGTCGTGCTTTACAACCGGCTGAGGGAGAACCCCAATCTGGAGATGCACCCTCGTACTTTCCTGTTCGCCGGCAAGGCGGCACCTGCCTATCGGCTCGCCAAGCTGATCATCAAGTTCATCAACAATCTTGCCGGCGCGATTGACGGTGACCCAGCGGTCCGCGGCCGTCTCAAGGTGCTGTTTCTTCCCGATTACTGTGTCTCCCTCGCGGAACGGTTGATTCCCGCCACCGATGTATCCAATCAAATTTCCACTGCCGGCTATGAAGCCAGCGGCACGAGCAACATGAAGTTCATGATGAATGGCGCACTGACCATCGGGACGCGTGATGGCGCGACCATCGAGATGGCGGAGGAAGGCGGCGAGGAAAATTTCTTCTTGTTCGGCCTAACAGCAGCGCAAGTGGCCGACAACCGTGCTTGGTACAATCCACGCTGGCACTACGAAAATGAACCGGAAACGCGCGCCGCACTCGACATGATCTTCTCCGACCACTTCAGCCGCAATGAGCCCGGTGTCTTCGAACCGCTGCGCGAAACGCTCCTTACAGGCGGAGACCACTACATGCACCTGGCGGACCTCCGGTCCTATCTCGAGGCAGACGAGCAATTGTGCGAATTGTATGGCAAGCCGGATGGTTGGGCCCGCACAGCTATCTTAAATGTCGCGGGCTCGGGAAAGTTTTCAAGCGACCGGACGATCAAGGAGTACGCGGCCGACATATGGAAGGCCGAACCATGTCCGGTACTGTAAGCGCGAAATCATTAATCGGTGAACTGAGGAGAAAAAGGGCAATCTCCCCTTTCGCAGGAAAATTGGCGCCGAAAGAGATGTTGGTGGATGTGGCGCTTCTCGGACGAGAATACCACCTGGACTCACTTGTGAACGAGGCGCGGCAAATCGTGGAGAACACATTGTTGTAATGCTCGTTGCTGGCACAAAGAAGAACGGAATATGACAGACCAAGCTCAACCGATAAATCTTTCCCCCTTTCCGCCGGACTATCGAGCTTCTGGGGTTTTGCTACATGTCACGTCCCTGCCTTCACGATTTGGCATTGGCGATATGGGACCAGGAGCATTTTCATGGATAGATCGGCTGCACGAAGCTGGTCAGAGCTGGTGGCAGGCCCTGCCACTGGGTCCTACCGGGTATGGCGACTCTCCCTATCAAGCGCTGTCATCCTTTGCCAGCAACGGGTTGCTCATCAGCCCAGAGCTTCTGCTAAGAGATGGATTGCTACATGATAATGCATGCGAGGATTCGTCATTTCCGTTGGGCGTTGTCGATTATGAGCGCGTAATTCAGTTCAAGCACCGATTGCTCGACCAGGTGTGGGGTAACTTCAGCGCTGGCATCCGAAGAGACTTGCGTGCTCCTTACGAACGGTTTTGCCACTTGCAGGCGCACTGGCTGGAGGACTATGCCCTTTTCCGCGCACTAAAAGAAAAGTACCACGGCATCTCTTACCGCGATTGGCCCACTAGATTAGTTCAGAGAGATCCCGCCGCTATATCAGAAGCCCGGCGAGACTTGTCTAAGCTGATTGATAAGGTCCGATTCGCCCAATTCTTGATATTTCAGCAGGCGCAGCTGCTCAAGGAGTATGCGCATTCCCGGGGTGTTCGATTGATCGGCGACCTTCCGTTCTTCGTCTCCCCCGACTCGAGCGATGTGTGGGCGCACCCTGAACTGTTCCTGCTTGACGAACGATTCTATCCCCGATTCGTCGCCGGAGTGCCTCCTGACTATTTCAGTGAGAACGGACAACTATGGGGTAACCCCGTCTACGATTGGGATGCTCTTCGCCGTACCGGCTTCCTATTTTATATAGACCGTTTGCGTGCGCTTCTTGCTCACGTTGATGTAATTCGATTGGATCATTTCCGTGCATTCGTTGCAGCATGGCACGTGCCTGCCGATGCACAGACGGCGCGAACAGGCCACTGGAAGCCGGGCCCAGGCGCAGATTTTTTCCATGCGGTCAGAAAGGAACTACAAGCGCTGCCATTCATTGCCGAGGATCTCGGTCTGATCACGCCTGATGTTTGCGCACTGCGCGACCAGTTTCATATCCCCGGGACAAGAGTGCTTCAGTTCGCCTTTGACGGTAGTCCCGATAATCCCCATCTCCCAGCGAATTATTCAACCAACACAGTCGTGTACACGGGAACGCATGATAACAACACGACTCGCGGGTGGTTCAAAACACTCTCTGAAGGGGAACGAGAGAAAATTCGGGGCTATTTGAAACGAGCCAACTGCGATGGCAGCAAAATCGCTGAAGAATTGGTACGCATGGCGTGGTCGTCGGTCGCCGCACTTGCAGTTGTTCCTTTGCAAGACCTGCTTAACTTGGGCGCCGAGGCGAGGATGAATTTGCCAGGTTCTGCGGATTCCAACTGGTCGTGGCGCTTGACTGAAAACATGCTGGACGCGTCGGTTTTCCAGCGACTCAGGGATCTCACCGCAGGGTCAAATCGCCTGCGTGTGTCACACCGCTTCGCGACCACTAATGTGCGGAAGGCCGCAAAGTCAGCGTAAGGTAAGGATTTCCTTGGCGACTCTGCGAGAGGTGCCGCAATGAAGCAGCCCAACTTCGAACTACAGCTCGCGATGACTGCCCCAAATCAACTGCTTGAGAGAAGGTAAGTCATGTCCGCCAATGGTATTGGCCCTCAGGGCGGATTTCAGGGGGCGGCGGCCGGCAGCGCCGCGTCACGCATCCAACCATCGGTTACAACTCTTGCACCCAATATCGGGCGAAGCTCTCCTCTCGGCGCAACAGTGGGCTGCGGTGGAGTGAATTTTAGCCTGTACTCACGCGATGCTTTGGGGATCGAATTGCTGCTTTTCGATCGGGAAGACGACGCGCGGCCTGCGCGTGTGGTCTGTTTGGATACATCCGTCAACCGCACCTACCACTACTGGCATGTCTTCGTACCTGGCGTCGAGGCGGGGCAGCTCTATGGATATCGCGTTCACGGACCGTTCGATCCCTCGAGAGGTTTACGGTTTGACGCTGAAAAACTGTTGCTCGACCCCTATGGTCGTGGGGTCGTTGTCCCCAAAAGCTACTCTCGTAAGGCAGCCGAAGAAAAAGGCGCTAACTCCGCGACGGCGATGAAGAGCGTGGTTGTAGATCCGCGCGCGTATGACTGGGAAGGCGACGCAGCCCTTGATCGACCTTCTTCTCAGTCGATCGTGTATGAAATGCACGTTCGAGGATTTACGCGGCATCCGAGCTCTGGCGTCACAGCAGAGACACGCGGCACTTTTCGCGGACTCATCGAGAAGATTCCGTACCTCAAAGACCTGGGCATCTCGGCTGTTGAACTTCTTCCGGTATTCCAGTTTGATCCGCAGGATTGCCCGCCAGGTCGCGTGAACTACTGGGGCTACGCGCCGATCTCTTTTTTTGCACCACACCAAGCGTACAGCTTTCGGCAAGATTCCCTGGGCCCTGTGGATGAGTTTCGCGACATGGTAAAGGCTCTGCATCGAGCTGGAATCGAGGTAATCCTTGACGTTGTCTTCAATCACACAGCAGAAGGCAATCATTCTGGGCCGACGCTCAGTTTTCGTGGACTTGACAACAACGCTTACTACATCTTGGAACAAGACCGGTCGCGCTATGCCAACTACAGCGGCACTGGAAACACGCTCAATGCCAATCATCCCATCGTTCGCCGGATGATCCTGGATAGCATCCGCTATTGGGCGGTAGAAATGCATGTGGATGGTTTCCGTTTTGATCTCGCTTCGATTCTCTCGCGCGATTCCAGCGGCAACGTGATGCCTAATCCCCCCGTCCTCTTGGATATTGAATCGGATCCAGACCTGGCCGGGACCAAAATGATTGCCGAAGCATGGGACGCAGCTGGACTGTATCAGGTGGGAAGCTTCGTTGGGGACAGTTGGAAGGAGTGGAACGGGAAGTTTCGCGACGACGTTAGAAGCTTTTTCCGTGGTGAACACGGCTCGTTGGCGCGCTTCGCTGACAGAATGCTTGGCAGCCACGAGATCTATCGTCATAAGGAACGCGAGGCGGAACAGAGCGTGAACTTTGTAACGTGTCACGACGGATTCACCCTCAACGACTTAGTCTCCTACAACGAGAAACACAATGAGGCCAACGGCGAAGACAACCGTGACGGGACAGACGACAACCGAAGCTGGAACTGCGGTATTGAAGGGCCTACCAATGATGTTGGAATTGAGAGACTACGAAACCGTCAGGTAAAGAATTTCCTCACCGTCACAATGCTCTCTCTTGGCCTGCCCATGCTCTTGATGGGCGATGAAGTTCGACGAACCCAACACGGCAATAACAATGCCTATTGCCGGGACGACGAATCCAATTGGTTCGATTGGTCGCTGGTAACGAAACACGCGGATGTGCATCGGTTTGCGAAATTACTCATCGCGAGACGACAGTCACGAGATAGCGGCCCCGAGCGCCGGCGGACGACTTTGACTCAGTTGATCAGCGGGGCGACTAAAAACTGGCATGGAACGAAACTACATCAACCTGACTGGAGCGATCAATCGCACAGCGTTGCGTTTAGTGCCGAGTTAAAAGGGGAGGGTCTGCTCGGCTACTTTGTCTTCAACGCTTATTGGGAACCTCTTGAGTTTGAGTTGCCGCCAGAGCAGAGCGGGGGCGGTTCCTGGAAGCGCTGGATCGACACTTTTCTAGACGCGCCCCAAGACATCGTTCCCTGGCAAGAAGCACCCTCGGTTCCTGACCGTACGTATCGGGCCGGGCCCCGGTCTGTCGTCGTTCTTTGGGCAAGTCTTCAAGAGAGAGTGTTTAAAAAGTCCTAACTTGAAAGTGATGAAGGTCAGACATCGCGTATGGAGTAAATGGTTCCGTTGGCATGAGCGGCTCAAGCGCTACAGCCTCGCCGCTTTCGTCGCGGCACCGCGCCTGCCAGGGCATTGGCGGAAAACTTTTCGCCGGTCGACCGGATTGCGCCGCCACCTTTGGGCAGGGTGATGAACGCAATTGCCAACATAGCTGCGGTGATAAGCACCGGGACCGACCACGCGAAGGCGCAATGGCCTCTGACGATCACCGTTGCTGTGCTCGTCTGAGTTCTTGGGCTGTATGGACCGTGGGGAGTCCTCTTTGGGTAAGAGCTCAGCTTCAAGGGAGAGCGGTCACTATGGACACATTCTTTACTTCTTCCAGCCTGCTCGCGCTCGTCACGCTGACGTTCCTTGAGATCGTACTCGGCGTCGACAACGTCATCTTTATTTCGATCCTGTCGAGCAAGCTTCCAGAGTCGCAGCAAGGCCAGGCTCGGCGGATGGGACTGCTGGCCGCGATGGGGATGCGCATCCTGCTTTTGCTTTTCGTTGTCTGGATCATCAGGCTGACGGCTCCGCTTTTTTACATCTTAGGGCGCCCTATCTCCGGACGCGATCTCATCTTGATCGGCGGTGGCCTGTTTCTGCTCGCGAAGGCGACGATCGAAATTCACCAGAGTTTGGAGGGCGAAGTAGGCCACCGTTCGGCGCGTGTGCGGCCGTCGTTTGCCACGATCATTACTCAGATCGTGCTGCTGGATATTGTTTTTTCCCTGGATTCAGTCATTACCGCCGTCGGTATGGCCGACGAAGTCGCCATTATGGTTACAGCCGTGATCCTGGCCGTTGGCGTGATGATGTTTTCGGCGCGACCCATCAGCTCCTTCGTTAATCGCCATCCAACGGTAAAAGTCCTCGCGCTGTCGTTCTTACTGCTGATTGGAGTCTCGTTGGTCGGCGATGGCCTCGGCATGCATATAACGAAGGGCTATATCTACTTTGCGATGTGCTTCTCAGTGTGCGTGGAAATGATTAACCTGCGCGTCCGGAGAGTCGCTGCGCCTGTTCACCTGCGTGCGCCTTACGTTTAACCGTTGATTGGCACTCCGGGCAGCCAGTGTAGATACTGGAAGCGGGATGAAGAATGGAATCGATCAACCTGAATTTCGCCTTCCGCCATACGGTAACCGCGCCCCTACGAGAACCCGACGGCCCGGCCAAACCTGCGAACTGACTCAAATCCTTGCTAGGGTTCATGATGGCCCTCCGCAAGTCGAAAGTCCGATTCCTCCGAGGCCGGGCTGGCGGCCAAATCCAGGTCCGGAATCGACCAGGCGACTACCGCAGCGCACGCAGACAGCCCTCCCAGCGCGAAGAACACCCAGCGGTATGCCACGATCAATGCCGAAGCTATTTGAGAAGCTCCAACGTGGCTCGAACCAATCGAAGCAAGCTCACGGCTAAGGATATTCCGGGCGTTCGGATCCACAACCTGCAGCATTCCGAGTAAGACTGCGGAAGCAAGCGCGGTACCCATCACGCCTCCAATTGTTCGGCTGAACGACACGAGCGCCGTGCCGACACCGAGGCGCTGTGCACCGGCGGCCCATTGGACCATCGTCTGTGCGGCCGGCATCGTTGATCCAAGGCCGGCGCCGATCAGAAATGTTAGTGGCGCAATAAACAGCGGTCCGAACTCGATTCCAGCCGCAAGGACGAAAAAAGCCGCAGTGACGATGGACAGGCCCGCAGCCATTAAGGTACGGGGATGCCCAGTCGCTGAGATTCGCAGCCCTGTTGCTGTGGAAACGACCACTTGTGCCAGCGTGAGAGGGATAAGCAGCAGCCCAGAGATCGTCGCGCTGGTTCGGAGCGCGGTTTGAAAAAAAACCGGCAATTGCACGATCAAGCCGAACAGAACTGCAGCGAAAAGAAGAACCGCCAGTGAGGCACGCCAGATAACCGGCTCTTCAATCAATTGCGGAGAAATGAGCGGATCCGGACTTTTTTGCTCGACTTTTCGAAGAAGAACAAATCCAGCAGCCCCCAAGCCCGCGAGTGCGACCAAGGCTGGAGAAGTCCAAGAAACTTCGTGACCACCAATACTCAGAGCGAGAAGAACTGCTACGGTCGAAGCGAAAAAGACGCTTGTTCCGGCATAGTCCAATCGACAGACTCCCGTTCCGGCGGATGTTTTAACGCGCAAGGCGGCGGCCGCGGCGGCCAGTCCCAGCGGGATATTGACCCAGAAGATGCTGCGCCAACCGAGATGTTGCGAGAGAGCGCCGCCAACTACCGGACCGAGGGTGCTGGCAAGGGCAAAATTGGCTCCGAACCATCCTTGAAACTTCCCTCTCTCCTTTGGAGAAACGACTTCTCCGATGAGCGCTTGCGCCAGGGTCATGAGGCCGCCTCCGCCAAACCCCTGCAACGCGCGAGCGCCGATCAGCATGGCAAGGTTTGGGGCAATCGCACACGCAGCGGAGCCTGCAACAAACAGGCCGAGCGCCCAGAGCAGCATGCGTTTGCGCCCGAAGGCGTCTCCCATGCGGCCGTATAGCGGGGCAGCCACCGTCGCGGCGAGGAGATACGCGGTAACCACCCAGGCGAGGTAGGAAAGTCCGCCAAGTGAACCCGCAATCGCGGGCAGAGCGGTAGCGATGATGGTTTGATCGAGCGCTCCCAAAAACATTGACGGAGCGACATGGAAAAACGCAGAGCGAAATTGCTCCTTTTTTTCTTCCGGCAGGGGAGTGGGAGCATTCGCAATTGTCGCGTTGACTGGCAAGATCGTTTCGCTCCGTTCAATCCTTTGAAACTATCATCCTGGATGAATCATATCGCGCATGCGCAAGACCCACACCGAATCAGCGCCCAGCTTGGAAATCAACGAACAACATCCCGCATTCTTCGGGTTTCGATAAGACGTCCACTGCACTCATCAGACTCTTCCTAGAATTTGTAGCCCGCCCAAAGGGCCAAATAGTTCAGGTTGCGGCCGGGTTGCGTCTCCTTCAGAAAGCGGCCGGCGTAGAAAATTCCGTAATCCGCTTGGAACCACAGATGGCGATTCGCCTGCCACCGGATTTCTCCGCCCGGCCTGTGCCCAACGAATCGGGCACGGCTGCCATCGGCAGCGCGGATGAGGAAGCCGGGTACGGCGTACACACCATCGTTGACGTTTTCTCGCCACTGGACTATCCAATCGAACGACACGCTCACGCCGTGGGGAAGCGCCGCTTCCACGCGCGGGTGAACGTCTATGAAGTTAATGGGGCCTGGGCCCGCGGTGGCCAGAACGCCAAAGTAATTGCCCTTCGGAAACAACGGATTGAACGTACCCAAAGTTTTCGAATTTGGGTTGTCTCCGCTCGAAATATCCGCCTTGGCGCTAAAGCGCGGTTTCAGGAGGATTGTTGGGTTGCGATAGCCTGTTTCCGAGGCGACAGTCCAGGCCTCAATGTTCGCCGAGCCGAACGTGCCGAACTGCCAAAGCGCTTCATAGTCGAAATCCCAGCCGGCCTTTTCGGTGGCAATAGGGCGGGAATACCTCGCTCCCAAGGTGTGGCGCACTTCTTGCGCCGTGCCACGCTGAAAACGTGCTTCCTTCCGATCCAAGCCCAGGTAATAAGCCTCTAGAGAATTCTTGCGGGCGAACGGCCGCGAAGCGTACACGCCCCAAAAACCAACAGCGTGATTCGGCGCGTTGTCAAAGAAGCCTGGGTTGTCGAGGTCCGGACGCACGGCAAATCCGTCCACTTGCCACGCGTCGAGCCTGCTTTTGACCACAAAGCCGTCGAAGCTGAGCCGAACATTAGGGCCTTCGCGAATGTCGATTAATCGCCCCGAACCGTATTCCAATTCCTGCCGGCCGGCGCGCAGACTGATCGAATTTGAACCCGACGAAGTGCCGAGCTCCAGAAAACCTACTTGAAAGTCGAGCTTCTTTTCGTCGATCGGCCGTGGGCCGCCGATCCGGTAAGAATTGATGCCGCTCTTCAATTCCACGAACGTCCGCACATGTTCTCCGTAATGCAGATCAAAATAGAGCATGTACCGTTCGTTAAAATAACCATTCATAAAAGGCTGTTGTCCCCAGTTGTCGTTTCCGATCTGTTCCCAAACCTCGCGAGCTTCGCCTCCCATCGACAGGAACCAATCATTCCGACCCGGCCGCAAACGAATGTATTTGATGGGGTCCCAAAACTCCTGCCGCTGGGTCGGATCAGCAAGAAAGCTCCAATCGTCGTCCTCCCGAAGCAGGTGATAAATCCGTGCGGGGGGCGGGGATTCGGCAGGCGGAATCGATTGGCCCTGCAGGAACAAAGGGCTCGCAGAAAACATGACCATCAAGATCGCGAAGGTTCGCATCTATCTCTTCGTTCCACCTATGAGGCGATTTCTTCGGCCAGTATCGTCCGACCTCGGCTTGCGGTTCTATTTCTTTGCGACGGAATGAATTTCGGCGATATATCCTCCCGGAAACTGCACGACAGCCGCATCGCGTTCCTCAGTCTTGTACCGAGGTACGATGACCTCGACGCCTGCCGCCTTAGCCTTGGTAAGGGTGTCCGCCAGATTCGCCACTTCATATCCGGTCATTTCCCGGCCATAGGGATACGGAAGGTGCCCGTTGGTGATGAACACGGTGAGCTTCCCAAATTGCGATTCAACCCTAACCCGGCGATACGTTTCTCCCGATCGCCCGATTTCTACGCCCGGAGCATGCGCATCGTCGGAGGCTACTCTGCCGTGCGAGAACTCAAGAAAGCTGCGAACGAAGTCGTCGGCCTTATCAGTCGATACATAGACGCGATTTTCAGGTACAGACTGGAGCGACGCGTAAGATGGCGCGGTGGTATGCCAATAGACTTGCGTATTGACGCCACCCGGCCACTGAATGACGGCGTCTCGCCCAATCGGGTCGTTGAAGGGAGCGACGAGGACATCCGCACCGGTAGCGCGAGCCGAACGCACAGCCACATCCATGTCCGTGACCAGATAGCCCGTGCGCTCCAGGCCAAACGGATATGGGATGGGCGTCTTGAAACCAAACACGGATATGGACCCGACAGGGGTCAGCACCAATTGCGACATGGTGCTGCTCGGTGTCGGGGTCACTGTGAAGACGCCCTGCTTAGTCGTTGTGCCCCCGAATGTGGCGATCAGGCTTGCAACAAAACGGTCAAAATCTTGGGGGGGCACGTAGACGTGGGTTGTGTCGTACTGGGGTCCGACTGCTACGTTTGGCGTTGCTGCAACAGCTTGCGCGGCGACCGGGAGAGTATGTTGCCAACTCGATAGATGGCTGCCTGCAACAAGCACAACGACCCCGAAAAACATCGCCTCAAGCGCTCTACTTCTTTGCATTGCAATGCTCCTCCTGTTCGGACTGCCGTATCAAGAGGCCCGGCAAGTCTTCTGCGAAACTGCTTACTTCTTCTCAGTCCGCGTGAGGCTGCGACTGCACAACCGATTGCGCACCCGCAGGCTGATCCCAGTGCTTGCCAACTAGGCACACCGAAGCCGCGTGTGTAAAACTGAACTTCTTTGCCAGGATCCAGCCACCGAACTGTTCCCCGAGTACCATTCCCAGAAGACCGAGGAGAGCTACGATGGGTGGTGCGGGGCTTTTGACACGGATGACACCGTACAAAACGCCGACCAACAACCCCACTGCAAATGAAACGAATAGTAGTTTCACGTTCAGCACTCCCTTCATTGCGAAATCCCGCGGTCGAGATCAAGCATTAGAACGCGAAACAATCGCAACCCAATTCCCATAGCCCCAAGTCTCCCAAAACAGGCAGATGGGTGCAGACAGCGGAGTGAGCGGCCCCTAGAGCCTGGTCCGAGGGCTTCGCATATCCGCCGTACTGTTTGACGGGAGACCAGTCCGGACCCACCGGCAGGGCTGGCGGTGCGAGTTTGGAGAATTCAGCAGTGGCGTAAACGACCTTCCCGCCAACGACTGTGAGGACCGATTCAAGTTGCTTGATCTCCTCTTCCGGGATGGAAAAGTAGTCCGCCGAAAGAACGGCGAAATCCGCCAGTTGTCCCGGCGCGAGCGCCCCCTTCTTGCCGTCTTCCGTCGAGAACCAACTGCTCCCGAGCGTGTAGAGCTTCAAAGCTTGCTCTCGATCGAAGCGATTCTCGGAGGGGTACAGGCTCAAACCTCCGATCGTCTTCCCGGTAATAAGCCAGTAAAGTGAGAGGAACGGATTGTAGCTGGACACTCGCGTAGCGTCCGTACCGGCTCCGACGGGAACGCCCATTTCAAGCATGCGCCGGATGGGCGGCGTCCGTTTCGCCTGCTGCGCACCGTACCGTTCGACGAAGTATTCGCCCTGGAAGGCCATGCGGTTCTGAATGGCAATGCCCCCGCCAAGGACTTTCACACGTTCGATGTTGTGATCCGTGATGGTTTCACAGTGATCGAAAAACCAATGCAGGCCGTCAAACGGAATCTCCCGGTTTACCTGTTCGTAGACATTCAGCGCCCGCTCGATCGTTTCGTTATAGGTCGCATGCAGACGAAACGGCCAGCGATTTTCCACCAGATGCCGGATGACCGCTTTCAGTTCACTCTCCATGACCGGGAGCATGTCGGGCCGTGGCTGGAGGAAGTCCTCGAAATCGGCGGCTGTAAAAACGAGGTTCTCACCCGCGCCGTTCACGCGGTAAAAGTCGTCGCCCGCGCCGGGTTTCGTCATTTTTGTCCAATTTTGGAAATCGGACAGTTCCAGTTTGGGATTCTGCGTGAAGAGGTTGTAGGCGAGGCGAATCGAAAGCTCCCCGTTTCGGTGCAGTTCGTTTACGACTCCGTAGTCGTCGGGATAGTTCTGGAAGCCACCGCCGGCGTCAATCACGCTGGTAAGGCCAAAGCGGTTGAGTTCCCGGAAAAAGAGACGTGAGGAGTTGAGCTGGTCCTCGCGCGACAGCTTCGGTCCCCTAGCCAGTGTGGAATAAAGAATATTCGCGTTGGGTTTTGCGATAAGCAGACCGGTGGGATTGCCGTGCGAATCCCGCTGCACTTCTCCGGCGGGAAATGCCGGCGAGTCCTTGCCGTAGCCCACGGCACGCAGGGCCGCTCCGTTTAGCAAAGCTCGGTCGTAAAGATGGAGAACAAAAACGGGTGTGTCTGGAGCGGCTTCATTGATTTCGTCGA